>Ga0306920_100005586_pt1 | contig 16284 bp, 13 predicted proteins | sample flu12Cox44000170_FD_204666 | JGI IMG/M metagenome (GOLD analysis project Ga0306920, IMG submission 204666) | Lab enrichment of tropical soil microbial communities from Luquillo Experimental Forest, Puerto Rico - flux4day.12C.oxic.44.000.170 (v2)... | ecosystem: Environmental > Terrestrial >... | reverse complement strand
GGCGCTCGAAACGCCAATCGATGGGATCGGCGAGCCTCCTCAATTCGACGCCTCTCCCGCTCAACATGCTCGCGACAGGAACTGGCACGCGGCAAAGAAATGGCAGGCAGCAACCTCGCCAGCCATCTGGGCCAACACCTTGCCTTCGGTTGCTGGAGCAAACCCGGCAGCGTAATCTCGCTCACCGACAGACTAGTTGGGCAATGACCCTGCGATCTTGAGAGCGCTGCCAGCCATGTTCATTCAATCTGCGCCCCCCGGCCGCCCGCACCGCGCGATCATGATGCACGACCACACCGCGCTGTCGGGTCAATTCGCGCGCGCTTTTGGCAATGCCCAATTTGAAGCGCCCGTGCCGCTCGATTTCGTGGTCTACATCATCGCCAACCATGATACCGGCTGGAGCGCGTTCGACCGTGATCCCGTCACAGATCCGCAGACGCGACTGCCTTACACAGTCTTTGCCACCCCGGCCCGCTATATCCTTCCGACCAGCAAGGGATCGCCCGACTTCAACCAACGGCATCATCCCTACTGCGGGCTGCTGTCTTCGATGCACACCTGGGGCATCTACAATGGCCGCTACGGGTTCTCAAGCGCCGGCCGCCTCACCCGCATCTCGCCGGATGACAAGCCGGCCGTCGATGCAATGCTTGCCGGCGAGCTTGAGCGGCAGACCGCGCTCAAAGCCAAGCTTGTGGCATCGACCGAGACAGCGAGTTGGGTTGAGGAGAGCCGGCTGTTCCAAAATTACAAACTGCTGCAGTTCTGCGACCTGCTTGCGATCTATTACAATACGGTCCACGCCGAGCAACGCACCGAGCAGACATTCACGCATGTGCCGATCAGCCGCGACCGCGATATCAGCGTTGCCATCTGCCCAAAATCGCCGGGCGTCTATGCGTTGTCGCCGTTCCCATTTGCGGTCGACGGCGCTGAGTTCGCCTTCGCCGGCCGGTCGCTCTTGCCGGGCCAGCACGAGAGCGAAGGTGGCTGGGCCGCGGTGCTCGCCAGAACGCCCACCCAATGGGAGACGTTCCGGCTGGTGGCCGGATAGATGCGCTCCGAGTAGCAAGGCACCGGCGTGCAGCTACATTTCGGCCAATGGGAACGCCCAAAAATTCGCCGGGCCTGATCGATCGACGCAAGGTAACTGTGCCCATGCGATGGAGGCCCTGCGACATCCCATCAGCGCACGAATTCGTCCGAAAAAAGTCCATCGTAGGTTTTGAGCGCGTCCTTGGGATCGAGCAGCTTGGCGGCAAGGCTGACCTTTTGCGAATTCTCCAGCTGAACTGGCGTCACGCGGATGTCCTTGGCATGCGCCTTTTGGGCCACATTCCAGGCGGCGGCAAGCAACTGTGCGTCCATCCTCGGAAAGCGCCTTTTCAGGATCTCGAACACGTCGTCCGGCCTCTCCTGGATCATCCTGCCGGCGGCCGCGTAGGCCCGCGCCACGCGGGCGCACAGGTCGCGCTTGGTCCGGCAGGTCTCGGGGCGCGTGTAGATAAGGCCGTAGGCAAACGGCAACAGTTCGGGCGCATCGGTCACCGCGCTGAGGAGCATGATAGCGCTGCCCTTGACCACCGACTGGGTCGTGAACGGCATCGATGTCGCGTAGCCATCCACGGCCTTGTTCTCCAAGGCAGGCAGCATGGCCGGGGGGTCCATCGGAGCGATGCGCACGTCGTTCTCGACGTCGAGCCCGCCGAGGCCGGCCACATAGCGCTGCCAGGCATGAACGATGCTGCCTACCCCCTGGATGGCGATGGTCCTGCCCTTGAGCGCCTTGGCGCGCTCTGCCGCAGGCGTCTTGTCGGTGATCCCCGCTGCCTCGGCGACATCCTTGCGCAAGACCAGCTCGACCATCGGTCGGTCCACCAGGTTGGCGATGGCCAAGAGCTTCTGCCCCTGCGCCGCAGCGCGCAGGAACACCGGGCCCGTACCCATGGTGAAGTCGGCGCTGCCGGCCAGCACGGCGTTGGGAGAGGCCACACCTACCAGGTTGCGAGTTGAGACCTTGAGGGCCTCGTGCTTGAAGAAGCCTGCGTCCTCGGCGACGAAATGCGATGCGAAGGTGAGCGTGAGTGCCGGGATTGCAACTGTGACCTCTGCTTCCTGCTGGCTCTGCCCGACAGCGGGAAGAAGCCCAAGCGCAATGCCGAGAACACCGAGCGCGAGGTTCGATGCCCATTTGAACATCCAATCCTCCCAAACTACGTTCAAGCTTGATCCTTGTAACAAGAAAGCTTTGGGCGCCACAATGCGCCGGCTAGCGAGGCAATGGCGACCCCGCAACACACTGAAAGTCCCCCTGCTGCCGGGCAGGCTCGGATCGCAGCTTCGCTCAGGGCGCGCGGCGACCAGCTGCTCGTCATGGTCCTCCTCTTTGCGATCTGGCAGGGGCTCAGCCTTGCATTCGGCACCTACTGGATTGGATCGCCATGGGGCGTCGCCGCGCGCCTGGCCCGCGGCGTGGCCAGCGGGGAGGTCTTGCGCCACGCCTCCTACACTCTGCTCGAGGCGGCAGCCGGCTTCTTCATCGGCGCGTTGCCTGCAATTGCCTTGCCCTTTGCCCTGCGCCGGCTGCCAATCCTCACCGCCATCCTAGACCCGTTCATGATGGGTGGTTACGGCGCGCCGAAGCTGGCGCTGGCGCCTCTCTTCATCCTGTGGTTCGGCATCGGCATCGAGTCGAAGATCGCCCTGGTGGCGATCACGGTCTTCTTCATCGTCTATTTCAGCGCGCAGGCCGGGGTGCGCGCCCTCGACGGCCGGCTCGTGCAAATGGCCCAGGTGATGGGTGCCAATGAGCGCGACGTGGCACGCCATATCGTCCTTCCGGGCGCGGTGCCCTACATCTTCACCGGCATTCGCATCGCCATGCCCTATTCGATCGGCGGCGCCGTCATTGCCGAATTGATCTCCGCCAATCGGGGGCTCGGCTATCTCATCCAACTCGCAGCCATGAATTTCGACACCACCGGGGTGTTCGTGGCGCTGACCGCTACGACATGCATCGTCTTTCTGGGCAACTGGAGCGTCAGCGCGGTCGATCGCCGGCTGCTGCGCTGGCGTCCGCGGCCGGATCTAGACATGCAGGCGGGGAGCTGACCATGGCTGCCGTGCCTGTGCTCGAAGTGCGTGGGCTGAGCAAGCGCTTTGCCGAGCGCCGCGGCCGCGACCCTTCGTCGTGGGTCATTAAGGACCTGAGCTTCACCGTGAACGACGGCGAGTTCCTCACCATCATCGGCCCGTCGGGCTCGGGCAAGACGACGCTGCTCAACATGCTGGCGCAAATCGACACGGCGAGCGGTGGCGAGCTCTTCTTCCAATCGCAAGCGGCCCCCATCGATGATCCCAAGTCGCTGAAGCCCGGACTTTCCCGCAAGATTGGCTACGTGACGCAGGAGGACAATCTGCTGCCCTGGCGGACGACCTTGCAGAACGTCCTCTTCCCGCTCTTGGTGCAGCGGCGGCTCGACAGCGAGACGCGAGCGCGCGCGGAGTCGCTAATCCTCGCGGTCGGCCTGGCCGGCTTCGAGAATCACTATCCGCACGAGCTGTCAGGGGGCATGCGCAAGCGCGCCTCCCTCATCCGCACGCTCGTTTATGATCCGCCCGTCATCTTGATGGATGAGCCGTTCGGCGCGCTAGACGCTGAGACCCGTGCCCAGTTGCAGGACGACCTGCTGCGGCTTTGGAGCCTCGGCCGCAAGACCATCGTCTTTGTCACCCATGACATCGCCGAAGCCATTGCCCTCGGAGACCGCACGCTGGTACTGTCGCGATCGCCGGCAAGAATCGCCGGCGAGCACGCCAACACAATTCCCCGCCCGCGCGACATTCGCGGCATCATGACCCACCCGCAGTTCGCGGTGCTCTATCAGCGCATCAGGGGGCAGGTGCAATGACGAGCCGCGAAACCGCGCTCGCAATCCCGGAGCCCTCGCCCGTCTGGCGGGGACAATTCGCGATAACCGCCGGGCGCATTGGCCTTGCCCTTGCCCTTCTCGCTGCTTGGAAGCTCGGCGCCGATGCGGTGGGACCGCTTTATGTGGCCGATCCTATAGGGGTGTTTCAGCGCATCCTCGGTGATACCCTGTCGGGCGGTCTGCTCCGGCACGTCTATGTGACGCTCAGGCTCTCAGCCACCGGCTTTGCCATCGGTTGTGCGTTTGGCGTTGCCCTGCCCTTCCTGCTGCGCCGTATGCCCCGGCTCACCAGGGCGGTCGAGCCCTACATCATGGCGTCGGTTGGCGTGCCGAAGTACGCCCTGGTGCCACTGTTCATCCTTTGGTTCGGCATTGATGATGCGCCCAAGCTCTGGCTGGTGGGCCTGCTCGTGTTCTATCCAATCTTCATCGCCGTGTTTGCCGGCATCCGCAACGTGGATCGAGGGCTGATCAGCATGGCGCGCGTTGTCGGCGCCAGCGAAGCGGCCATTTCCCGCGAAGTGATCTGGAACTCGCTGCTGCCGTTCTTTTTCGCCGCGCTGAAGATCGCCCTGCCGCGCGCCATCAGCGCGGCCATCATCGGCGAGTTCCTGGTCGGCAATGAAGGGCTCGGCTATATGATCGAGTATTCACGGCAGAACTTCGATACCACGGGCGTGTTCGCCGGTGTCGTGGTAGCGATGGCGTTGGTCCTCGTGATCAACGCCGCTCTGGCGCGAGTGGACCGCCGTCTCAACGCCTGGCGCCCGGTCGAGCGGCATATGGAGCCCTAGCCGCGTCGTTGCGAGCGCGAGAACGTCCCCATGAAAGTTCCATTCGCCGGCGCCATCGACTGCGACCTGCACCCCGCCATGCCGAGCGTGCCGGCGCTGCGGCCATACCTCGACGAATTCTGGGCCGATCAGTTCGCCAACCGCCACATCGACCAGCTCCCGTTCACACTGTCGAGCTACCCCGCGACATCACCGCTCAGCGGGCGTCCCGACTGGCGCACGGCGTCGGGGGCACCGGCCGCCGACCTCGATGCGCTCCGGCGCAACGTGCTCGACCCGCTCGACCTGAGCTGTGCCATCTGCAATCCCCTGCACGGCGCTGTCGCCCTCTTCAACGACGACATGGCAGCCGCGCTCTGCTCGGCCGTCAACGACTGGATGGCAAGGGAGCTGCTCGACCGCGAGCCGCGCCTGCGCGCGTCCATCCTGGTGGCTGGACAGAGCCCCGAGCTCGCCGTGCGCGAGATCGAGCGCACCGCACCGGACCGGCGGTTCGTCCAGGTTCTGCTGCTGGCAATGGGCGAGACGCCATTGGGGCGGCGCGCGCACTGGCCGATCTATGCCGCGGCCGAGAAGCACGAGCTGGCGATCGGCATCCATGCCGGCGGCACCTACCGGGTCGCACCAACGTATTCGGGCTGGACCTCCTACCGGGTGGAGGACTATGTCGCGCAATCGGCGGCATTCGAAACGCAATTGCTGAGCCTCGTCGCCGAAGGCGTGTTCCAGAAATTCCCGAGGCTGAGGGTGGTGCTGATCGAGTCCGGCTTCACCTGGCTCCCGACCTGGCTATGGCGTACGAACAAGACCTGGCGCGGGGTGCGCGCGGAGGTGCCTTGGGTCGACCGGACGCCGGCAGATATCGTCCGCGAGCACGTGCGCTTCACGCTGCAGCCCGTCGATGCGCCGCGCACCGAGCCCGAAATGCTGTTGCGTACGCTGGAGCATATGGGCTCGGATCGCCTGCTGTTGTTCTCGACCGATTATCCGCACTGGCAATTCGACGGCGATGCCGTCTTGCCGGCGGGCCTGCCCGCGGACACAATGCGCAAGATCCTGATGGACAATCCGCGTGATACCTACGCCCGGTTGCGAGACCTCCCGGCAGCGGGAGGAGGCCCGGGAAAGGCCGAGAAGGAGGCCTCATGAACGTTGCTGTTCGGCAGGCGACCGCAACCCAGCGGCTGAAGGTCGTCGACTGCGACATTCACCCCGTGTACCGCACGGCGGCCGAGCTTCACCCCTTCATGTCGGCGCGGTGGCGCGATCACATGGCCACGTTCGGCACGCATTTCCGCCACGGGCTGACGGGCCAGCTGCCCTATCCGCGCATGATGGCAGCCGGCATGCGCGTGGACGCATTTCCCGAGGACGGAGGCCCGCCAGGCTCCGATCTCGATCTCATGCGCAAGCAGCATCTCGACGCCAATGGTGTCGAATATGGCATGCTGATCGCGCTCAGTCGCGGCGGCATGGAGGAGCGCAACCTGGACTTCGGTGCCGCCCTCTCGAGCGCGATCAACGACTGGCAGCTCGAATGTTGGGTCAAAAAGGAGCCCCGCTTGCGTGCCGCGATCGTTGTGCCGCAGGAGAATGCCGCTTGCGCCGTGACCGAAATCGAGAAGCGCGCCGGCGATCCCGCATTCGTCCAGATCATGATCTCGCCGCGTTCAAGCGATCCGCTTGGGCACCGCCGCTACTGGCCGATCTATGCTGCCGCCGAGCGCTGCGGCAGACCGTTGGCACTGCATGTTGCCGGCTATAGCGGTGGCCATCCCTCCACCGGCTCGGGCTGGCCCACCTACTACATCCAAGAGCACTACGCCATGTCGACCGGCATGCAGAACACCTTGGCGAGCCTGGTGTTCGAGGGCGTGCTGGAGCGCTATCCGAAGCTCAAGATCGTGATGATCGAGGGCGGGTTTGCCTGGCTGCCGGCACTCACCTGGCGCATGGACAAGCATTGGGAGCACATGCGCGCCGAGACGCCGCATCTCAAGCGTCGGCCGTCCGAATATGTTCGCGAGCACATCTGGTTTACGACACAGCCGATCGAGGAGCCTGAGAATCCCGAGCATCTGGGAGACATCATCAAATGGATCGGTTGGGATAGGCTGATGTTCTCAACCGACTATCCGCATTGGGACTTCGACGACCCGAGGCAGGTCTTCAAGACCAGGCTGACGGAGGAGCAGAAAGCCAAGATTTTCCGGGACAACGCGAAGGCGTTCTACGGTCTCAAATGAGCCGCCAGGTCGTTGCGCTTGCCAGCGAGGTCGCGCCTGGCAGCTGCAAGATTGTTAGCGCACGCGGCCGCGAGATCGGCCTCTTCAAGATCGCTGGCGAATATTTCGGGCTGTCCAACCGCTGTCCGCACAAGGGCGCCGAGTTGTGCCGAGGCATGATCGTCGGCTTGGCGCAGTCCAGCACGCCTGGGGAATATCGCCTGTGGCGTCCGGGGGAGTTCATCCGCTGCCCCTGGCACGGCTGGGAGTTCGATATCCGCACGGGGCAGTCCTGGTGTGATCCGAACTCCGTCAGGGTGAGACAGTTTCACGTGGCAGTCGAACCTGGCGCGCAGCTTCTCAAGGGACCCTATGTGGCCGAGACGTTCCAGGTCAGGGTCGAAGAGAACTATCTCGTCATCGATCTCTAAGCTTGAGGGCGCGCGGGATTGTCCACGCGCGCGCGCGCGCCCCGCGAAAACTCCAAGCACGAACCCGTAACAGACCGCGAACACCCCGAGCAAGGGCTGGTAGGGAGTAAACAACCATGCATACCAAGCACGGCGGCAAAGCTGGTAGAGGGAGAGCGGTTTGACACGGCAATTGCGGATCCACTGAGAGATGAGACAGATCATGTGGTCTTTCTCTTGAAAAGCAGGCGCGACCTTCGACGATGACGTGTGTTCAAGGTTCTCGGAGTTCTAAAGAGGCTCCGCGCACCAACATTTCCGATGGGACCGCAACAGGTTTACCGTTGCCATTTCGCGAGTTCATCGGGTTGATGGCGCTGTTGATGTCGATGACTGCCATGTCGATCGACATCTTGCTGCCTGCGCTGCCTGAAATCGGTGCGGCGCTCGAAGTACGGGATGCGAGCAACCTGCCGCTCGTGGTGACGGTATTTATGCTCGGAATGGCGATCGGACAGCTCGTCTGGGGCCCGCTCGCCGATTGCTTTGGGCGCCGCTGGCCGCTATTGCTCGGCCTCACGCTCTTCGTGCTAGCAACGACTGCGGCGATGACGACGCAAAGCTTTTCGCAGCTCCTCGCTGCCCGGTTCGTGCAGGGGATCGGCGGGTCGGTCGGACGGATCATTGTCACCGCGATCGTGCGTGACCTATTCGTCGGCCGAGAGATGGCCCGCGTCATTTCCATGGTAATGTTGGTGTTCATTCTGGTGCCGATCCTGGCGCCGTCGGTCGGCCAGCTCATCATCCTCGTCGGCAGCTGGCGCTGGCTCTTCGCGGCACTTCTCGCCGCCAGCCTGACATCGTTGCTTTGGGCGTGGTCCCGTTTGCCCGAGACGCAGCCGCCGCCGGCTGTCCGCGCACGTCGCCGGACTGTGCGCGAGGCCTTGGTGCTCGTGCTTTCGAACCGCGTTACGTTCGGATACGGCATCGCCTCCGGCTTCGTGCTCGGCATCCTTGTCGCCTACATCGCAAGTTCGCAGCAGGTCTTTGGCACCGCCTATGGCCTAGGAAAACTGTTCCCATTCGCCTTCGGCAGCGTCGCCTGTTCGATCGCGCTGGCCTCGTTTACCAACTCCCGACTGGTCCGGCGCTTGGGTATGCGGCGGCTATCGCACTCTGCGCTGGTTGCGCACGTCGGCCTCAGCGCAGCACTGGCCCTGCTCGGCGCTACCGTCCCCTTGCCTCTGTGGCTGGCGCTCGGCGGTATGGCCGCTTGCTTCTTCCTCTACGGCCTGACCTTGTCCAACTTCACTTCCATTGCCATGCAGCCGATGGGGCAAGCAGCCGGGATGGCGGCGTCGCTGACGGGCAGCTACTCGACAGCGACGGGGGCCCTGTTAGGAACGCTGATCGCCGGCCGGTTCAACGGTACGATCATTCCACTTTTCACCGGATTTGCGGTGCTTGGATTGTGTGCCTCGCTGTCCGTCTTCGCAGCGGAGGGCCGTGCCGGCCTGTTTAGAGGTGAGTGATGTGAACTGCGCACACCTGCCCCACGCAGGATCTGAACGAGAGAGCCGAGGCGCACCTCTCGCTTTGGCCTCCCATTGCGGTGATAGGGTTCACAGCAGATGACCTGATCATGGACCCACATCATCATGGACCCACATCAGGCCCGGCGACGAGGTGGTGCCGAGTGCCGCTTCGCCGCATCGATGCTATCGAATAGCTGCATCCAGCAACTCAAGACCCGGCAATACCCCACCAAGTTTGGAGTTGGCAATGAGCCATACCTATTCGACGGACGTCCTGATCTGCGGCGCCGGCGCCGCCGGCCTGACACTTTCAATCGATCTCGCCCGCCGCGGCGTCGCCTTTCGCTTGATTGACAGGATCGACGCCCCCTTCCAGGGCGCACGCGGCAAGGCAATTCAGCCGCGCAGTCAGGAGGTGTTCGAAGATCTGGGTATCGTGGACCGCGTCGTCGCTGCCGGCGGCCCCTATCCACCTCAGCGTGGGTATCGGGACGACGGAAGCTATCAAGAGTCGCCGATCATGGAGCATCGCGATCCGACGCCGAATGAGCCTTATGCGATAGCCATCATGGTGCCGCAGTTTCTGACCGAGGCGGCCATGCGCGAGCGCCTGGCAGAACTGGGGCAGCGCCCGCACTATGGAGTCGAACTGAAAGCGTTCGTGCAAGATGGCGATGGCGTGAGCGCACGCACCAGCGGCCCGGGCGGTGCTGCGTCGCTCCGGGCCCGTTATCTCGTGGGCGCAGACGGCGGCGGAAGCTTGGTGCGCCGCACTCTCGACGTTGGCTTCCCGGGCAAGAGTTTGGATATCCGAGCGGTCGTTGCGGACGTATTGGTGGAAGGGCTGGATAGGGATGCTTGGCACCGGTTCAACGACGGAACTCCCAATCAGATATCGCTTTGTCCACTCAGAGGAAGCGACCTTTTCCAGTTGCAGGCTCTCATCCCCTTGGAGGGCGATATCGATCTCTCGACCGAGGGGTTGGCCGCCATGGTCGCCCGACGCACAGGCCGAAACGACATCCTGATCCGCGCTGTGACATGGGTTTCGGCCTACAATATGCATGCACGTCTGGCGGATCGCTTTCGGGTGGGACGCGTGTTCCTGGCAGGCGACGCAGCTCACATCCATCCGCCGACCGGCGGGCAAGGGCTCAATACCAGCGTGCAGGATGCCTACAATCTGGGCTGGAAGCTCGCTGCGGTCCTCAGCGGTGCGCCGGATGCGCTGCTCACGAGCTACGAAGATGAACGGCGCCCGATTGCTGCAGCAATGCTGGGCCTATCAACCAAGCTCCTCGATGAGCTGAAGAAACCCGGCGGCATGCGACGCGGGCGGGAAACGCAGCAGTTAGACCTCGGCTACTCGGAATCGATGCTCTCTCTGGAAAGACCGGCCCGAACCGCGGGAGTGCGAGCTGGGCATCGCGCGCCGGACGCGCCAATTCGCGGCGCGGCGGGAGCGCCTACCCGTCTCTTCAAACTCTTCCAGGGTCCACATTGGACTTTGCTGGGCTATGAGGTGGATCGCGTCGCGCTTGGGCCGCGCGCCAGTCTGCATATCCACACGCTCGGTCCGCGCGGGGATATCGTCGATGAAGGTGGACATATCCGAGACGGCTACGGTCTTGAACCAGGCACTTGGGTGCTGATCCGGCCGGATGGCTACATCGGTGCCATCGTCTCATCCGATGAGCGGCCAGCTCTCGAGCGCTATCTAGCGCTCGTCGGGGTTGGCGAAGGCGCCGATCGAGAGGCTCAATGACGATTGCAAGGACATACAACATTGGTTGTCGCTCATAGAAGGAGTGCCCTCGCATCGGCACCGTGGCAGGAATCGAGAGTGCGGGTGACGGAGAGTTCACCCGGCAAAACTCGCGGGGGACGATGGCCTTGACCCTGTGCGAGCCCCGAACCGAAATCCTGAACCGAGATCCTGAACCGCCGTGGCTGGCGCGGTAGAGTTTACCCTTCTCCAGATAGACGTTGATCCATCCAGCCGGGTCATGAGATTCGCAAAGGCGACGCGATCTCTGGGAGCGCGCGTAGTGATCCAGAGGCGAGCTTGAGATCACCTGAAGGATCTCCGCCTGCGGCCTGCTGCTCTGGCGTCTCGTACGACCGTTGAGTTGGCGTAGCGGATCGATGCCTGCAAGCCCCCACACCATCCTCCCGACGAGAGCGAGCGGTGCCCAAGAGGCCGCGGGTTCGTGCTCTGGTCGCCGCCGATCATCGCCAATATGCGCCGGTCATGCGGCGACCGTTGACCCGGTTCGGCGGTGGCGCCAGGATGCGGCGTCCCCGGAGGTCACCCGTGAGCGGATTCGCCGACTACCAACGATACGACGCGCTCGGGCTCGCCGACCTTGTGCGGCGGAAGGCCGTGAGCCCCGATGATCTACTCGAGGCCGCGATCGAGCGCGTGGAGGCGCGCAACGCCGCTGTCAACGCCGTAGTGATGCCGCTCTACGATTACGGGCGAAAGGCCATCGCCGACGGGCTGCCGGACGGTCCGTTTCGCGGCGTGCCGTTTCTCCTAAAAGACCTGGGTGGCTGGCTCGCGGGCGTCAAGGTGACGCGTGGCTCACGCTTCTTCGCCGATGCGCCGGCGGCCGCGGCGGATAGCGAGCACGTGCGCCGGCTCAAGCGCGCCGGCCTTGTGATCTTCGGCCGGACGAATTCGTGCGAGCTCGGCCTCTCCCTGACCTGCGAGCCCGCGCTTTACGGCCCGACGAAGAACCCCTGGGACACGACGCGCATCTCCGGGGGCTCGAGCGGCGGTGCGGCCGCGGCCGTAGGTGCGCGCATCCTCCCCATGGCGCACGCTTCCGACGGGTTCGGCTCGATCCGCGCGCCGGCGTCGTGCTGCGGGATTGTGGGCCTGAAGCCGACGCGGTCGCGCAACACGATGGCGCCGTACGCCGGCGAAGGGTTGGGTGGTCTATCCACAGAGCACGCCGTGACCCTGTCCGTGCGCGATTCGGCGGCGCTGCTCGACGCGACGTGCGGTGCCGGCCCCGGCGATCCCTACGTCGCGCCCGGGACGGAACGGCCGTTTCTCGCCGAGGTCGGCGTCGATCCGGGGAGGCTCAGGATCGCGTTCACGAGCGTCACCCCCAATGGCGCACCGGTCGAAACCGACAGCCTGCGGGCGCTCGCCGAGGCGGCGCAGCTCTGCGCCGACCTCGGCCATCGCGTCGAGGAATTTGATCCAAAGATTGACGGCGCGGCCGTGGTCCCGACGTTTCTTACGCTCGCGTCGGCGAATACGGTCGCGAACCTGGCGAGCCATCCGACAAAGGGCCGCTCGCCGGGGCCTGGCGAGGTGGAGAGCGTCACATACGCAACGGGTCAACTGGGCGAAAAGGTGGCGGCCGCCGACTACGTTCGCGCGACGCAGACCGCGCACCGCCTCGGCCGGCAAATGGCGGCGTTTCACGCGAACTATGACGTCCTCCTCACCCCTGCGCTCGCGACGCTGCCGCCCAAGCTCGGGTGGATCGACATGATGATGGACGACGTCCATGAATACTGGCGCCGCGTCTTCCACTTCTCGCCGTTCACGGTGTGGTTCAACCTGACCGGCCAGCCGGCGATCGTCCTGCCGCTGGCGCGATGCGACGCCACGTCGGAGCGAACCGTGACCGGATTTCCGATTTCGGTTCAGCTCGTCGCGCGCTACGGCGACGAAGCGACGCTGTTCCGCCTGGCCGCGCAGCTCGAGAAGGCGCGGCCGTGGTTCGATCGCAAGCCATCGATCGCTGGGTGATGCGCATTTCGCGGTCCGCTCGCTTCGGAGCGCCGGTGCAAGCGGCGCATCATCACGGCCCCGGCCGGAGATCACCGCTGCGATGAATACCTGTCATGGCGATGTGGCCATCGCCCGGGCAGCCACCCCAGTCGCGGCCAGTAGTGCACCGAATATTGTTGCGCGCACTATTCCGACGCGCGGTCGGCAGCCCGAGACAACCAATGGCGGCGACCAAAAAGCCTGCGTAGCGGACCATGGGCAGCGTCCCATCATCGGTCCAACACGGCCTGCGTGTCGACATAGAGCGAATACCCTGAGTGCCTGTATGAGTGCTTGTACGTTCTATCCGGGACGGTCGAGCATGTGCGTCGACTTAGCCACCCCTATTCACATCCAGTGGATAGGGTAAGTCAGTATTGACACCGCCAAGTCCTGGGGCGCAGCGTTGGATCATGCTGTGCCGAGTGCCGTCTTCGGTCTGCGGCTAAGGAGCATTCGGTGCTAATGACCTACAGCGGCAATTACCTACAGCGGCAAATTCGGAGGAACGCCATGATCAGCAGGAGCATGCTTGCTGCAGCCCTGTTGGCAGTGTGCAGTGCGCAGCCGGCCCAGTCAGCCATCAAGCAGGAGCAGCTCGGCAGGGTGCATTTCGAGACGTCCTGCAATCGCACGGCGCAAAAACTGTTCGACCGGGGCATGCTGTACCAGCATTCGTTTTGGTACAGCGCTGCCAAACGGACGTTCGAAGACGTGGTGAAGGTCGATCCACAGTGCGCCATCGCGTATTGGGGCATCGCGCTGAGCTATCTCTACAATCCGCACGCGCCGCCACCTCCGGAAAACCTCCCACTGGGTCTTGATGCCGTCCAGAAGGGCAAGGCACTCGGCGCCAAGACGCAGCGCGAGCGCGATTACCTCGATGCGATCGCTGCCATGTACGCAGATTACGATAAGCTCGATCATCGCACGCGCGTCCAGCACTACCTCAAGGCGGAGGAGCAGCTGGCGTTGCGCTACCCCAAGGACGATGAAGCTCAGATCGCCTACGCGATTACCCTCAACGTCGCCGCATCGCCGGCCGACAAGACCTATGCCAACCAATTGAAAGGGGCAGCGCTGCTCGAGCCGATCTTCAAGCGACAGCCGCAACACCCTGGCGTCGCGCACTATCTAATCCATCTCTACGACTATCCGCCGATTGCCGAGAAAGGCCTTAATGCCGCCAGGCGTTATTCCAAGATCGCGGCGGCGGCACCGCACGCCCAACACATGCCATCGCACATCTTTACGCGTGTCGGGTATTGGAAGGAATCGATCGCCTCGAATCTGGCATCTGCCCGGATCGCCAAGCTCGACGGCGAGCAGCACGACCAAGCACATGGCATGGACTACCTGGTCTATGCCTATCTGCAACTGGCGCAGGACAAGAAGGCGCGGGCCGTCATCGACGAATTGACCAAACTCGATTTCAAGCAGCAACGGTTTGCTGGGCCTTACGCAGTGGCGGCAAGTCAGGCGCGCTACGTTTTTGAACGCGGCGATTGGAGTGCGGCCGCCGAATTGCAGCCGCGCGAAACCAAGTTCCTTTACGCCGACGCTGTCACCTATTTCGCACGCGCGATCGGCGCAGCTCGATCCGGCAATCCGAATGCTGCCAAAGCCGACGTCACCAAGCTCGGTGAATTGCGCGATAGACTGAAAGAAGCCAAGGACGCGTATTGGTCGGAGATTGTCGACATACAGCAGCAGGTCGCCAATGCCTGGGTACTTCACGCCGAGGGCAATTACGCGGATGCGCTTAAGACCTTGAGTGCAGCGGCGGACGCGGAGGACAAAACCGAAAAGCATCCGGTCACACCCGGCCCGCTCGCGCCAGCGCGCGAGCTTTATGCGGCAATGCTGCTTGAGCGCGGGATGGCCAAGGAAGCCCTAGCGGCTTACGAGGCCGTGCTCAAGAAGGAGCCCAATCGCCTGGCGACTTATGTTGGTGCCGCCAAAGCCTCGGCCAGCGCCGGTGAAGCAGCGAAAGTCAAGCAGTATGCCGCAAAGGTCTTCGAGCTCACCAAGGACTCCGACACAATACGGCCGGAAATAACCGAGCTGCGGACCATCCTAAGGAAGGTGGCATCGGTGACCAACGTTCGATAGGCAGCTACCAGAACCATGGCGGCCGCTTAATCGCGGCCACCAGCTCAGGTCTCGTCGGTCATCACTCCTCGGTCATCATTTGAGCCATAGAACAAGCGGCACGTCGCGGCGATCGGGGCAGCGCATCATACCGTTATAGGCATCGCTCTTTCGTCCGTCATAGATACAGGTGGCGCCATCAACGAAGAGGGTTGCTTTGACACGAGACGGACCGACGAGCTGCAGCTGAATTTCACCCTTCTTCTCTTCCGGACCATCCACGCTGCAAAGCCCAACGTGTTTCATGAACAATGGACCGGAGAAGGGCTGCCCGGCGCCGGCGGCTATGAGCGTGGCCGTAAGCTCCCATTCGCCAAGCACGCCCGCCTGACCCGAGACCTGCAATTTTGCCTCTGTACCAGACGTCGGCGAGTTCGCGCACATCAGCGAAAGGGCAGCTGGCACGACCATTCTGCCGATCAAAGCTCTCATCGTTCGAAGCCGTCCAGAGCACCGCATCAAACCAAACGATAGGAGCCGCTTCCGCAATATGCAACATCGATCGGATACACCATCCCTACGAGAGAGCTGAGCAGGTCTTATGAGCCAAGTGAAGATGGCCAAGGGCCGTCGGTTCACATTCTCCGTGGGGATACTCACCACCACATGCCGCGGGCGAATTGCCCGCCAATCGCAGTGCAAGTTGTGGACGCATTGAGAGGCGCGCATCCGCCGCGGTGATCACGGAGCAAGGCTCGTTGCCGCCCACCGCCATCGAAATGGCGGACCCTTTGCGCCTGGGCGAGGCACCAAGGCCGTACAACCCGAATATCGGTGGTCGCGACGTTGGACTGAGTTCGCCTCTCTAATGCAAATTCGCGAGTGAAGTAGAGCAGTCATGTTCACCGGTTTCGGCGAAGGATCGGTCGAGGGGGAGACGCAGGCGCTGTTCGCCACAACGACGAAGCCTGTGAGAACAGCGGCGATCATCCGCATCCAGCACCCTAACTGCGCGGGCCGGCGTGTTGGTGATGATGATGCCTTGAGGGTCGGCGCGGATGGGCGTACGAAGTCGGCCTGTTCACCCTGGGTATCGTAGCCCAGCCCAAAGCAGGAGTATGATTATGCCCGTCCGTGTCGAGCGCAGCAGCCGGGTGCTGACTATCATCCATTCCCGTCCCGAGGCGCGCAATGCGGTCGACCCAGAACATGCCGAGGCGCTCTATGCGGCATTTCTCGCCTTCGAGGAGGATGACACGGCCGATGTGGCGGTGTTCTGGGGCGAGGGTGGAGCCTTCTGTGCAGGCGCCGACCTCAAGCGCGTGGCCACACGCGACAACAAGAAATTGCGGCAAGCCCTGGATTTTCCCAAGCATGGTGGAGCGCTTCCGCGTGGACCCATGGGGCCATCACGGCTTGAGCTCTCTAAGCCCGTGATTGCAGCGATCGAGGGTCCGGCGGTTGCGGGCGGGATGGAGCTTGCCCTTTGGGCAGACTGCCGGGT
>Ga0306920_100005585_pt1 | contig 16284 bp, 11 predicted proteins | sample flu12Cox44000170_FD_204666 | JGI IMG/M metagenome (GOLD analysis project Ga0306920, IMG submission 204666) | Lab enrichment of tropical soil microbial communities from Luquillo Experimental Forest, Puerto Rico - flux4day.12C.oxic.44.000.170 (v2)... | ecosystem: Environmental > Terrestrial >... | reverse complement strand
ATCCGACCCAAAACCCAAGCGGTCGTGGCCTGGGTCTCATTCCGCGCCGCCGTTTCGCCGCCCTGCAGAATTGGCTTAGTGAACTCGAGATACCAGTCGCAGAAGGTCCCCCATAAGAATTGATACAAGCGGTTCGCTGCTTCGTCGAAACGGAATGTATCGAGAGCCGACGTGACTGAAGCAGCGCAGTCGGCCACCCCAGCCGCAACCCAGCGGTTGACGGTGAGCCGGCATTGTGCCGGATCAAACCCGGCCACCAGCGCGCAACCGTTCATCTCCGCATAGCGCGCGGCATTCCACAGCTTGGTCACAAAATTGCGGTATCCCTCGACCCGGCTCTCGGCGAGCTTGATGTCGCGGCCCGGTGCCGCCAGAGCCGCCAGCGTGAAGCGCAGCGCATCGCATCCATACTGGTCGATCAGTTCCAACGGATCGATGATGTTGCCACGCGACTTCGACATCTTTTGGCCCTGCCCGTCGCGCACCAACGCATGGATGTAGACAGTGCGGAACGGCACGTCGTGCATAAAATGCAGTCCCATCATCATCATCCGGGCCACCCAGAAGAAGATGATGTCGAAGCCGGTGACGAGCACGTCGGTCGGATAGTAGCGGGCGAGCTCAGGCGTCGGTTCCGGCCAGCCAAGTGTCGAAAACGGCCACAACGCGGAGGAGAACCAGGTATCGAGAACATCCTCATCGCGGTGCAGCGGGACGGCCGCACCGTATTTCGCTGTCGCGTCGTGCTGAGCCTGCTCCTCGGTCTCGGCAACGAAGACCGCGCCGTCCGGCCCGTACCAGGCCGGGATCTGGTGTCCCCACCACAGCTGGCGAGAGATGCACCAGGGTTGAATCTTGCGCATCCAGTCGAAGAAGGTGTTCTCCCACTGGCGCGGGACGAAACGGATGCGTCCGTCTTCGACGGCCGCAACCGCCGGAGCGGCGAGTACCCGGGCGTCGTAATACCACTGGTCCGTCAGCCACGGTTCGACCACGACGCCGGAGCGGTCGTGATGGGGGACCATCAGGGCGTGATCTTCCAGCTTGTCGAGAAGCTCGGCGGCCTCGAGGTCGGCGACAATTTTCTTTCGAGCGTCGAACCTGTCCAAGCCGCGATAGGCCTCCGGAACCGCGTCATTCAGCCGAGCGTCGCGATCAAAGATGTTGAGCAGCGCCAAACCGTGCCGCCGGCCAACCTCGAAATCGTTGAAATCGTGCGCCGGGGTGATCTTAACCGCGCCGCTGCCGGTTTTCGGATCGGCGTATTCGTCGGCGACGATCGGGATCAGCCGGTCGACCAGCGGCAACCGCACGAACTTCCCGATCAATCCGCTGTAGCGTGCATCCTCCGGATGCACCGCGACCCCGGTGTCCCCCAACATCGTCTCGGGGCGGGTGGTGGCGACGACGACGTAATGCCCGGGTTCACCATCGATCGGATAACGGATATGCCAGAGCGTTCCATTTGTTTCGCGGTTGTCGACTTCGAGGTCGGAGATCACCGTGTGCATCTCCGGGTCCCAGTTGACGAGGCGCTTGTCGCGGTAGACGAGGCCTTCGCGGTAGAGCCTGACAAAGACGCGTCGCACTGCCGCCGCCAACGCCGGATCCATCGTGAAGCGCTCGCGCGACCAGTCGGCCGACGCGCCAAGCCGGCGCAGCTGGTTGATGATCGTGCCGCCCGATTGCGCTTTCCACTCCCAGACCCGTTCGACGAACTTTATGCGGCCGAGCCGCTGCTTATTGATCTGCGCTTCCGCGAGCTGGTTGGTGACGACGATCTCCGTGGCGATACCGGCGTGATCGGTCCCTGGTTGCCACAGCACGTCGCGACCGCGCATCCGCTGATAGCGCACCAGCACGTCTTGCAGCGTGAAGGTCAGTGCGTGACCCATATGCAAGCTCCCCGTCACGTTCGGGGGCGGCATCATGATCGTGTAGGGCAGCTTGCGGCCGGCGGGGTTGGCAGAAAACCCGCCGGAGCCCTCCCACCCGGCATATCGGCGTGCCTCTACGGTGGCGGGTTGATAAGTCTTGTCCAGCATTGCTGAACCGTCCTCAAATGAGCGGTTGGACGGAGACGTCCTGGCGCGCGCGCCCAGCCATGTCGGCCGTGCGCGGTTGTTTGCAGGTCAGCGCAGCCCCGCCTCACCGACTACGCGGGCGATCTCCTCACGGACCAACCGCTCGACGATACCGGGGAGATGGCTGTCCAGCCAGGCCTGGAGTAACGGCCGCAACATCTCGCGCACGATCTCCTCGAGCGTGCGCTCACCGCTGCCGAGCGGAAGTTCTGTCTGATTGCGCCTCTCATGCGGCAACACGCCGAGTTGGGCGAACGCCGCTGCCGCGGCTCCCGACGTGGCCGCCGAGACAATGCGGTCCCGATGAGAGCTCAGCACGGTTTCGAGCGACGCACCAGCATGTGACGGTTGCGCCTCGATCCGGCCGCTGGCATCCGCCGGCAAGGCGGCTGGCGCATCGGGCGCGCCCGATGGTGCGGTCGCAGCTTCGGCCCACAAAGATACCCGGCGCACAGAGCCGTCCTGACCGACTATTTGGGTCAGCTCGAGAATGTCATTGCCCTCTCCACGGGCGGGAGGGCTGGCTGCGACCGGCGCTTTGGTCTCGACGCGCCGGTCTGCCGGATGATTGTCCTCGGCGATTATGCGGCTGATGGAGGCGATGATCTCCTCCATCGAGGGGTCTGACGGGGATTTTTCGACCGGCATGGAAGCACCTGATAAATTTTGAGTAACTTGGGTACCGCGTCTCAGATTTGCCAGAACGATTATTTGACGCGCGGACTCACTCCGAAAGACCGCCACGGAAGCCGATCCACTTATCCCTCACTTCTTTATAGTGCCGTTCCATATCGTAAAGCTTGACCGGCAATTTGAGCTCGGGCGCGATCAGCCGGCCGGTCGCCGCCGCCACGTTGAACTCGGCAAGCGCCGCATCGTGTTCCGCGGTAACGAGCTGCGATTGTGTCTGTAGCAGCGTCTGGTTTTGGACCAAGACGTCGAGCACGGTGCGCGTCCCAACCAGTGCCTCTTGCTGGGTACCTTCGAGGGCGATCTGCGCTGCGCGAACGGCCGAAGCGAAGGACGAGATGCTCGCCCGCGCCGCTTGCAGTGTCGACCAGCTCTGGGTCACCAGTTGCACCGCCGCCCGCCGTGAGTCATCGACCTGGCTACGGCGCTGCCCGACCGTCTGTTGGGCCGCACGCGTCTGCGAATAGATTGCTCCGCCTTCATAGAGCGGCATCGTCATTTGTGCGGCAATCGCACCCGATTGCTGGAGAGCGCTGTTCTGTACGACAGAGGGCGCAAATGCGCGGTTGAGAGTGCCGACGATCGAAATCTGCGGCTGCAGTTGCCCGCGCACGAAGTCGATATTGTCGCGTGCCGCCAGTTCGGCAAAATTTGCCGAAATCACGTTAAAGTTATTGTTGGCAGCAAGGCTCGCGGCTTCTTCGACCGTCGCGGGAAGTGTTGGGCGCTCACGGGGCAACATCAACGTCCCGGGAGGGTGGCCGACCGCCCGGACATATTCGGCTCGGCTGTTCTCGAGGTTACCTTGCGTGGTAACCAGCTGTCCCACCGCCTGGGCCAGCGAGGCCTCGGCTTGTGCGACATCGGTGCGGGTCACTTCGCCTACCCGAAATCGATCCTGGGTCGCTTCAAGCTGCTTGCGCAGGACCGCCACGTTGTTTCGGTTTACCTCGACCAAGGCTTGGTCGCGCACGACGTCGAGATAGGCGGTGGCGACCGCTTGGAACACCGTCGTTTCGACCGCCAAGGTCTGCGCCCGCGTGGACTGCACCGTGTTGATGGCCTGGCTCGTTTGCGCGACGGTCCTGCCGCCAGAGTAGATTGGCTGGGCTATCTGCAGGTTCAGGCTGTTCGAATAAAAGGTCGAATAGGTGGTCAGCCCGCGAGTACTCGGAAGCAGCCCCAGGCTCTGTGGCGTGACCGCTGCTCGAGTACCCCCCACTTGGCCGGTGAAGTTTACCGTCGGCCGCCAATTCGCGAGCGCCTGCGGGACCTGCTCGTCGGTTGCTCGCAATAAGGCCCTTTGGGCAAGCAACTGCGGGTTAGTATTGTAGGCATCGGCGAGCGCCTGGGTCAGCGTTTGCCCCTGCGTCAAGGAGGGAAGGGATCCGACGAACGACCCGGCGAGAGCGATGAAACCCAGCATCCGCCATTGTGGAGAGAACGGTCGCTCGCAAAATCTTTTTAAGCCGTCACGTCGGGCACACCAAATTTCTCGAGCTCGGTCGGCTTTGAACATCAAGGCCTCAGCGCTTGTGAACATCACTGCACCGAGCTTTCAAAACACAAAGACAGGCTTCGGCGAGAAGCCTGGCAGCAGCGGAGTCGCAGCGTCAAAGAGCGCGCGCCTCGCCACCACTCCTCCAGTCCGTGTTCTGAGGGTAGCACGGCCGATCCCGCTCGCTGGTTTGACGATCGCCAGAAGCCGTCCGCCTTCGGCGAGCTGTGAATCGATCTCGGACGGCACTTCGGCGACTGCCCCACAGAATATTATTACATCATAAGGGGCGCGTGGCCGATAGCCTTGCGACAAGGGCCCCTCGACAACGTTGACCGAGGCGATTGAGTGCTCGACAAGAGCCGCGCGTGCGCGCCGGGCGAGCGCCGGATCCTCCTCGAGCGCGATAACGCTGCGGGCCAGCACTGAAGCGAGGGCCGCTTCGCATCCTGAACCAGCACCGATGACCAGCACGGCGTCAGTGCGCCTGATCGCCGCTGCCTGCAACAGCCGGGCGAATACCATCGGCTCCATCAGATAGCGATGTCCGCCAAGCGGCAGATCCTCGTCGATATAAGCGACTGGCTGGAGATGCTCAGGAACGAAGAGCTCACGCCGGATTTCGGCGAAGGCGCCGAGTACTCGGCCATCTGTCACCTTGTTAGGTCTAAGCTGGCTCTCAATCATGTGGGCGCGGGCCGCCCCGAAATCGGTCATCGCATGAAACCCGCGAATCAACTGCCCAATTTATATCGGTACCGTGTAGCGAGTACAACCGACCGGACAGACATCCAATTAGCACGGTAACCGTTCGATCAACTGTCTTGCAGCAAGCTGGGAGAGCAGCTGCTCAGCCGTCAACCCCGACACCGGATGGCGCCAGGAGGGGGCAATCTCGGCGAGCGGCACGAGCACGAATCGGCGTTGGTGGAGCCGCGGGTGCGGCAGCACAAGCGAGGCGGTCTCGGTCACCTGACCCCCATGATCGAGGAGATCGAGATCGAGCACGCGCGCCGCGTTTCGCTCGCCGCGGACACGACCAAATTTTCCTTCGACCGCTTGCATCGCCGCGAGCAGGTCTGGCGCGGTGAGATTGGTCGCCAGCGACGCCACCGCGTTAACAAACCAGGGTTGGTCCGAACGCGGTACCGGCTCAGTTCGATACCATCCGGAGCGGGTCGTGACCTGAATACCGTCTGCTTCGAGCGCAGCCAGGGCGGCCGCGAGGGTCTCGCGCGGCGCGCCGAACCGCGTGCTGGTCAGATTGCCGCCGATGCCGATAAGGATCAATTTGTCTCTCTTGCCCGTCGCCCTGCTTGACCGGCGATACGCGCTGTAAGACATTTAGGGTTCATTATGGAATCCGATGGGGCATTTGTACCAGATGATTTTCTATCCGGAAGAGCGGCTTGCCATATTCATCGATGGAGCCAACCTCTATTCAGCCGCGCGCGGCCTAGCATTCGACATTGACTACAAGCGCTTACTCGATCTGTTCAGCGCCAAGGGCCGCTTGATCCGCGCATTCTATTATACCGCGTTGCTGGAAGACCAAGAATACTCGCCGATCCGTCCGCTGGTTGATTGGCTCGATTACAACGGCTACGCAATGGTAACAAAGCCGACAAAAGAGTTCACCGACGCGATGGGACGCCGCCGCGTCAAGGGTAACATGGACATCGAGCTGGCGATCGACATGCTCGAGATGGCTCAATACATCGACCATGCCATCCTATTCTCCGGAGACGGCGATTTCCGGCGGCTTGTCGAGGCGGTTCAGCGCAAAGGAGTTCGTGTTTCAGTTGTGTCCACGATCCGTTCGTCTCCACCGATGGTCGCGGACGACCTGCGTCGCCAAGCTGACAACTTCATCGAGCTCCAGGAACTCGCTCCTAGTATTATGCGGAATCATTTGCGCGAGGAGCCCCACCGGGCACGAGGCGAACCGGTCGACGAGGCGTGACGACCTCGCCATCGGCGGCCGTACCGCCCCGTAACTGCGCGCTCTGTCCGCGTCTCGCCGCGTTCCGAGAGATCCAGCAGGCGGCGCATTCAGAATGGTTTAATGCGCCGGTACCATCCTTTGGCGATGAAACCGCCGAGCTGTTGATCGTCGGCCTTGCGCCAGGCCTCAAGGGGGCAAATCGCACGGGACGGCCGTTCACCGGCGACTACGCCGGCGGGTTATTGTACCAGACGCTGCGAAAATTTGGTTTTGCGGAGGGCGTCTACGATGCCCGTCCGGATGACGGCGTCGTGCTGCGCCGGGCGCGGATCACCAATGCGGTCCGTTGCGTGCCTCCACAAAACAAGCCCAGCCACCGCGAAGTCGCAACTTGCCGGCGCTTTCTCGCTGCCGAGATTACCGGCATGCCCCGGCTCCGCGCGATCCTCGCGCTCGGCACTGTTGCGCACCAAGCCGTGATTGAAGCGCTAAGCTTGCGTCGCGGGCTCTTTCGCTTTGCGCATGGTCGCCTGCACCGGCTGCCGGACAACACACTGCTGGCCGACAGCTATCACTGCTCTAGGCTTAATACCAACACCGGGAAGCTCACGGTCGGGATGTTCGAATCTGTGTTCACCTCGCTTGCGCGCCGGCTCGATCAAACGCCCGGAGCTCCCCATCTCGGGCCCATCCGTGCGCCAGGGGGGATGGGCGGATTTCCATAGCCGGAGGATACGGGCTCTCAGCCGTTGGACGCCCGCAGGATGCGGGCCCTACTGCGCTGCCAATCGCGCTGTTTGTCGGCTTGCCGCTTGTCGGCCTTCCGTTTTCCTCGGGCGAGTCCGAGCTCGACTTTGGCCCGGCCGCGTTCGTTGAAATAGATGGATAACGGGACCACCGTCACCCCGTCGCGCTGGATGGCGCCCAACAATCGGTTCATCTGCTTGCGATGGAGCAGCAGCTTGCGAGGTCGCCGTGGCTGGTGATTGAAGTGGGCCGAGGCGGCATATTCGGGTATGTTCGCGTTGACGAGAAATAGCTCGCCCCCGCTCTGATCGGCATAAGCCTCGGTGATGCTTCCCTGCCCTTGGCGCAGCACCTTTACCTCGGTGCCTTGCAAGACGACACCCGCCTCGATCGTATCTTCGATCAAGTAATCATGGCGTGCCCGGCGGTTCTGCGCAACGTAGCGGTCTGTCGCCCTCATCAGTTGAGAAGGCCGGCACCGCGCATCGCCTGCTGCACCTTCTGCTGCGTCTCAGGCATGATCGCCCAGAGCGGCTGGCGCACTTCGGCGGTGCAGTGGCCGAGCAACGAAGCGGCGTATTTTACCGGCGCCGGGCTGGTTTCGGCGAACAGCGCATCGTGCAACGGGATCAGCCGCTCGTTTATATCCCGCACGGTTTTGACATCGCCCCGCTGCCACGCCTCGTGCATTTCGGAACACAGTCGCGGTGCAACATTTGCGGTCACCGAAATGCAGCCATCGCCGCCTTGGGCAAGATAAGCGACGGCGGTAGCATCCTCGCCCGACAGCAGACAAAACCCGGCACCGATCTCGCCCCGCATCCGCAAAGGCCGCGCGAGATCGTTCGTGGCATCCTTGACGCCGATGATGTTCGGCAGGTTTGCGAGCCGCGCCATGGTTGCGTTGCTCATGTCAACGGCCGAGCGACCCGGAATATTGTATATGATGATCGGCAGGTCGACCGCATCGTGAATGGCCTTGAAATGATGAAACAAGCCTTCCTGCGTCGGCTTGTTGTAATAGGGGCACACAATTAGCGCGGCATCGGCACCGGCCTCCTTCGCCTGACGAGTCAACACGATCGTATGGTCGGTCGAATTAGTGCCCGTCCCTGCAATTACCGGGGCGCGACCCCGGGCCACCTCCACGCAAAGCTCGATGATCCGGCGCGCTTCGTCATCGTGTAGCGCCGGCGACTCGCCGGTTGTGCCGCACGGAACAAAACCGTGCGTGCCTTGCGCGATCTGCCAAGCCACCAGCTCCTGAAAGGCGGACTCCTCGATCTCCCCGTTGCGGAAGGGTGTGATCAGCGCGACGAGCGATCCCCTAAACATGGTTTCCTCCGGGATTGCGGCGTAATCCATCAACGATAATCCTCGGATGCAGGGGCTTCAACAGCGCCGGCGAGGGTCGGTCGACAGGCGGGAGCGGGAGTAGTTGGCAGACTTGCCCCGGATGCAAAAAAACCGTAAGAATTTTTTACCTCATCTTCGATTCAGCACAGGAGCGGCCGGTCTTGCTCCCGGTTTTCCGCATACTGTTATCGCTGTCGCTGGCCATTTTTGCGATCAATCTAACAGTGACACGCGCGCAGCCGTTATCCGAAGCGGACTTACGGGCGACGCGGGCGGCGCTCGCCGCAGCGCAGGCTGGCGATTGGAACCGAGCCTATGCCGAAGTGGCCCCCATAGGTGATCCGCTGCCGCTTAAGATACTGCACTGGATGGATTATTCGCGTCCCGGGGCACCCGGGAGATTTCCCGATATCGCCGAGTTCATCGAGAAGAATGCCGACTGGCCGCGGCAAAAGGCGCTGCGTAAGCATGCCGAAGAAGCCTTGGCAGGCGAATCCGACAGCGTGGCCGCCGATTGGTTTAAGCGGCTCCCTCCGGTCAGTGCGGTAGGAAAAGTCCGCGGCGCCGAGATCCTGCTGAACTCTGGGGATCTGGAAGAAGGCGTTGCGGCGCTACGTGCTGTCTGGATAGACGGCGACTTCGGCCCTCTCGATGAAAGGAATTTCCTCACGCGTCATTCGGCGGCGCTCCGGGCAGAAGACAATGAGAAGCGGCTCGATCGACTTTTATGGGACGCGCAGCACGACGCGGCACGCCGCATGCTCCCGCTTGTGCCGACCGATTGGCGCGAGTTGGGCGAAGCGCGTCTGGCGCTGGCTACGCAGGCAGCAAACGCCGAGGTCGTTGCTGCTCGCGTCCCCGCCAAGTTGCGCGCCGATCCAGGCTTCACTTACGAGGAGCTGCGCTGGCGTACCAGAAAGGATATGGTCAGCGCCGCAGTACGGATCCTGCTGTCGCAGCCGGGGGATTTGGTCCGTCCAGCGGCATGGTGGGCCGAGCGACAGACTATCGCCCGGCGGGTCTTGGCGACTGGCGATGCCGCGCTGGCTTATCGCCTCGTCGAGCAACACGGCTTGATCGAGGGTAACGCCTATTCCGAAGCCGAGTTTCTTTTGGGTTACATCGCGCTACGCTACATGAAGAACCCGGCGCTGGCCTTCGATCACTTTTCACGAATTATAACCCGGGTAAACACTCCCTACGCGAAGGCTCGGGCGGGCTATTGGGGCGGACGCGCTGCCGATGCTCAAAACAAGTCGGAACTCGCCGTAAAATGGTATGCCGCCGCAGCCGATTACATGGTTACCTTTTACGGGCAGTTGGCCGCTCACCGGCTCGGCCACGACGCGCCTCCGCACCCCCTCCCGGAGCCAGTTCCGGGGCCCGCGGAACTCGCCCGTTTCAACCAGAACGAGGTAGTCCGTGCAGCGCGAATTTTCCTCGAGCTTGGTTATCGAGACCAGAGCAAGGCGTTTCTGCTCAATTTGGCGGACAACGCCATGACCCCGATGCATTTCGCAATGCTGGCGACCCTCGCCGAGACTAACGGTCGAATCGATCTGGCAATAGCGGTGGCCAAACGCGCCATCGAGGCCGGCACACCGCTGATGATCCACGGTTACCCCGTCACCGCGTTACCGAGCGGCGGAACCGTGGAACACGCTCTTCTGTTTGCGATCACCCGTCAGGAAAGCGCATTCGACCGCGACGCGGTCAGCCGGGCGGGGGCGCGCGGGCTCATGCAGCTGATGCCGGCAACGGCGGGCGACATCGCCAACAAGTTGCAACTTCCCTTCTCCGCCGAGCGGCTGACTGCGGATGGCACCTACAATGTGCTCCTCGGGCGCGCTTACTTAGAGACGTTGATCGATGATTTCGGAGGTTCGTACGCGCTCGCGATCGCCGGTTACAACGCCGGTCCCGGTCGAGTTCGGCAGTGGCTGCGCGATTACGGGGATCCGCGCGGCGGCAAAATCGACATGGTTGACTGGATCGAAAATATCCCGATCAGCGAAACGCGAAACTACGTTCAGCGGGTGCTCGAAAATCTTCAGATCTATCGCGGCCAGGTAGGTCGCAATTCGGCCTTTTCATTGGTCAGCGACTTGGCTCGTTAGCCTCCGTTTGCAAGGGGCTTCCCGAGCGGTACTTTTGTGCTGTCGCGACGAGACGCGCGAGCTCGATGAACTTCTCGGGATCTTGTGGTTGACCGTTCACTATTACCTCGTAGTGGACGTGGGGACCCGAGGCGCGGCCAGTGCTCCCGACAAGGCCGATCTGCGTATGCGCCTCGACCCTTTGGCCGACCGAGACAGTATAGCGATGGATGTGGCCGTAGAGGGTGGCAATTCCGTTGCCGTGGTCGATCTCGACAACCTTGCCGTAGGCGCCCCGATACCCGGCATAGATCACGATTCCCGGCGCCGTGGCGTAGACCGGCGACATATAGGCCGCGTCGAGGTCCAGCCCGGCATGGACTGCAAGCCTTCCGTTAAACGGATCGCGGCGCGGACCGAATTGACTTCCGATTTGATAATGCTCGAGCGGCGTCGACAGGGGTAATGTTTTCGCCATGCCGCGAACTCGCGCGAGCAGGTCTGCGATGCTCCCCTCGGGTTGATTGGCTCTTGGCGGCGGTACGAAGGGACCGCCTTCGGCGTGGTTCACGCCGAATTGGGAAAACAGGCGCGCGACGTTGATCCCGGCCGAAGCAAGGACGCGCTCGAACTCGCCGATACTTCTTCGAGCGAGTTCAGCAATATTCTCGGTGCGGCGCTTCGCTGCCGCAAAACTATCCGGCCCGCTGACCTCGGAGCGCGCTGGATGGGCCTCGGACGGAGCAGATTCGGACTCCACCAATTGAGCCGGTCCGGCTTCGGCAACCGTCTCCGACGGCGACGCTTCGCGTTCCGCCAGCCTCTGCTCCAGGTCGTGGAGCCTCGTTTCTGTCGATTCGAGTTGCCCTCGGAGGGTATCTGCTTGGCGTGCCAGGACCGATACCTGATCCTCCGCGACGGCTCGATCGCTGGTAGTGATGGCAAGCCTATCCCGCAGGTTCGCGACATCGTCCTGCAGGTCGACATTGGCACTTTCGACGCGAGCTAAAGCCGATCTCTCGTCGCCGACAAGGCGAGCATAGCCGACTTGGCTGATCCCGAGGTAGACCAGCGCGGTTACAGCCGCGGCCACTATTGCCAAAGCGCCAGCTTGGACAGCCGGCGACAGCGCGATTTGCGATGATTGAGTTGCCATCCAAAACTGGATGCGCACCACAGGGAAGAATTTGCTTCCCCGGACTGAAGGTTCGGCGACCATGTTCGCCCCCCCAAGTGCGGCCGCACCGTGGATGTCCGGAATGGTCGCCCGGACCAGGTCGCGGCACCGTCAGGCCTAAAGCAGCGTTGGCGGCCGGTTCTCAAGGAGCGGTATGACGGTCGGGTGCTGAACTCCGGCCGCCGGCCGCCCTAAAATTGTTCACGATACTTCCCGGCCCAGCTACTTTTATCCACGTTAACCGCTCTTTTGCGTGCTTACAACATGCAATTCCCGATTTTGATCATTCGGCTTGTCCCTACCCCTGCCCCACAAAAACAGATATGCCGGAAGGCAACAAGGCAAGCCAGAGGTAGTGAGCCCACAATTGCACGTGCGCGATCGAGTAGGCTATTCGATGCCGGCATTTACCAAAATGAGAGAGGCGGCATGCCCATATTGACCGCGATTTTGCGGGCTCGCGGGCATAGATTGGTTAGAGTGTCGCACGCGCTGGTGAATCCTTCGGGCCAAGATCAGACTGCAACCTTAATCTGCTCTGTCCCCGTCTCCTGCGGCGCGAACTGAGTGCGGTAATACTCTGCGAAGAACCCATCGAGACGTAGCAATTCCGGTAGGGTTCCCTGCTCGATGATGACGCCGTTGCGCAGCACGACGATCCGATCGCACCGTCGCACTGTCGATAAACGGTGGGCGATTACAAAGGTGGTGCGTCCCGCCATCAGTCCCTCGATCCCCGCCATTACCAGCGCCTCGGTCGTCACATCGAGCGCAGAAGTGGGCTCGTCGAGGATCAGGATCGGAGCATTGCGCAGAAGCGCGCGGGCGATAGTGATCCGCTGTTTTTCTCCCTCTGAGAGGGAAGTGCCGGATTCGCCGAGGAACGTGTCGTAGCCCGCTGGAAGCGAGGCGATCAGATCGTCGATCCGCGCCAGTCGAGCCGCGTGCTCGATCTCCGGGTCTGCCGCCCCCGGGCGACCGTAGGCAATATTGTCACGTACCGATAGTGGAAAGATCAGCGGCGGCTGAAGGACCATCGAGATCTGATTGCGCAACGATTTCATTGTGTATTCACGGACATCGATTCCGTCGATCGCCACTGAGCCTGCCGACGGATCGTAGAATCGAGGCAGCAGGCCCAGCAGCGTCGATTTGCCCGCACCGGTCGGGCCGACGACAGCGGTCTTGCTCCCGACGGGTATTTTCAGGTCGATGCCCATCAGGATCGGAGTGTCGGGGCGATAAGAGAAGCTGACCCCCGACCAAGTGACTTCCCCGCGCGCGCCGCTCGGAGGGAAGTTCAGCGTGCCGTCCTTGAGATCCGGTTCGGTGTCGAGGATCTCAAAAATCCTGCGAGCTCCCACGCGGGCACCCGCGATCAACCCCCAGCTTTGCGTAATCTGGTTGATCGGTGCATAAAGCTGGGCGAGATAGGAGATGAATACAATCAGCTGCCCGATCGACAATGTTCCGGAGATCACAGCTCGCGCCCCGGCAAAGACGACAAGTGCTGTCCCACCGGCGATCACGAAGTTGACGGTCCCTGAATAAAGGGTCTGCCAGCTGTAAAGCCTTAACGTTGCTTGCAGGCTTTCCCGACTTGCGCCCATAAAGCGCCGATGCTCTTCTTCCTCTTTGGTGAATGCTTGCACGACCTTGATCGAGGACATCGCCCATTGGACGAGCGAATAAACCCGGCTCTCGGTCGCCCGCACATCGCCAGCGATTTCAATAATGCGTCGGTTGAACAACGAAATCACGACAAACAGAACCGGAACCACGGTTAGCGCCAGCATCGTCAGTACCGGATCGAGCGGAAAGAGGACGACGAGCATGCCGGCCAGCAGAACCAGGGCTGACAGAATGGGTAGCGCGCCATTCATGATCATCGTCTGGACGGCGAAACTGTCCGCAGTGATCCGATACAGCAGATCGCCGACCCGCTGCCGGCTGTGGAAGGCCAGCGATAACCGCTGAAGGTGAGCATAGAGAGTGCCGCGCAGGTCGTTTACCATATTCTGGCCGATGCGGATCGCGGTATAATTGTGAAGAAGTGTCAGCGCGCCCGCGCCGAAATGGACGAAAACAAGGCCCACAGAAGTCAGAAGAAGCAGGATTCCCGGGGACGCGGATAGCGCGGCGATCGGAAACGGCTTGCCGCCCAGCACATTGTCGATAACGATTTGCAGCGGCCATGGCTTCAGCAGTTCGAAGCCAGCAATAAGCAACACTTGGAGCAGCGCCCAGGCGATTCTCCACCTATGCTGCTTCAGATAGGGTACAAGCTTGATGATCATGGCGTATGGAACTCGAATTCTGTCCCTAAGTGTCGGCCGTCACCCCCGAACAAGCGGAGTCTCGGAGGTTCTGCGGGACGTTGCCACGGAGTTCCTGCTTTTGTCGGGATCGCGAAGCCGCGATGGGCGGGTCGACGCCGCCTCGAGCGGCACCAGCCGAGCCTGCTTCGCCACGGTTTCGACGATGCGATGCATCAATAGGCCAAAATCGACGACCTGCCAGCCCATTAGGCCGATATTGAGCATCCCCAAACCACCAACGACAGCTGCGACGATTGGCCAGCCAAGGATTAGAGCAAATGCCGTCAAGACTGCGTAGCCGCGCAGCACGAACAGAGCAAGCTGCGACAGCCGCATTGCGCAGCGAACACGAAGTAACCGCTTGCTGCTGCCGTGGTTCTCGGTGCAGACCGTTACCAAGCAGCGACTCCACAAACCGCGCGCGATTTTGAGATCCCAATTGCTCCATCCCGTGTCCGCGGACACGAGGTATTTCTGTGGTACGAGAAAATCGGTTAGGCCGCCGAGCAGCACCTCCTTCTCCAAGCCGGCCTCGCTCCAATAGGAAAGTTGGAAGGAGCGCTCCCTCCAGCAAATCCGGGCGCGCTGCTCAGTCTCCGTGAAGCCGATGTGGGCTTGCGCACGCATCTGCTTGACGCGCCACTTGATCCGCTCCCAACCTCGCAGCAGCGGACCCAGATAAATCAGCACAGCGGCGAGCGCCCTGGCTCTCACTCCGCTGAGGTTGAGGCCGGCGAAACGCTTGTCTATCGGCGCCCGTAACGCGCCGTGGACGCACACGCTCAAGGTTGCGAGCAATGGGACGGCGAGCAGCCACAACCATCCGCCCCCTATGATCCCAGCGAGCGCCAGGGCCAGAGCGGCGGCGCTCCATTCAAAGGTCAACGGCAGCGACGCAGCCAGCGACGACGGCGCCTCGTACATGGTTTGGAACAGGCCGCGTCCAAAGACCCCGGAGTAGATGACCGGCCGGCGCGACAACAGCAGCGAAGCCGATAGGTCGCCGTAGATCCGGCCAAGCCATTTAGCCTGTCCAAAAAGGTTGAAGCGAAACGGGTGCTTTGCATAGACGAGCGCTTCTGCCTTGCCATAACCGCGCTGCTGGTTGCAGTAGGCGCTCACCGTGTTACGGCGGAAATGCCAAACCACCGCGGCAGGACTGAACCCAATGATGTAGCCGGCGTCCTGAAAGCGCCAGCAGATGTCGACGTCGTCGCCGGCCGCACGATAGACCGGATCGAAGCCGCCAAGTCTTATCAACACCTCGCGGGCGAACGCCATGTTGCAACCGGCGATGTGCTCAGCGACCTCGTCGCTGATCAGCACATGCGTCGGGCCACCCGGCGCAACCGCAACCACAGCCGGAACGAGCGCGTCCTCGGGCGGCGGGAAATTGGGTCCCCCGCACGCGGCGAGGTTGTTCGTCTCCATCTTGGCGACGAGATAGTTCAGCCAATCCTGGTCGGTGACGCAGTCGCTGTCGGTATAGGCGACGATTTCCCCAGTCGCTGCCTCGGCGCCGACATTGCGGGCGACGCTCAGCCCTTTGTTGGGCTGGCTGATGATCCGGCAAAAGTCATAGCTTTCGGCGATCTCGAGCGTACGGTCGCGCGATCCATCATTGACGACGATTACCTCGTAATCCGGGTAGTTGAGCGCTGCGAGCGAGGCCAGACATCGATCGATCGTGCGCTCGGCATTGTAGGCGCAGACCACCACGGAGACCCGCGGGTAGCGTTTTAGGGCCGGGGGCAGGACGCTTTTGTACTGACGGGCTACCTCGGCGAATGAGGGCTTGGGCCGGCGCTCGCGATCAACTAGACCAAAAGCCCAATCCTCTATCAGATGCCCTCCAGTAAACCACTCGTCAGTCCAGGAGAAGACAAATGTCCCAGCAACCCCACTCTCGAAAGCCGAGCGCAGTTGCCAGGAAAGAATACGCCGCTGCTCCTCCTCCCCCTGGCGCATCGAATCGACACCGAATTCGGTCAACACCAGTGGCTGATCGACCGCGAGATTGTGCAAGCGCGCGACGTATCGACGGAACGCCGATGCATCGTGGAGGTAGACGTTGAAGCAGACGAAGTCGGTGAAGTCGATGGTCAGATATTCGGTCGATGGGAAGTTGGCATAACTGACGAGCGCCTCAGGATGCTCATCCTTGACGCACCCGACGAGGCACTTGACAAAGCGGCGCACCGCCTCGCCTCCGTGCCAGCGTACGATGTCCGGAGGGATCTCGTTGCCGACAAGATAGCCCAGGACCGCGGAGTGGCGGTGACAGTCGCGCACCCCGGCGGTTACCATTGCGCGGATCTCGGCCTGGGTCGTCCTACTGTCGAGAAATGCGACATGCTGCGACCAGGGCAGTCC
>Ga0306920_100005584_pt1 | contig 16285 bp, 13 predicted proteins | sample flu12Cox44000170_FD_204666 | JGI IMG/M metagenome (GOLD analysis project Ga0306920, IMG submission 204666) | Lab enrichment of tropical soil microbial communities from Luquillo Experimental Forest, Puerto Rico - flux4day.12C.oxic.44.000.170 (v2)... | ecosystem: Environmental > Terrestrial >... | reverse complement strand
AAGGGCTCCCAGACTGCTTTCATCTGATCACCGTTCAACCCATAGCAGAGCATCTGCACGGTAAGCGTGTTGTCGGGCTTCACGTGAACCTGCTCTCCCCAATGGTCATTGAAGAGATGGTCGCGATAGAAGCCGACGAACTTGCGGATCAGGTTTCGGTAGGCGTCATCTGAAGATGCTCTGACAGTGAAATTGACAGTCCCGAAGAATTCGGGAAGGTCATGGGTGCGCAGTGTCATCTTGCTCACCACGCCGAAGGTGCTGCCGCCCCCGCCCCTCAGCGCCCAGAAGAGATCCGGGTTTGTACATGGATTGGCGATCCGAATTTGGCCGTCAGCCGTGACTACCTCAGCTTCGAGCAGGCTGCCGGCGGCGGTTCCATAGTGCTTCGAGTAACTGCCAAAGCCTCCGCTTTGAACCAGGCCGCCAAGGCATACCGTGAGGCATCCTCCCCCCTGAATGTATCTCCCTCCCTTAGTGGTCACCGCGTCGTACGCCTGTATCCCTATTGTGCCGGCCCCGATCGTCACCGCGGGTTGCGGCTGCATCGTATGCTCGCATCCCTGCGGCACGAACGCGTCATGCATCTCGATATTGTGCATATTACGCGTCCAGACCAGCAGCGAATCGGGCGCGTTTGAAGTGCCTTGATAGCTATGGCCGCCGCCCCTCACCACCAGGCGTAACTGGTTTTCGCGGGCAAAGTTCACCGCTGCTGCAATGTCGTTGGCGTTGCGCGCCATGACTGCGTAGACGCTCGAGCTGGTTTTCCAAGCGTCGATCCATCCGAGGCTCTGGGTCAGCCCGGCATGCTCGCGTATGAAGTATGGGTTCTTCAGGTTTGCGAGAAGCTCTTTTGCGGCAGCTCCGTTCGGATCGGATTTGAGTATAGAGAGCGGAAAGTCCACAGGAACCAGGTTTCCGCCCACCGCGTCGTTGAGTTGCTTCCATGCCGACTTCGAAGGCCAGGCAGCATCGGAGGGGCGTACTCGGCGGAAACCCGGACTCGCGGTCGCGAACGCGCAGCGCGGCAAAATCGGCAGAAGGGCCGCGGTACCAGCTGTTTTCAGAAATGCTCTTCTCGTCACTTAGCCCTTTCCGATCTTCTCAACTCGATGAGCTCGAGCGCTGTGCTATTAAGATGGATAAGAGGGCAGGCCGGGGCTAAGACCGGCTTCGCTGACAATGGCTCACGCTGCCAAGGCTATTTCGGCGATAATCTTGTTCCACGGAACCGTCAGTTTGCCGTCGGGCGATCTTGTGACAAGACCGGCCCGCTCCAAAACCTGAAGATCGTGATGGACGTTCTTATAGTCGCGCTTCATTCTCCCGGCCAAAGCCCTTACGCTAACGGGTCCGATCTCGTGAACAACCTTGAGCACCTCCAGCCGCCGCGGCGTGAGAACCCGCAGCATTGTCGCCAGGTCCTCGAAGTAGAGACGTTCGATCGGCTGTTCGACGGACCGGCCCTGTTCAGCTCGCCGCCATGCTTCGACGAATTCCTGGGCCGATTCACGGACTCCCTTGATGCCGACTGACAGGTGTTTTTTCATGGGTTTCGGCCCTCGCGCGCCTGGTCGATGTCTCGAAGGAAATCATCTACCCGGACTTCAACACTCCGAAAATTATAAGGTTCCTCGTGACCGTCGATGTGGCGGTGATCGCCTTTGCCCGTCTCGTTGTCATACCTGACCATGGCGCGTCCGTCGGCTGAGTTATAGTGGAGTCGATACTTGAAGCCATGCGGGCGCTCCGGCGTCGGTCGAGGAAGCTTCCACAACACCATCTCTCGAATGGCTCCGTCCGCGTAAACGAATCTGGAGCGAAGAACCAGCCTGGCGGTCAACGCCATATGGCTAGTTAGCCCATATCACGGTTGGAGGCTGCCGGGCAACCACCCTACCTGCCTTTTTATCTCTCATCAGGTGAGCGATGATTTCTCGTCGAGGATGCAAAAGGCGGGCGGAACTCGTAACCTTTGACTAAACGGAAAGGAACCGGAAATTTCGAACAATGGCAAAATGTCGGAAAGTATTACCTTCGGGTCAATGCACCAAAAACGCAGTGCCCGGGCGCAACCTTTGCGCCATGCACGTGCGAGCTGCAGAGAAGGCCGCTTCCAAGCCGAAAAAGAAATAGGCGATCCGAAGCGGGGCTATATCAGTCACCCTGGCCTATCAGAATCCATATCTGATTCGCAGGCGCCGGTCGGCGGATGACATAGTGAGCGTCCGGCGAGACGGCGTAGAAGATCATTTGGATCAGGTTGCGTGTCGCGGCGTGTCGCGCCGGTCTTTTCATGGTGAATAGCGGTAATACTGCGAACGATTTCCGTTTCGTTTGACCAAGCGTCAGCCGTCCTGCAGCACCCTGCCCGATCCGGCTTCCGGCTTTTTATCTCTCATAACCTCCTTCACGAGGGATGAAGAACAACGGCCTCGAAGATGATCCTGATGACCTCACCTTGGGACACCCGCGTCAGGCTGTACGGGGTCAGGCTGCTTCGGCAATTCGCAGACAGGACGTGCTTGACCGTGAAAAATAGGGTGGTTCATTTTTCTTGGCTTGAAAGCCGCGCTAAACCTGGATTTCGTTAACAGTGGGTGCCCTGAAAAATAGGGTGTATTCCAATTTGCATGACCATCGCTGTCTACATCCGCGTGTCCTCGCCCAAAGGGCAAAAGACAGACAGCCAACGGGCCGAGGTGGAGACCTGGATTAACCGTCAGCGCATCAAACGCGCATGCTGGTTCGAGGACCGCGACAGCGCAACCAATTTGTAACGCAACTCTTTCAGGAAATTGCAGGACGCCATCTTTGCCGGCGAGATCGACACGGTTGTGGTGTGGAAGCTCGACCGCTTGGCACGGAACCTCAAGGAAGGCGTCAACGTCCTAGCTGACTGGTGTCAGCGTGGCGTGCGCGTCATCTCCATCACGCAACAGGTCGACCTTAGCGGCTCCGTGGGCAATCTGATTGCGAGCTTGTTATTCGGCATTGCGGAGATCGAATTGCAGCACTCCAAGGAGCGCCAGGCCATTGGCATTGCCTTAGCCAAAAAACGCGGCGTCTATACCGGACGCCGATTAGGCACAACGAAAGCCATGCCCGCGCGAGCTCGAGCTCTGAGAAAACAGAAGTTGACCATTCCGGAAATAGCCCAGGCACTCGGCGTTAAACAGCGGACCGTGTACAACTACCTCAGCAGTGGATGATCATATTTTTGTGGTGGAAATAACGTGACAACTCCTTAACTACCCACGCACAGCTCATAGAGGTAACGCCGATGAGGTGTTCTGCGCGGCAATTCCCGGCTACTCATGACTCTGGGGCGGATTGCCTTTGAGCCGATAAACTAGGCCGGTCTTGGTGGCGCCGAGCAAGAGCCAGTCACGGCCGGACTGCTGCAACGCCACAAAGAACTTCCGACCGCGGTCCATCGCCTTCTCGTGAAGTTGGTCCTGGCGCTTAAACTTGACCTCGAATGCAAACTCGCCGCACATTGGACGGTGAGTGCCCCGCTCGCGCCAGATGGCAATGTTCGACTCGGCGGTGACTCCCTTGCCGAAGTCCAGTACCCCTAAGTCCTGAAGCACCTCCTCGACGATTGTCTGGTTTACCAATTCAACTCTGTCAGTGTCGGAGGTCTTCAGCGCCTGCAAGACCGGGAAGACGCGCGCCAGGGTTCCCATCGATGTGCGATCCCCTTCAGGCGCCTGGCTCAGGGGAAATTGCACGTTGTGAGAGAACAGCATCCGATATCCCCCCACCTGATCTTTGAGGGGTAGGGCCTCTCCCTTGAACTTGACCCGGAATTTGCCGGCGAGGTTGGGCCGCACGTCCAGTTCCGCGGCTGTCTGGATGTTTGGGTGGCGGAACTTGAAGACGATCTCCGGGTCACCGCTGGGGAAGCCGTTTTCGTAGGCAATGCGCCGTCGCAAGATGAACGCATGATTGTAGAGCCGGAAGTCGGCGGTATCCAGGAAGAGGACTTCCCGGATCTGAGGCTTAAGGACCACACCCTTGTCGACATAGTCGATGCCGAACTCTTTCGCGGTCTGCGCCACCAGCCTGCCGTATTCGAAAAAGACTTTAGCCGCTGTGAAACGGTCAGGCTTCAGAATAAGCTTGCACTCAAGATACTGAACCTCATCCAGTGGGTGACCGTCGCTGTATTGGCCTTGCTTCAGGTCGGCGATCCGAGAAGAAGTAGACGGCGCCTTGTCGATTGGCATGGTTGTTCCCCCGTTCTCCTCAGGTGATATCTACATTCCCAAGTCCGAAACTTGTCGCTGGCGCCGCGAAAGTCATCTCGCGGCGTCACTATGATGCGTGGGACTCAATAGATCCTAAATAAGGGATAGATTATCGCGACTAGCGCAACGGTAACGAGCATTGTTAGCAGCAAAAGTGGCAAGCCGACTTTAACATAATCGCCGAAGCTGTAGCCGCCCGGCTCCATCACCAGCATATTCACTGCGGACGACACCGGTGTCACGAACGCAGCGCAGCAGGCGATCGAAACCGTTATCGCAAAGGCGTGTGGCGAGACCCGCAAGGTGCGAGCAGCATCGATAGCAACGGGCGCGATCAGCACTGCCGTGGCCGAGTTGGAAATGAATAACCCTACCAGCGCGGTCACCAGGAATACGGCCGCCAGCATCGCTAACGGGCCGAGCGGTCCCAAAAGGGATGTTAGTCCATGTGCCATCATCGTCGTTGCGCCTGTTTTCGACAACGCCGTCGCTAGCGGCAAAGTACCGGCCACCAAAATGACCGTCTTCCAATTGACGATGCGGTAGATGGCGTCAAGGTTCACACAACGGGTAGCGATCATCGCCAATGCAGCGAGCAGAACCGCGGCCGCATTCGCCACGAGCTCCAGAGCCATCACCGCGACCATGGCGATGAGAATAACGACAGCAATCGGAGCGCGATGGCGGGCAGGCATAAGCTCGCTGAATTCCGCCGGCAAGGTCAGGACGACAAAATCCTCGGGTTCATCGCGCAACCGCCGGATTTCCCCCCAGCCGCCAGCCACCAACAGTGTATCGCCAAAATCTAAGGTCTGATCCTCCAGCTTTGATGTTAGGCTCGCGCCGCGATGGCGGATCGCCAAGATATTTAGGTCATATCGCGAGGTGAACTCGACTTTACGCAGAGTCTGGCCGATCAGGTTCGATTCCGGCGCCAACATGATTTCGGCAACGCCCACCTCCTGGAGCGCCTCGTGGCGCTGCCTCTGATCCATTCGTGGCAAAACGACCAAGTCATGAGCCACGGTCAATTCATGCGCCTGGTCTTCGCTACCAACGGCAAATATGGTGTCATCAGGCTCGAACTGGCTCTCAGGCATCGCCGGCACAAATTGCCCTCTGCCATGCTGACGTTTTTCGAAGCCCACGATAACCGTGCCGAAGTGGTCGAGCAGGTGCATCTGCGCAATCGTTCGATTGATCAAAGACGAGCTACCAGGAACTCGCAAACGGTGCCATTTATCGGCAAGGCCATAAGACCCAATCAGGTCTTGCGCGCTCGGTTGCCTCGCTCCGGTCGCGACTTCGGCAATTTGCATGCTCAACATATTGCGTCCGGCTAGCAGCATAAAGACGATCGCGGTAGTGAGTGCCGCGGCCCCAAAGGGTGTCCAGCTAAAAAAGCTGAGCGGAGCGAGGCCACGCGCCCGCAGTGCGTCTTCGATGATCATATTCGGTGACGAAGCGATCAAGGTCATCATGCCGCTTACTAGCGCTGCTACCGAAAGCGGCATGAGCATTCGCTTGCGGTTCAGTCCGATCTTGTCGCTTATCGCCAGTACTACTGGGATGAACATGGCGACAATCGCCGAAGAGCTCATGAATGCACCGACGGTTCCCGCCAGAACCATGACGAGCACTACGAGACGCGCTTCATTGGTACCGCCAACCTTCATTACCACCTCGCCGAGACGGTAAACGACCCCGGTGGCGCTCAGCCCTTCGCCGACGATGGACACCGCGGCAATCAAAACCACCACCGGCTGTCCGAAGCCTGCCAGCGATTCCTGGATTGTCAGCACGCCGCTCAAATAGAGCGCCAGGACGACAAGGATTGCGACCCCATCGGGGCGTACGCGTCCGGACGCGAACAGCGTGACGGCGCCTGCCATTACGCCGAAGACAATCAACGTCTGGTCTGTCATGCGCGCGATTCCCGTTTTCCTTAACTCTTTAGTCCATGCAGGACGAAGAAGAACTTCGAGACATTAAGAAGGGGGCTAGTCTAAGATTTGTCAAAACATTCACTTATTCTGAAACTCTCGGGCCTGGCGATATACAAGTTCGCCGTTTGTTGGTTCTCGCAGCGTCGCGAAATTCGATCACGTTCTCCGTGCGTCCTCCATCCAGCAAGGGTTGGGACGAGCTGGCGGGCAGTCCGGCGCAAGCTGGATCAGGTATCTCCAAATCTTACGCACAAGCGCTAGGTCGCCAGTCTCGACACTGATGATCGCGTTCAAATTAACACATCTGAATCCGGGCCCGCAGGAGTTGGTGGGCGTTGTGCGTGTCGGTTGCAAGAAGCAGTTATTGTTCTACTGGGCTACTGGGACTGCTTTTGCCGCGCCGCATGCCCGCGCAAGCCTCGATTCTGGGCCAATGCGCCTTAACGTCAGTGAACCATAGATTCTGAGCTCTATCGCTGCTGGTCGGCCTCAGTACACCGCCTGACACTCCCATCGCCATGCTCTGGACCGGAACGGGCGGCCAAGTTATATTCACCGAGACATTATATGCTAGCACTCTTGTCGCGTGCGATCGCCTCCGTGGCTGGATTCCTTCACAAGGAGTTTGTTGCGGCGTGGCCGGTATTTGTGTTTTTTCTAGCTGGATTTCTGTTGCTCATTCTAATCACAAAGCTGACACTCGCCGCATTTTCCATCGAGCTCACGGCCGTGTCGAATGCCGTCGTCGGCGCACTTATTGCCGCTAAAGCCGCCCTCATACTTGACGAGACGCCGCTTTCACGCACTCTTGAAGAGTACCGCCGGATTGTCGCGGTGGGCGTAAAAACCCTTTTGTACGGATTGGGGACTCTTGCATTGGGTTACCTCGAACGGATTTTGGAGGCACTGCGAAAGGCTCACAGCTTCAATGGCGCCGTCCAGTACGTGATTGAGCATGGGAATCACGACCGGCTGATCGCCTGGGCATTGGGAATAAGTATCGTGTTTGCCCTTTATTTCTCATTCTCCGAGATCAGCCTCCGCATGGGTGAAGGGGCATTGATGGCATTGTTTTTTGAATCCCCCAGAATCGCTAAGCAGGAACGATATTCCACATTGACTATAGCTAAGCGCTAGATCTGAAATGTGAGTTCGGTGCTCGGCCGAGTAAGCATAGCGCCCAACGGAAAGGCGAACACATTAATGCGACGATTCGATTTGATCATTAGTCGCGGATGTCCTGCTATCTGCCCGAACTCTGCCGGATTCTGCGACATTGCGCCTTCCACCTTAGAGCATCTTTTTTGGAGAGTGCCATAGATCTTGGATTAATCTAGCAATCACTGCTGTCCAACGGGTCTGATGGCTCGCTCCACGGCCTGCACTATTGTCGCTGCAGTATTCGTAGAAAGAATAGATAATCTTTCCAATAACGATCATTCTCGAATCTCTGGGTGCCTTCATAAACCGACCGTCTACCTTTTTCGTCGTGGCAGAAGATGTGGGAGGCGATCGGAGACGCTGAACAGGGCGTGGATTATTGGACCCGTACAAGCGACGCGGTTCCTTTTACTCGTTCCGACGGTGGATTCACCCTGGGGTTTTATGGATTGGGCTTGGCCGCTGGTTAGAGCGGCGACGGAGATCCGTGCGGCCGTTGTAGTTGGTAAGAGGTAATCCGATAAACATTCGACTAAGGCAGCTCGAGGAGAGTGGCTAGTGGGAGAGACACACAACCTAAACGGACCGGTTCGGTCAACGTTATCACTACCAGTTCATAGGGATGTGATCGAGACAACAGTTCGGCGTGAATCGGTGAGTAGTGAACTGCGGCGTGTCAGGCTGCTGATTGGCTTTCTTGGTTTCCTGCTCCTTATCGACGCCCTATTGCGGATCGCACCGAATCTAATTAATGCCGCGTTGCGGATTCGTTTGCTCGGTGCGCTGGTCCCATATGCTATTGCGGTAGTTGTCTTTCTGGTCTACGAAGTGGCTGTGTATCGATGGTTGCTAGCCCTCCAACGGAAGGATCGCGCCCCGTCTATTGGCTTTCTCTATGCGAATGTGCTGGTCGAGATCAGCCTGCCAACTAGTTTACTTATTGTAACGGTGTTGATCATAGGCGGATTGCCGGCGCTACTAGGGTCTGTTCCCTTTTTCTACTTCCCTTTCATCGTCTTGACCACGCTCAACTTGGACTGGAGTCTCTGTTTATTCGGCGGAGCAATGGCTGGCGCCGAATTTTTCGCGACATACGTAATGTTCGGGCGTGCCTCGCCCGCCGCCCCGACGGACGTGCAGATAATGCGCATGCTCACATCGGCGCACCAATACCTCATCAAATCCTTAATGTTGCTTACCGGCGGCTTGATTGCCGGTTTTGTCGCCAACCAGCTCCGCCATCAGCTGGTCCGGGTCATTGCAACCCTTCAGGAACGTGACCGTGCTGTCAGTATCTTTGGGCAGCACGTGTCTGCCGAGGTGGCAGATTTGCTTTTGCGACAACCGATCGAGCTCGCAGCCCAAGAAGGTGAGGTGTGCGTGATGTTTCTGGACATACGCAATTTCAGCCAAATGGCCAACGAGCATTCGCCATCGGAGGTCATGGATTACCTGAATACACTTTTCGGGTTTATGATACCCGCGGTAAACGAGGAACGCGGCATCATAAATAAATTTCTCGGCGACGGGTTTATGGCGGTGTTCGGTGCACCTATCCAGAATGAAAAACCATGCCACCATGCCGTGAGTGCTGCGATGAAAATCCTGGCTCACGTAGAGAAGCTCAACGCGGAAGGTCGTATCCCGGCCACCCGTCTCGGGATCGGTCTTCACATGGGACGGGTGATGACCGGCAACGTCGGCGGCACGGAACGCAAGGAGTACACAATCATTGGGGATGCGGTGAATCTAGCTTCGCGGATCGAGCAAGCGACGAAGCAACTCGGTGCACAGCTGCTAGTCTCACAAGCCGTGGTAACGCTTTTAGCCGACACTGGATGTGCGGTGCAGGACATGGGGTTGGTCGAGTTGAAAGGTCAGGCTCAGCCAGTGCGCTTGTTCAAACTCGCTTGAAGTCATGGCGAGGATTCAAATCTCCGACGATGACACCTGAGTAAAGGTTCGTTCTGCGTTGGTCGCGGCTGACAGCATTCAGCGCCCGAACACAAATTCCGGAAACACGAAGTTGATGCCGAAGCGCACCGTGTACATGGGAGTGATCCTGGAGAATTGCCGGTAAGCCATCCATTCTCCGGACGTCCACGTATCCAAGGTCTGCCCCTTAAGCTGCCACACCTTTCCGAACCCGAGGCTGACCGGAATTGTCGTGGGTGTATTGTGCCGCCAACTTACATTCCACACTGAATCGGTCGACTTCATGTACCAGCCTTTGCCCAAGCTGTACGAGAGGCCAGGCTGCAAAAGCATCGTATTTTGTGGCTTAGCCCCCGGCCTCGTGTATGCAAACGAAATCGGATTCTGAAAGAGGAACCCCATCAAGAGATTGGGCACGCCCGCAAACAGGACTGCCGCCGCTGGACCCGCTTGCCAGGCATTGGCCCCTGCTCTGCGATCGCTGGCGGTAGGGAAAACAAATGTCGTACCGATCGCCCATCGCAGGTTCCAGCGGTCCAAATGGGGCCACTGCGTTTGCAATAAGTCGTACAATTGTGTGTCGGCCAGGGCTGTGATCGGGTGGCTGCCGGGACCAGTGGCAACCGTACTTACTCTAAATGTAGGCCTGATAATCTGTTCGAGGGGGAAAAAAGAAAGTCGAGCAACTGGAATCACCGGCTGAATCAGAGCCGCATTGGTTTGCGCACTTGTCTGGAAGTTTCCGGGTGTGTAAAAGTCGAGAAGTCGAACTTGAGTGAGCATTGCAGTAGGGTCGTTGACCTCTTCTGACAGCACCTCTTCCTCTGATTCAGGGCTGCCGCCGTGCGCGGGGGCATACTGTGCTCCTACAGGCACTACACGAAGGAAGATGCCGATAACGGCAGACGTCCAAAGCACTAACAACCAATTGCGCGAAACTCTCACGAGTGCGGATCGGCGAGCGAGCGCGGTGCGCTCAGTCCCACGATAGAGCAGTTTTCGCCGCCGCCCGTGACGACAAAGCGTGCCAGACAATGCAACCTGCGAAGGACGGAACGTAGAAGGCAGCCGAATACACCAGTCCCGTCATTCGTGCGGATCTTCGACCTGTGCATCTATAACCGTTTCGGAGGGAATTTGCTGTTCTTCGACCTTGTGTCTTCCAACGATCATTAATTTCTCGAGCCACGAAAGATCATCCTCAGCCTCTTTCGGAAGAACTTGATAGGACACGTGAATGCCCCCGGTGCCTTGTTTTACCGTAAACCAGTTGAGCCGGTAGGATGGAACATAAACATCAGGGACCAAGCGCAGATTAGCACGCACGCGGTCGAGCCGCTTGAGCCATGTGCCGGTGTTGATGACATAGCGAGAGCCGACCTCGCGCATCGAAGGGATGTGAGTATGGCCGTATATATAAAGCACTACAGCGGGATGGCGTTCGAATACGGATTTTGCTGCCGCGACATACGCAGTATCTTTTTCGAGCTTCAGCCCTTCTCGCGTCTCAATTCCGTATCGCCGGAACGTTCCGCGAATGTCCCTCGCCAGCAAATACAAGGGGATGGCAAGAATCAGCAGCAGACTTATGACCGTGGTGTCCACCCATATGATCCAGTCGAGCAAGCGGCCTGGAACACCGAAATTCTTACCCGGGCTTACGCGAAATATCGCGGTGTGGAGGGTCCCCGCGTCCTCCAGTGACTGCCCTACCCAGACCATGGCGCTGATGCTGAGCAAGAGAAGAAACGGCACAAGGCACCATCGCAGGAGCGGTCCCATTTCCTTGTAGAAATAGTTTGACCACATCCAGAACGGTATCTCTTCGTTCGGATAAACGGACTCGAGGTCGTTTAGCCAGGGGCTGCGACCGCGCTGCGCACTTCGTCCGGCAGCAGCTACTGTGCTTGCCGTTATGAAATAGCCTGATGGCATGCCATAGCGGTTTCCGAAGTCGGGGAACGCGTTAAACTTATCGTGTTGGTTGCCATGCTCGATCCACAGTGTCCGGCCCGCAACTTCACGAGTGATATGTATTTGAGGTTCGAGGCGAATATTAAACTCAGCAAGCTCATCCTTGTAGGAAGGTACGCAGGCCAATTCGTAATCGTGATTGCCTGGCAGCAAAGTTATCCTGATGCGTCGTCCAGTTTCACGAAACTGCTCAAACAGTTCTGGGTGAGTTCTCGCGATCCGCTGAATCTTCGTGTCGTCGGTGACTTGGGTCATTTCCCACAAACCGAATGCATCACCAATGATGATTAATTCCGCCGGCCGCGGATCGTCTGCTAGACGACGCAGAAAGGCGATCAATTCCTCTTCGAAGTCGCACTCATCAAGAGTCCCGTCGCCCCCGATATGGAGATCGCTAATGAAGTAATAAGTGGTCATGGTTCTCCAATTGAGGTCGGGAGATCAGGCTTGCGAGATCCAGCCTTCCTGTTGGAACCTGATTTTGAGTTGGTCGGAGATTTCATCGGCGATCTGCTTAGCCCTGCCTTAACCTTGCTGCTGCCGCTTGCCTCTCCATAAACTTTTAACCCGCTGGAGACGATCAGTCCGCTATGGTTGCACCGGCGATCGCGACAGCGGCTGGTAAAGCTGCTCCGGGCGGCTCGCTGCCGCCCGATTCAACTTTGCCGGAGCCGTTGCGCAACCCTTCTGGTGTCACTTGGAAGCCCTTACACTGCGGTTGTCAACTCCGACGCGCCGGAGCCGAATCCGATCCCGAGGCGTTTTGCTTCACTGCCTTGTTGGATTGAAACGAAAGAATTTAACAAGAAGTTTCTCGCGCTCACCTACCAGTTCGTCAACCTGGATCGCGTTGAGCGCGGCCGTTAGCAGAGCGATTAGTGCAAGGGCGAATACGATCTTCGCGAATCCCGCAGCTCCGGCGAACAGCGGCCAGGAGGCGAGAAACACGACGATTGCGCCCAACAGCACCGTGTGTCGCCCGGGAAAATAAAATTCGCGAAAGCTTTCTCGCCGACGTTGCGACGGCAAGTAATGAACATTTTTGTTGTCACGCTTAAGCATCGCCCTTACCAAAAAGGTCGCATTCGACCAGCCGAGTTTGCGTATAAGTCAATAGCCGTTGTGAGCCCCGCTGAATATACAAAGCTCATGCATCAGAACTACTGAAGCTCGTGACGCATGCCACATCAACGTTACCGTCGACCATTGTCGCCGGCTCCCCAGGCCGACACCATTCCAACTCTTAGTGCGCAATTTCCCTCCACAAACCAGAGAACCCAAACTTCAGGCGCTGGGCTCTAGTCTGACGCCGCCCTCGCGAACATCTCGCGCCGTCCGCTTTCGAGTAACCTCTTCGGATCCATCAGACCAAAGAGTTGGATTAGCCTCGCCACCACTCCTGTCCATCCCGTTTGGTGGCTCGCTCCGAGTCCTGCACCGTTGTCGCCGTGGAAGTATTCATAAAACAGGATATGATCGCGCCAGTGGGGGTCGTTCTGGAACTTCTCGGTGCCGCCGTATACAGGCCGCCGGCCGTGCTCGTCGCGCAGGAAGATCCGCGCGAGCCGGTCTGCGATCTCCTTGGCTACCTCGAACAGATTCATCATCTTGCCTGAGCCGGTCGGGCATTCGATTTTGAAGTTGTCGCCATAGTACTCATAGAAGTTCAGGAGCGCTCTGATGAGGATGGTATTGACCGGCATCCAGACCGGCCCCCGCCAGTTGGAGTTGCCGCCGAACATGCCGGTGTTCGATTCAGCCGGCAGATAATTCACGCGGTACTCCTGGCCGCCCGTATGGAACACATACGGCTGCTGTTCGTGGAACTTGGAGAGCGAGCGGATGCCATAGGGGCTCAGAAATTCGTTTTCGTCGAGCATCTTGGAGAGGATTCTGCGGAGCCGTTCCGGATTGACCAGGGCAAAAATGCCCCGCTCGTCCACCCCCAGGTGACCGGGCCCCGTGGGGTGGATGGACTCCAGGAGCTCGGGCATCTGGCGCACGCGTGCCAGAAACGCCGCGAGCGTTTCCGGCACCCGCTCGCGCTGCCACTTCTCGATCACGGTCGTGGCGCACAAAGGTAGGAGCCCCACCATCGAGCGCACTTTGAGGCGCCTGGCGCTGCCGTCCGGGAGACGCAAGAGATCGTAGTAAAATCCGTCCTCTTCGTCCCACATCCCATCCTCACCGGGCTTGTTCATGGCCGCGGCGATGTAGAGGAAGTGCTCCACGAACTTGAAGGCCAAGTCCACGTAAGTGGGGTCGTGGGCGGCGATCTCCGCGGCGAGCTCGACCATGTTCTGCGTGAAGAACGACATCCACGCTGTCCCGTCCGCCTGCTCCAGATAGCCTCCTGTCGGCAACGGGGCGCTGCGGTCGAAGACGCCGATGTTGTCGAGACCGAGAAAGCCGCCCTCGAAGACATTCTTGCCGAAGCGGTCTTTGCGGTTCAGCCACCAGGTGAAATTTAACAGGAGCTTATTGAAGGCAGACTTGAGAAAATCGATATCCGTTTCGCCACGCAAGGCCTGCTCGGTGCGGTGCAGAAACAGGGTCGCAAAGGCGTGGACCGGGGGATTCACGTCGCTGAAGTTCCACTCATAGGCGGGAAGCTGCCCGTTCGGGTGCAGGTAGACCCCGCGGAGCATCAATTTTAGCTGCTCCTTGGCGAAGTCGGAGTCCACTATCCCAATCGACAGCGTGTGAAAGGCCAGGTCCCAGGCGGCGTACCAGGGGTACTCCCACTTGTCGGGCATTGAGATGATGTCGTCGTTGACCATGTGGAACCATTCCCGGTTCCGGAAGTCGCGGCTGCCGCGATGGAGGGGGTGGGCATGGTGCTCCTCCAGCCACGCATCGCCGTCCCAGTAGTAATACTGCTTGGACCAGAGCATGCCGGCGAGGGCCTGGCGCATTACGTTGGCTGCATCCGCAGAGACCGATGGCGGGGTCACCGATTTATAGAATTCATCAGCTTCCCGCAGGCGGGCGCCTAGTACATCGTCGAAGGTCTGCCCGAAAGGGCGGGCATTACTTTGGGTCTGGCTGCGCGGCTGGGCCGGAGCCTGGGTCGTGAAGCGCAGCCGCACCGTCGCCGATTGGCCGGGGGGAACCATCAGTTGATAATGCGCAGCCGCCTTGGTGCCCTGCCGCTCGGGGTTCACCGCGTCCTGACGACCCTGGACAATATAGTTGTTGATGCCGTCCTTGAGGTACGGGCCCACGTCTGGGTAGTTGAGGTGGAGATGGGCGTGGTTGGTTGAGTTCTCGGTAAAGAGCAACGGCGGAGCGCCTTCGCAGTAAAGATGGTACGTCCCCAGTATGGGATGAGTTACCGCGATCGTACTCGCGCCCCTCAATCCGTCGATCTGCTTGAGCAGCGGTTTCTCGGCGGGTCTGGCTATCCACGACGCCCAGTCGTTGCGGAACCATAGGGTCGGCAGCAAGTGGAGCTCGGCCTATCGCTAGCAATGATCGCCGTCACGAGTCGTTGGCTGTGTAGCCCTTGTCGACGGCTATTTGTCGGTCTGGCTTCGCCTTCGACATTTCGTGTCCCTCAACAAGGCTCGGAACTGCCTTGCTCATCGAATGGGAGTTGTGGGGCCAATGGGACTCACCGAAGGGAACGCTCTCTAGTGGTGCGATATCGACGGATGGAGTTCATCATCATAGAAGACGACGGCAAGGAACAGACCGTCCCGATCGATAACGGTGGAACGTTTCAAATCGAGTCTCCCTGCCATCGGGCTGAAACTCGCTTCCCAGAGGAACAACGCGTTCGCGCTCGGTACGCGGCTTGCGCCACCGGATGCGAAGTACATTTTTTGGACTCTCAATCGGTGCGCAATCGAGCTGAAATCGAGCATCATCGCGAGGTCGCGTGAGCTGGGGTTTCCCATCAACATCTGACAGCCCGCAGTTGACCCCACTATCTAGCGGTCCAGTCGAGTTGCCCTGTCTCGGGCTTTTTGCCTCTCATAATTCATGAAGGCATCGGCTCGGGTCCGCAGTTTCGTGTAGCGGCAGCAGAGTTCAGGTAAAGGGCAAGCTTCAGGTGTGTTGCGAAATCGCTAGCGCTGCCCGATGGCTTGCAAATCCACGACATGGAGATGTTACGGCGCTTGGCTCCGTCACGCAGGCGGCGATGAGCGATGCGGCGTACGCCAGGCCAGTCGCCTCATCCGCGAACCAGGATTGCGTCCAGCGCTTCGATGAGCTGCGTCATTTCTTGCGGCGAGGTGTAGTGCACAAAGGAAAGGCGGACCACGCCGCGCGCCGGGTCTACGCCCATGGCGTCCAGCAACCGCACAGCGTAGAAGTGGCCGGCCCCGGACATGATGCCCCGCTTACCCAACGCAAGATGGACCTCCGCGGGTGTGATCTTGTGCGGCACAAAGGAGACGGTGGGCGCGCGCTCCATGGCGATGCTCGGTCCGAGGAGCCTAACGTCTTTGCGCGCTTTCAGATAGTTGAGGAGCCGGTGCAGGAGCGGCTGCTCCGCACCACGCAATAGGTCGCGCACGCGTTCTGGTCGGCCTTGCGCGTGCGTGCCGCCATGATGCGTGTCCAGAGCGTCGAAATATTCGGCGACACCGCGGGCCGCCGCGACCTGCGCGTGATCGGGTCCTGCAGGCACCAGCCGCTTGTGGATTTGCGCTGCATTGAAGTAGTGCCCCTCGTTGTTCAATTTCTCGGTCAGCGGCTTGCGCACAACCATCACGCCCTGATGTGGTCCGAAGGTCTTGTAGAGCGAGAACAGGTAGATGTCTGCGCCGAGGGCGTCGACATCCGGCAGTCCGTGCGGCGCGAACGCCACGCCATCTACGATGGTCAAAGCGCCGACGGTACGCGCCTTTGTCGTGATCTGGGCGATGGGGTTGACGTACGCGACGATGTTCGAGCAGTGCGAGACCGCCAGGAATTTCGTGCGCCCGCTCAGGAGATGATCGAGCTCGGATGGATTGAGCGCGCCGGTATCGCGCTCCACGCCCCATTCCCGCACGATGATTCCAT
>Ga0306920_100005583_pt1 | contig 16287 bp, 17 predicted proteins | sample flu12Cox44000170_FD_204666 | JGI IMG/M metagenome (GOLD analysis project Ga0306920, IMG submission 204666) | Lab enrichment of tropical soil microbial communities from Luquillo Experimental Forest, Puerto Rico - flux4day.12C.oxic.44.000.170 (v2)... | ecosystem: Environmental > Terrestrial >... | reverse complement strand
GGCGAGGTTGCTGAGATGCCCGGCAACGAAGAGAAGCAGGACCAGGCCGCTGATCAGGCGGACGCGTCGTGCGATCAACCGAGAAAACAGCATTCGGTCAGCGACCTCCGCGGACACGCCTCCATCACTTATTGAAACCTTTACGCCGGCCCGTTGCCAATGGGTTTTGGCCAGGTAGGCTGGGATGGCGGAAAAGTTGACCCCAAATCAAGTTAGGCAAATCAAGTCAGGACGACGATCTTGCCGCCCGCTTTATTCTCCTCCATGCAGCGGTGCGCCTCGACGATGTCGTCGAGCTTGATCACTGCAACCCCGACTCGTTTATCCAGCGACCACCGGACTTGACCGCGGGCCGATCGGAGGCCACGCCCAGCTTGACCCGTCCGCTCATGCTCTATGGGTAAGCGCCACGCTCATTATCCTGACATCGCGGCCCCCGCATGGCTTCCATCAGCCCAAGGTCCCCATCCAGCCGGCGATGGCCCGCCCGATCTCGTCCGGCGAATCCTCCTGGACGTAGTGGATCCCCGCGACCGTCACCTCGGTCTGCGCTAGCAACTTGCGGACGAAGTCGAGATCCGCGCCGCTGGAGAGGATCCCACCGGGCTCTCCCTTCACGAACAGCTTGGGCACCCTGGCTTTCGTGAGCCATTCCCCGGAGGCGGCCACGATCGCGGCCACGTCGGCGGGCTCGCCCTCGATGGGGATCTCCCGGGGCCAAGTCAGCGTCGGCCGTCGCCCCTCGCCGGGTTCGGCGAACGGCCGTCGGTACTCCGCCATCTCCTCGGCGGAGAGCGTGCGCAGGATGGCCTTCGGCAGAATCGTCTCGATGAAGAAATTGTCTCGTAGAACCATCTCCTCGCCGGCCTCTGAACGCAGTCCCTGCAAGGCTGGACGCATTCCGAACTTGTCCCAGTGGTCCCAATGCTGCGGCACTACGATCGCCTCCATGTACGCAATACCCTTCACGGCCTCGCGGTGGCGGTTGGCCCAGTCAAAGCCGAGAGCCGAACCCCAGTCATGGATGACGAAGGTGACCCGCTCGCGCACATCCCGGGCCTCGAGCAGGGCGTCGAGGTAGCGGCGGTGCTCGACGAAGCGATACGAGCCGGGGCCACTGTTCGGCAGCTTATCGGAGTCTCCCATGCCGATCAGGTCGGGGGCGATGCAGCGGCCTAGTGGCTGCAGGTACGGCAACACGTTGCGCCAGAGGTACGACGAGGTGGGATTGCCGTGCAACAGCACGATGGGGTCACCCTGTCCCACCTCCACGTACGCCATCTCGCGGCCGAGGACCCGCTGCCGCTGTTTTTGGTACGGAAATGCCGAGGAGATCATCTTCGTCATGTTCGCTCTCCTGTAGTAACTGACTAAGAATGTCTTCGAGCAGGACAGCCGGCGTCTGACGGCTTATCGGCGAGGCGGTCCAGGCACGATCGCGTGCGGCTACTCTCCAGGTCTGTCAGGGGCGCGAGGAAGTCGCGGATCACCGCGGCGAGTTCGTTGGCGGGCGTTTCGAGCACGAAGTGCCCTCGACATCGGCCTTCCGACAACTGACTTTGTGCATTGGCGCCTCGCGCTTCGATAGCCCGCTAACGCCGCTCGCGGCAGTTATATCCTTGGAAGAGCGGTTATCCTGGAAGAGCGGTTCAAAAAAACGTCATCGCGTCTCCGGAAGTCGTATGCGCCGTGTCCGGGCGACTCTCCCGAAGGTCCGCATTGGGTCGAGGCCGTGTGAAAAATCCATGTTCGGACCTCTCGGACGTATTTTCCGTCATTCCCGTGTAAGCCGGAATCCAGGGATTTCAATTACTTGTGCTGGACCCAAGCTTTCGCGGGGGCGACGAAATTAGGCAGATGACGGGTTTTCGCACGGCCTCGGTCGATAGCGCCCAATCCGCTCCTAGATAATGTGGGAAAACGGACAGTCTAATCAAAATCCGCACCTCGGCCATCACCCGTCGGGCGACGGTCGAGCCGCTGTTGACGATCACGCCGTGGTCGCGCGACGCGAACACCTCCGGCGCGGCCGTCTAGTCTATCCTCGGATCGTTACCGCCACCGCCACCGCCGTCAACACGACGGCGCCCGGGAGGTGCGTCCAGTCGCGATGACGGATCAGCGTCATCACCGCGGCCAGAAGGATTGCGCCGCTGCCGATCGCGCCAGCACGCGACGTAGCTGGGATCAGCAGCAGCAATCCTGCGGTCACCTCGAGCCCGCCCGTCACCCGATGAAAACCGGCCGGGTAACCCCAACGCGCGAAGGAGTCGCGGACCGATCTGGGACCGACGAAGTTGACCACGCCAGCCCCGATCATCACGACGCCGAGCGCGATCGGAAGCCACGTCGCGATGAGTTTGCCTACCTGCATGGAAGCTTGCTCGTCGTCTTGTTGGCAGCTGGATCCGCTGCGTTACGACGGCTGGCCAAGCGACGGCACGGCGCCGACCTGGCTGAAGATGTCGAGAGTGTTGAGTTCGTCCCAGTGCTCGACGAAGCGTCCGTCCTCGACCCGCCAGATGTCGATCGAGCGCATGGCAAAGGCGTTGCCCGTCGCGGGATAGCCGAGGAAGTTTCCCGTGTGCGTGCCCTCATAGCGGTAAGCGGCCCACCACGCGCGTGCCATCCGCCGAGACGAAGACATCTTCGGCGAACACCTTGAGGTCGGGCACGCCTGCGATGATCGCGCCGAAGACCTTCTTGACGCCCTCCAGACCGGGCTCGGCGAAGGGGTTGTGATTCACATAGCCGGGCGCGACGATCTCATCGAAGCGCGACATGTCGTGGCCGGACACGATCTCGGCGAATAGGTGGCCGAGCTTGACATGATCGGTTGACATCGAGGACTCCTGCTCTAGCGAGACTAATCGGTCTCGCATTGCCCGCTGGTGCCGCCAGTGATGACGACAATTTTGTTCGTGAAGCGGCGCATGGCGTCCCTCCTACGATGGGTCCGCACCCCTACCCAGTTGACCGACTGCGCGTCGGGCGAAAAGCATTACCTGGTTTGGGTTCGCTCATAGAAGGCAATCATCTTCTCCACGATAAAGGACAGACAGTCCTCGACCGCGAAGTGGCCGGAATTCAACCGGTGCATCTCCGCATGTGGAAGATCCTTGAGATAAGACTCACCCCCATCGCGCGTGAAGAAGATGTCGTCCTGTCCCCAGAAAATGATTGTCTTGGGCTGTTGCTCCCTGAGGAATCCCTGCCACCGCGGGTACAGGTCCACGTTTGTCCGGTAGTCATAGAAAAAGTCGAGCTGGACCTGTCGTGCATTTGGCCGATCGAGAAAATGCAAATCCATGTTCCAGTTGTCCGGGCTAATAAGCTCCGGTCTGACATGGCCGTGCGTGTAAACCAGCTTGACAGTATCGGCTTGCAGGAATGCTTCAAGCGGCTTCTCACTCTCGGGCGACCGCGTTTTCCAGTAGGCGCCGCGCAGACCGTCCCACGCGGCGGTGAAGCCGACTTCGTAAGCGTTGGTGTTTTGTATGATCAGCCATTCCAGCCAATCCGGACGCCTTGTGACGATACGGAAACCCACCGGCCCTCCGTAGTCCTGAGCGTACAATCCGAAGCGGGTAAAGCCGACTTTTCTGAGAAACGACTCGATGATCTCGGATGTCTTGTCAAAGGTGTAGGCGAACTTCGCCGGATCGGGCATGTCGGAGTTGCCAAATCCCGGATAGTCCGGGGCGATGACATGAAACCGGTCGGCCAGCGCCGGCATCAGATTGCGATACTGGTGTGATGAAGCCGGAAAACCGTGCAGGAGGACAAGCTTCGGCGCGGTTTCTTTACCGGCTTCACGATAGAAAATATTGAGACCGTCGATGTTGACATTCTTGAATAGCATGTGTTGGCCCTCCGCTGCTAAGGATTGTCGATTTTGTCCCATCGTGGACGCCACATGTCTCAGCGCCTGAGATGCTTCGACTTCGTGATCAAACCAAACGTTGCACTGATCCCCCTCGGACCGCCTAATGCGGACCGAGCGAGAAAGTTTGCTGCTGGGTGCAACTCCAATCTTGCCGAATAGTTCCCTCGGCAGTAGGGAGATTCGTAGACGCCGTAAATGATGCTGGTCCTCGCGCCGCGATCGTGACAAACCCCCAGGGGAGCGAAATCCCGATTTTCGCGCTCAGGACCTTTGTCCGCTAAGGGGCAACAGCGCCCGGAGCCGTGAGACAGCACGAGTGACCGCTTAGGGTCGACTGCCGCGGTTCAACGCTTTTGCCTCTTTCAGATCGGGTGTGTCGAAGCCTTCGGTGAACCAGCCGTAGACGGGCGCGAGCAGCTCGCGCGCCTCGCCCCGCCGGCTCTTCTCGCCCCAGAGGCGGGCGAGGCTCGTGGCCGCGCGCAATTCGTAGCCCCGTGTGCCCTGCTTGCGGGCGATTGCAAGGGCGGTGCGGAACGACTCCTCGGCCTTCGCCGGATCCGGATGTGGCAACCGACCGGTGAGCTCGCCGCACAAGCGATGAATTTCTGCGTCCCAGCCCCAATCTCCGGCCGGGTTTCGACGAAGTCCGGAAACCGCTGTTCCAGCACCCCTGCGACGCGGGCATGCATTTCCCGGCGCCGTGCGCGCAGTAGCGTACCGTAGGCGGCGTCCTGCAGCAGGGCGTGCTTGAACAGGTAGGAGGCATGCGGAGCGGTGCCGCGGCAAAACAGCAATCCGGCATCGGTGAGCTGTCTCAATGCGGCCTGCAATTCCCTCTCAGGGCGCTGCGCCACCGGCGCCGGGTGGTGCCGGACTTCACTGCCGGGTTGACGGGATGCGAGGCGTGTCTTGTCAGTCCACACGCATGATCCGCATCGCCTCCTGCGCTTGGGAAGTTCTGGGGGCGTGAACCTCCGAGACGCGGTCAATCGGCTGTCAGCACCAAGGGGATGGGAAGAGGCTCCTCGCGGAGCTGAGAGACCGGCTATCACAGTTCGGCTTGTCAGTGCACGAGGGCAAGACTCGGTTGATCGAGTTCGGTCGGTTCGCGATCGCGCTCAGCTGGCTCTGCCGGGCGATTACGATGCCGCCGTTTGGGAGGCAGCCCCGAAGACCGGGACCACGCCGCCCCGGCTCACCTTATTCTCGGGCGAGGCGAGGAAGAGGATCGTCGCCGCCACCTCCTCCACCTTGGGCCAGGCATCGAAATTGGCCTTGGGCATGGCGCGGCGATTGGTGGGAGTATCCATGATGGAGGGCGCCACGGCGTTCACCAGGATTCCCTCCCCCGCCAGCTCCTCGCCCAGCGCTGCGGTGAGTGCGGCGACGCCGGCCTTGGCGGCGGTAGAAGCGCTTATCTTCGCCCCGTCGCGCGGCTCCAGGGCCTGGCGCGCCGTCACGTTGACGATGCGCCCGCCCGCCTTCCCCAGGCGCATCGCCGCCACCGCCTCGCGGCAGCAAAGGAAGCAGCTCACGAGATTGTCGTCGATCTGCCGGCGCAGCAGCTCCTCGCTGGTATCGGTCAGCGGGGCGAAGGCGAAGCCGCCGGCGATATGGATCGAGGCCCAGAGCGACGGGAGCCCGCCATAGAGCTTCACCACCGCCGCGTCATCCGCCAGGGTCGGCACGGGGATCAGGCTCAGCGCCCCGGTGGGGAGGCCTTCCTTCTCCCGCCCCTGCCGATAGGGCACATGGCAATGGGCGCCCGCCGCCAGCAAGGCGCCCACCACCGCGCGCCCCAGGGCGCCGGTGCCGCCGGTTACCACCACGTGACGCTCGCGAAAATCCATCCGACCCTCCTGTTCCTCGGCCTCGATCCGGCGACGCTCGCCGCCCCCCTTCTCGTCCTGGCACTCCAGCTTGAAGCGCAGCTTGCGGCCCTCCACGGCGACGAGCTCCACCTGGGCGGTCACCCGCATGCCCATGGACGTCGCTGCCACATGGCTGAGATCGACATGGGCACCCACGGTCTTCTGCCCCTCCTTGGGAAAAGGCTTCAAGCATCGAAGCATGTGGCCTCGACCAAAGCCACCATGCACGCCGCCGCCAGCACCGGCGGCATGTCGGAGAGCGGGCCTAGCAGGGCGGCAGCGCGGGCACGATGACGCTCGCGTCGACGATCAGGGATCGTCTATGAGTCAGCCCCGCCTTCTGTCCTTCCGCCGTCATTCTCTCCCTCTCTCATGCGAGCCCACAGGCCCGCCCGCTTTAGGGCCTTCGGTTGGCGGATGCGGGATCAGACTTTTGGTTGCGAGCGGCGAAGCCATTCGTCGAGATCGATATGGCCGAGGCGCGCTTCGCCTAACGGCACCAGCGAGCGCTCCTCGACCCGGCCGCCCCAGTATCGGGCCTCGGGGTCGCGCACGACTTGACGCGGGTCGCGGACCGCTTTCAGATAGCGGGCGACGATTTCGTTGAACGGCGCTCGTTCCGGGCCGGCGATCTCGACGATGCCGTTCTTCGGCGCCGCGAGCGCCACATCAGCGACGGCGGCCGCAACGTCATCCGCCGCGATGGGCTGGAACAGGCCGGGCGAGAGCCTGACGATGTTTCCATTCGTACCTTCGTCCGCGATACCGCGGAGGAATTCCAGAAACTGGGTCGAGCGGATGATGGTGTAGGGGATGCCCGAGGCTTCGATCAGTCTCTCCTGGGCGACCTTGGCGCGGAAGTAGCCGTTATCGGGCATCCGGTCGGTTCCGACGATGGATAGCGCGACATGGTGCCGGACGCCGGCTGCGGCCTCCGCCGGAACAAGGTTGCGCCCGGCGGTCTCGAAGAACTCCAGCACCGCCTTGTCTTCGAATGACGGCGAATTGGCGAGATCGATCACCACTTGTGCGCCGGCCACGGCCTCTTTGACCCCCTCGCCGGTGATGGTGTTGACGCCGCTGTTGGGCGATGCGGCGACGACCTCGTGGCCGCCCTGGCGCAGAATGGCGACGGTCTTCGAGCCGATCAGCCCGGTGCCGCCGATGACGACGATCTTCATGGTTTACCCCGCTTGGCGACGATTCAAAGGCTTCAACCCTGGATAATCACGCGGATTCCCTCCTGACGTTAACACCGAAGGTGGTCGGCTTAGTTCCACTGAAAGTCTGCAACGCCCGGGCGGTTCGCGGCGGGAATGTATAGGGCATCAGCGCCCGAAGCCGCTGGGCGGCACGAGCGACCGCTGCATGAGCGCGGTTCCCGACGCCAAGGCTAAGTGCCGGCTGTGGGTTTAGAAAAGGAGACGACCGCCGGAATGCGCCGCCACGGGCGAGACGCGCCATGTGCGGACGCATGCAGTCCCGCCAGGCCGCATGGTCAAAAAGGGAGCTCGCCTTCCACCTCCCAATTAGGAGCTCGAACAAACTTTCTCCGATCACAATGGGACGCCGACATGATTCGATTGTCGTATCTGCTACCGTTTGAACCGGCCACCGGGCAGCCCGGTGATGACGGTCGCAATTCGTTCCAAACCCAATGCATCGTGATCCGTGGTGGGACGGGATGCTTGTGGTGAAAAGATGACGCAAAATCAGCAATTCGCGATCCTACTTCCGTTGGTGGTTGGCGCAGGCGCAGTCGTATGTACGATTCTCGTCCATGCGCTTGCTTTGGCCGCGACGGTAAACTTCTTGCGCCACGAGAGGAAACTAGGGCACGCAGGCGCGGGCGCCTTGATCGATCTTGCAATCGTCGCGCTGGTGATATCATTCGCGTTCTTGGCGCATCTGATCGAAATCGCTTTTGGGCAGTGTTGCTCATGCTCTGTGGAGAATTTCAGGAGTTCGGAACCGCCTACTACCACTCAGCGCGAGGCGCCCGTCGCTATGACCGCCACCCGCTTTGAAGCCTGTCGTGCTCCGCGGATTCACCGAATGAAGGCGGGAAGGGAACACCGGGGCGGATCTGAGCCTCCATGCCGGCTATGGGTCAAGGGCGGAGATCCTGGGGTTGCTCCGAACCGTCAGCTTAACCTCAGTGAGCTGACCGGGGCACGCTGTTTCAATCGTTTCCTAAGTGCCAAGGATCTGTGATCTAAACCAAAGTATCGATTTCTTTCGTATTTGCTTAGGCGAATTTACTCAGGTTCAATTTTGCAGCCACGCGCTCCCGCTTACCTTGAGCGAAGGGTTTGGAGGCGCAGGTGACCAAAGGACTGATTTCGGTAGTGGACGACGACGCATCAGTCCGCTCGGCGACGGTCGATCTGCTCACTTCTAGCGGCTTCGTCTGCGAGGCGTTTGAATCGGCAGAAGCTTACCTGCAGTCGGAATCTAGCCATCTGACATCATGTTTGATTCTCGATGTCAGAATGCAGGGCTTGAATGGGCTCGAGCTGCAACGGGTTCTGATGGATCAAGGCTGCAGTGTCCCGATCATCTTTGTTACCGCCTTTCCCAACGAGCGAATGCGTCGGCAAGCGATTGGTGGCGGAGCGATCTGCTACTTGCCAAAGCCCTACGACGACGAGGAATTGCTTGGCTGCATTCGGCTAGCGCTGGAGAGGTCTGCGCCGAGGAGAGACTGACCCCACAACGTTAACGGTTGCTGCATTCGTTAGCGGAGCCTGCCCGAGAGACTATGCCTTTGGGCGCCGACCCATTCGTCGCGGTGGTACCGAGACAATCGCTCTGCACCCGTTTTCTCGGGATTCTTCGGTGGCCTTCCGCCGCCACAGGCGCCTCTAATTTGCGGTAGGGCAACGAGGGTGACACGACGAATCGTTTTGGCCTAGCCTCGAACTTGGGCGCGCTGTCGGGCGCCCCCTGTTCACACAGGTGCGAGAGATGGGATCCTTTTCCTGGATTAATCGCGCCAGGCGTGGCGCCGCATCGCCCGCTGTAGCCTACTACCTCGCCATCGCATTCGTCACCGCAGCGCTCGCGATAACACTGGGCATTCGCGAATTTTCTTCCGTCTACCCCACCTTCTTCGCCTTCTATGCTGCGGTTGCGGCGAGCGCCTGGTACGGCGGGTACGGACCGGGCTGGTTATCGGTCGCGCTGTCGACGCTCGCGGTCAATTACTTCTTCCTGCCGCCACTCTATTCGCTGACGCCGTCATCCGCCGATCTGCCGCGGCTCGTTGCCTTCGTCATCTGTGCGATCGTCGCCAATGCCGTGAGCGGCCGCCAGAAACGGACGGAGACAGCCCTTCGCAACGCTCGCGACAGGCTCGAAAAGACGGTCCAGGAGCGAATGGCGGAGCTGCAGAGCACGAACGAATCCTTGTCGGCAGAGGTCGAGGAGCGCAAGCGCACGGAATCGGCGCTCCGCGCGAGCGAGGAGTGGTGGCGGACGATCTTCGAGACGTCCAGCGTGCCGATGGGCGTGACTGATTTGGACGGTCGTCACATTATGGTCAATGCCGCCGCCGAAAGGGTGCTCGGCTATTCGAGCGAGGAATTGCGCTCGATATCCATCGCCGAGCTCACCCATGAGGATGATCGCGACGAGACTCTGCCGTTGTTTGACGAACTGAGGAGGGGACAGCGAAGGAACTATCACGTCACGAAACGATATCGGTGCAAGGACGGCAGCATAAAGTGGCTGAACGCGACTGTTACACGCGTTCCGGACCCAAGGGGAGGTCGCGATTTGGCGGCCTCGATCGTGGCGGACATAACGGAGCAGAAGCGGGTCGAACAGGAGCTTCGCGTCAGCGAAGAACGTTGGCGCAGAATGTACGAGCACTCGCCGACCGCCATCGCCTTGGTCGGGCCGGATCGTCGGGTGTTTGCTGCCAATCCGGCATGCCAGCGGATGCTTGGCTACGACGAGAGCGAACTCCGGCGGATGACCCCACTGGATTACAACTTTCAAGAGGATTGGGAACGAACCCGGTCTATTCTCGCGCGGCTACTCGACGAAGAAGAACAAACGGGCCGCATTGAAAAGCGGTACCGCCGACGCAATGGTGAGGCGGTCTGGTGCGAAGCCAGCCTCTTCCGAGTGCCGGCAACAGAAAATAGTCCCGCTTTCGTCACCATGATTATCGTCGATATCACCGAGCGCAAGCGAGCCGAGGACTCGTTGCGGGCAAGCGAGGCACGCTGGCGCAGCATCTTCGAGCATTCTGTCGTCGGTATCGGCACGACCGACCGGCAGAGGCGCTATCTGTCCGCCAATCCCGCGTTGCAGAACATGCTCGGGTACAGCGAGGAGGAGCTGCGAAGCCTCACATTGGCGCATGTAACTCACCCGGACGACCGCGACGCCACCGTGCGCAGGCTCGACGGGGTGTGGGAGGGACGGCAGGCGAGCTACCACATCGAAAAGCGGATGATCCGCAAGGATGGCGGCGTCATCTGGGTCAATATCACCGCCGCGCCGGTTGCTGCGACCGAGAGCGATCCCGAATTCCTTCCGGCGATCGTGGTCAATATCACCGAGCAAAAAAAGGCCGAAGAGGCGCTCAGGGTATCGCGGGCCGAGCTGGCGCGGGTATCGCGATTGACCACGATGGGCGAATTGACCGCTTCGATAGCACACGAAATCAATCAACCTTTGGCCGCCATCGTCGCCAGCGGCAATGCGTGTCGTCGTTGGCTTGCGAGCGACCAGGCCAACCTCGACAGGGCGAGAGACTCGGTCGATCGCATCATTAAAGACGCTCACCGCGCGAGTGAGATCATCGCCCGCATCCGCTCGATGACGAGAAAGACGCCGCCAGCACAGCTGCCAGTCGAGATCAACGACGTGATAGCCGATGTACTTGGCTTCGCGCGGGGCGAATTGCTCGCGAAAGGCGTTTCTGTTCGCCTGGCGCTGCTCGGAGACCTGCCCAGCATCATCGGCGACCGAGTGCAGCTACAGCAGGTGGTGCTGAACCTCGTCATTAATGCCGTCGAGGCGATGGCTGCCATCCCGGATCGCGAACCCGTGTTGGCGATCACATCTCAGCGGGCAGACGACGGCAGCCTTATCGTGACCGTCGAGGACTCGGGTCTCGGGCTCGATGCGACAAATCCGGAGCGCATCTTCGACGCCTTCTTCACGACCAAACCGGGCGGCATGGGCATGGGTTTGTCGATCAGCACATCGATTGTCGAGGCCCATGGAGGCCGCCTTTGGGCGTCGCCAGGCCTGCCACACGGCACCGCGTTCCATTTTACGTTGCCGGCAACAAGCGGGGCAGAAGCCCATTCCGATAAAGTTGCGCTCATTAGCGCCTGCTGAAATTGATAGAGTTCGATTTCGCGTTCGTCCCTGACGACGCGTGGAAACGTCACCCGAAATTTCCTGATAACTGTCGGAACGACCGTGGTAATAGGTAACTGCTTCGCCGCCTATCCTGCGGCGGCGATCGACGTGACGGCAATTACCGCAGGAGCGCGATCGTGACGCCGGAACAAAGCACGGTCCTCGTCGTCGATGACGACATCTCGGTGCGCGAAGCTCTCAGCGATCTCTTCCAGTCGGTCGGCCTCATGGTCGAGGCGTACGCCTCGGCTCAGGAATTCCTCAAAAATCCACCGCGGGACGGGCCGTGCTGCCTGGTGCTGGACGTGCGCCTGCCCGGCAAAAGTGGCCTCGATTTTCAGCACGAGCTCAATGAGTCGGACGTGCGTCTTCCGATCATTTTTCTGACCGGTCACGGCGACATCCCGATGTCGGTGCGGGCAATGAAGGCCGGCGCAGTTGAATTCCTGACTAAGCCCTTTCGCGAGCAGGACCTGCTGGACGCGGTCCATGCTGCCCTCGCGCGGGATCGTCTCAACCGCGAGGACGAGCAGCTGCTCTCGACGCTCAGGCAACGCTTAGCCTCGCTGACGCCGCGCGAACAGGCGATTCTGGCATTGGTCGCAGCCGGTCGGCGAAACAAGCAGATCGCATTCGAGATCGGCACGAGCGAGGTCACCGTCAAAGTCCATCGCACCAATCTGATGCGCAAGATGCAGGCATCATCGCTGGCAGATCTGATTACGATGGCCAATAAACTCGGGATTCCGGAAAAGCCATCACCCATCTAGCGCCGTGCCAGCAATCTTGGTGGTCGACGCCGAATCGATAAACCCTGTTATCGGATCTCAGTTGAGATTGCTATCATTCCGCTCCGTGCGATGACAGTCCTCTTGCGGGTCATCGCGACCCCCGGACGGCCCGCCCTGCGGGCCGTCCGGGCAAACAATCTCGGCGCTACAGGTCGGGTAACAATGTCTGGTTCGCGCAACTAACCACGAATCCATCGCTGATAGTCGCCCAGTGCTAACGGGATCCGGAATGCTCGCCCGGATGCTGTCCTGGCTTCCTGCGTTCTCGATACCGGGCAGAACAACGAAAATCTAAACCAAAGTATCGATCCCTTTTGTATTTACCTAGTCAATTTTGTAAGAGGCCAATTTTGCGGTCACACTGCCCCCATTACCTTTGGGTCATGGTCTCGGGAGGCACAGGTGACCGATCGACTGATTTCCGTTGTGGATGACGACCCATTGGTCGTTCCGCTACCACCCGGAACCTTCAAGCCGGGAGTGATATTTAGCATGCGGCGGATTCTGCGGTTTGCAGTCGTCCTCCTCGGTCTGCAGCTGTCATTCGCACAGCTGGTCAAATTTGGCACTGTGGGTCTGGCGATCATCGCGGTCACTGTTGCTGCTACCTTTGTGTTTACGATGCGGCTTGGGCGCTGGCTCGGCATCGACCGCAAGCTGACCCAGCTGATTGCATCCGGCACTTCGATCTCTGGTGCTTCGGCTGTGATTGCGGCAAACACAGTCACGCGCGCGTCCGACGAGGACGTTACTTATGCCGTGCGGCGAAATCCTGAGACGGCCGAACTCGACGTTCGCCGGCGCTTCGGACATGGGATCCACAGCCGCCAATTTTACATCAGATTTTCACACGCTTTCACAGTTTTTCGCATGCCGATGTCGGGCAGCGGTGCCAAATCGTGGCGAGAGCTGAGGTGCTTGCATCAAGGGACGTATTCATGGCTGCAATCGATTTCAGCGGCTTGGTCGATGCCGAAAACAGCCCGATGAGCCGCCCGCCGCCGACGAAAGGTTTCGGGGACCTGTCGGAGGCGCGGGACCGTCCACGTCAGGCCTGCGCTCCCGGTAAATCAGGTTGCCTGTTTGGAGTCACTCACATGCAGAAGAAGCTCATCAATGGAGCAGCACGGCCGGACGCGCTGCGCGCTTTGGGCAAAGCAAGGATCGCCCGGACATGGGAGCAATACTATCAAGATCGCGGCTATGAGCTATGGGGATTTTCGCCCAGCCCGACGGCACGAATACTCGCCCAGGCGATCTTGGACAGCAACCCGCGAAGATCGGAACGCATTGAGGTCGTTGACTGGGGGTGCGGGTACGGGCGAGATTCGCTTTACTTTCTCGAACTCGGTTTCGACGTCATCGGAATCGACGTCTCCGAAAAGGCTGTTGCCCTGGCACGCGGCGCCTACAAGCAACGTCAGGCAAGCGGCATACCACTGTTGGGCAGCGCCAGTTTTCACAGTGGCGATTTGCGCTCGGTTTTCAAGTGCCGACCCGGACAAAGAGTGCGTGCCTTCTTCTCGAACAGAGTCCTCCATTTGCTGAGCGAGATTGATTTCCGCGAGGCGACCCGTGACGCATGACATTTATGGAGACAGACGCCTATTCCTGTTGTCTCTGCGAGAAGCCCGGACGACTTCAACACCACGTTAATGGAATGGATTCCTGGCAAAGAGCAGGAGATGGCGCGCTACAAAGACCCGGCGAGAAGTGGACACGACATAACCTTTCTGACCAAAGACCGCCTTCTTCGGGCGGTGGGGAATGCTCTCGAGGACATGCATTGTACGAACGCGACAGAGCCGGAAAGAGTCGGTTCGCCCAACACGCACCTCTTGATACTGCTCGGACGGAAGCGGGGCTGGGTTTCAGATGCGGTGATGCCGACTGTGACATCGAACCCGGCACTCGACACGTCCGACCCGAGATGGGGTCAAAACCCAGCAACTGCAGCAAAGGCGGCGAATTTGGGCTGAAGCCTGATCGAGACAGGGAGTTCCGCTAACTTATCTTGTCCCCATGCAAACCCAAGACGACAAGCCGGCTAATAGTAAGCAGTGGGATATCGGAATCGGCGCCGTTTGCTGCACACATCGGCATTCCAAGAGATTTACTAAGGAACGAAAGTCATGGCGATGATGGACCAGGAGCAGGCGAGAGTCGGCGAGCACGAAAACTCTTTTGACCGGATTAGCGCTTCCGACATCGCGGACTCCCGGATGCATTTCTGTGGGCCCGATGCTGCGCGACCGATCGCTCGTCAGCCACAGCAGGGTGGATTGTTCACTTATGTAAGCTGCGAGGCGCGGGTGCCGGAAGGCCACCCACTACGCACGATTCGGGCGATTGCCGACGAGGTTCTCGAAGTGCTCACGCCACAGCTCGAAGAACTCCCCGCTGATGTGGTCGGCCCTGCCATCGCAGCAGAAAAACTGATGCGATCGTTGCTGTTGGAGGCCTTATACACGATCCCGTCGGAGCGGCAATTGATCGAGCAACTCGGTTATAACCTGTTATTCCGCTGGTTTGTCGGCCTGTCGATCGACGCACCTACATGGGACGTGGGGGTATTTAAACAATACCGCAAGCGGCTGTTGACCAGTGGCGCTGCAGCGCAATTTCTGGCCGCAGTGATCAATCAGCCTCGGGTCGATGTCGAGCGACCATTTCTCTATTGACACTGGGTCGATTGAGGCCTGGATGAGGCCAAATAGCTCGAAGCTTCGCGAGGATAGAGCCGAGCCACCCCAACTTGAGAGCGACACGGAGGACGACCTTTACGGTGAGAACGGGGAGAGGATGCCATACTACCCTGCTCGTCCACGCGTGAGTTTTTGACTCCTGCACCATCGTTTTCGCAGTCTTGGGCGAACCCTCTATAGATCGATGCAAGAAACCTCCGAATTGGACAAACCGGCGCTGATTTCGCGCCGGTCGGCCCACGCCGCGAACTTGTGGTATGGTCCATTGGATCGAACTCATGCGGGCTCCCAGGCTGTGGCTTCTATCCGCCGTCTCGCTGCGATCCTCGCCGCCGATGTGGCAGGATATTCGCGCCTGATGGGCGACGACGAGGAAGGCACGCTCGATCGTCTCAAAGCGCATCGCCGCGAGCTCGTCCACCCGAAGATCGGGGAACATCGCGGTCGCATCGTGAAGACGACTGGCGACGGGCTGCTGGTGGAATTCCCAAGCGTCGTTGACGCGGTTCGCTGCGCGGTCGAGCTGCAGCGCGCTATGATCGAATGCAATACCGGCGTTCGCGAGGACAGACGCATTGTCTTTCGGATCGGGGTCAATCTCGGCGACGTCATCGTCGACCACGGCGACCTCTATGGCGACGGCGTCAATATTGCGGCTCGGCTGGAAGCACTTGCCGAGCCAGGCGGTATCTGTATCTCGCGCGCCGTCCGAAATCAGGTTCGGGACAAGCTCTCCTATCTGTTCGAGGATATGGGTGAGCAGAATGTCAAGAACATTGCACGGCCGGTGCGCGTCTATGGCATGAGCGTAGCCGCCGTCGCGCTGACCTCGCTCCGTGTGGCGCAAGCGCAACCGCACCAGAGATCCCCGAGGTTCGGCCGTCGCCGCGCCCTTGCGTTCGCGGCGATCATCGCGCTGATCGGCGTCGCGAGTGCAGTTTGGTGGGCGTCGCCTCAAAGACCTCCGACGACAGCTTCGATCCGGAACCCCGCCCCGGCGAGCTCGGCCGTCTCGTCCAACACCAAGGAAATATTGCCTTTGCCTCTGTCGGTCGTGGTCCTGCCGTTTGCGAATCTATCGCACGACCCGGAACAGGAGTATTTCGCTGATGCGATCACCGATGATCTCACTACCGACCTTTCGCGGATTTCGGGGAGCTTCGTGATTGCACCCACAACTGCGTTCACTTACAAGGGTAAAGCCGTCAGTACGCAGCAAATAGGGCACGAACTCGGAGTGCGCTATGTTCTTAGTGGCAGCGTGCAGCGTACTGGTCACCATGTTCAGGTCAATGTTCAGTTGGTCGATGCGGAAAGCGGCGCGCAGTTTTGGGCCGATCGGCTCGAAAGCGATCGGGCCGATCTTGTGAAAGGGCAGAAAGAAATCACCGGCCGTCTTGCACGGACGCTTAACCTCGAACTGACGGAAGCGGTCCATCGCCGGGCCGAGCGAGCGGGGGTGGTAGATATCGATGCGCAGGACTTGGTGTTACGCGGGTGGGCCTTGTACTACAGGCCTGCCTCTGCGCCTGTTCGCCAAGAAGCGCTGCGGGCTTTCGAGCGGGCGCTCGAGCTGGATCCGCAATCCATCGACGGCAGGATCGGCATCGGAACTGTCTTGGCCGACGATCTGGTACTTAGCTTCAGCCATT
>Ga0306920_100005581_pt1 | contig 16288 bp, 15 predicted proteins | sample flu12Cox44000170_FD_204666 | JGI IMG/M metagenome (GOLD analysis project Ga0306920, IMG submission 204666) | Lab enrichment of tropical soil microbial communities from Luquillo Experimental Forest, Puerto Rico - flux4day.12C.oxic.44.000.170 (v2)... | ecosystem: Environmental > Terrestrial >... | reverse complement strand
ACGTGATTGGAATTTTCACCGCTTTTGATGAAGCGCGCGCCTCCATGGTCGGCGATCCCAGCGCCGATCCCACCCGCAAACCGCAGCATGCTGAGGAGGATGCACTGGAAGAACTCGTTCTTTCAGCCGGTACGACGGAGGTTCCGATCGAAACGCGCTCTATTCGGGGTGCAACGGGGCTTGCCGCATCGGATTTCGCGCGGTCTGTAGAAGCCGATTTGCTTGTGGTGCCGCTAACGAAAAGTCGCGGAACGGTTCAGCAAATGCCGAGCAATATCGCCTGGGTCAGCGATGTCATCCCGTGTAATCTCTGGGTGATCCGCTGAATTCAAATTGTTTGTAGAGGCGCTCGCTGCGGCGAGTCTTCCAATGGGAATCTGCGGTTGATATAACCGCCGCTACATGAAGGACGCGCCTGAGTTTCAACCGTACGGTGTGCCGCATCTCGCCGTCATCTTTCTCACAATCGTGCTGCCGTTCGCGCTTGCCGCTCTGGTGCGGCGAACAAAATCGCAGCGGATCGAGAAGCTGATTATCGCTGCGCTCTCCGCGGTGTTGGTCTTAAACTATATAGCTTATCTGATCTTCATCCGGAGCCAGGGCGTAGTGAATTGGCGGCAAATGCTGCCGATGCAAATGTGCGATTGGGGCATCGTCGTCGTGATTGTGGCGATGTGGACTGGGCACCAGCGGTGGTTCGAGGTTGCGTATTTCTGGGGGATTGGCGGCACGTTGCAAGCCGTCCTAACGCCGAACATTCGCTATGGTTTTCCAGACTGGCGGTTCATTAGTTTTTTCACCTCGCACTGCGGCATCATTGTGGGCGTGGTTTTCCTGATGCTGACCCGCCGCTATCGGCCATATCCGATGTCCATTGTGCGTGTATGGTTGTGGTCGGAGTTGTATTTCTTGGTCACGCTGGTCGTTGATAAGCTCACTGGCTTTAACTATGGATTTCTCCTGCATAAACCTGAGGCGTTTTCGATTTTGAGTTTTCTTTCCGATTCGTGGCCGCTGTATCTCTTGCAACTGCACGGGGTAGCACTGCTATTTTTTCTCGTGCTCTACGCGCCCTTTGCCGTTTTTGACGTCACACAAAAAGGATTAATTGGGAAAGCCGGAAAACAGGAAGCGACCCTTTAAAATTACCGCGTTCCTGCTTTCCTTAGGAATTCATGGCCAAGTCAAAACCATTGCGTGTAGGGAAAGTGTCGATTGGCGGAAAGCGCCCGGCGTTCATTCTCGGCCCGTGCGTTATTGAGTCAGAGAAGTTTATCTGGCGCATGGCGAGGAAGATTGCCGAGGCGTGCGCCTCTGAAAATGTTGATTTCATTTTCAAAGCCTCCTACAACAAGGCCAACCGAACTTCTGTCCGCTCGTTTCGCGGAATCGGCGCGCGCGAGGGTTGCGATATTCTCTCGGAAATCGGGCACGAGCTAAACATTCCGGTGACAACCGATGTTCATTCACCGGATGAGGCCGAGATTGCCGGCGGGAAGATCGACATGTTGCAGGTCCCGGCGTTCCTCTGTCGGCAAACCGATCTGCTGCGTGCTGCTGCGGAAAGGGGCCGGGCGATTAACGTCAAAAAAGGCCAGTTCCTGGCGCCTTGGGATGTGCGAAACATCGCGGAGAAGCTGATTGCCTTTGGCAATTCACAATTTTGTTTCACCGAGCGCGGTACCACGTTTGGATATAACAACCTCGTTGCAGACATGCGCTCACTTTACTGGATGCGTGACGCAGGTTATCGCGTCATCTTTGATGCGACACATTCCGTGCAGCGGCCCGGTGGGGCAGGGGATTCAACATCCGGCGATGGCATATTAGCGCCGGTGTTGGCCAGGGCTGCAATGGCTGCGGGTTGTGATGGAATCTTTATGGAGGTACACGAAAATCCGGCCCGTGCTTTCTCGGACGGACCAAATCAGGTTCGGCTAAACGATTTGCCGAAGCACCTGCGCATGTTAAAGGCTATTCATGCTGTGGTTTCAGGTGACGGCGATTGATCTCAATCGCCCGGGCACAACGAGCATCACATTTCAGGAACGGGCGGTTCGGGTGAACCGCCCCTACCAACGTTGGGTATTGTGGGTGTTGCTGTTGTCGCTCGTGCTTGGGTTTTCAAGTCTGGCGCCTCATACGTCGGCTCAATCAAAGGGTCACAAAGGAAAGCCTCCGAAGCCAGAGCCAACTTCGTCTCCCCGCGAGCAAAACCTTACGAACATTCCACTGCCGATCGGGCACGAAGCCAAAGGCCTTGTGTTGCCGGATTTCGACGGCGAAGGGCATCTGCGGGGAAAATTCGAAGCGGGAACGGCGCACCGGATTGACGAGGAACACGTCGGCTTTCAACACCTCAAAATTACAACTTACACACCCGAGGATCAGCAGGACCTGAGAATCGACATGAGCACGTCCGTGCTCGATTTGAAAACGCGCATTTTGAGCTCAAAAGAACGCACGACGATCCAGCGCGCGGATTTCAACATCGCGGGCGATTCAGTGGAGTTCGACACGAACTCGAAGACTGGGCGATTGATAGGAAACGTAAAGATGGTCATCACTGACAAATCCCATCTGACTACAACACCCAGCCCGAAGGAATGAAACGGTTAGCGGTGTTGGTTTTGTTTATTGTATGCGTAATCGCTGCGCGATGGCCCGGGCAGATTGCCGCTGCGCCGGCGGGCTCGCCTTCGCCGACGAAAGCGGAGAAACCGGCAAAGGCGAAAACGAAAAACAAAGACAAAAAGAAAGATGACAAGTCATCCGGGACGAACCTATTTGGCCCAGGAGCTGCAGGGCAGCAGACCAATGGACCGACAACAACGGAAATCTACTCCGATGAGGCTTTTTTTGATTCAACCAAGAACAAGGGCATCTTTACCGGCCGAGTGAAGGTGATCGATCCGCGTTTCAATCTTCAATCTGACAAATTGACAGTGTTCATTACAAAGGGAGAAAACCAGAGTCTGGAGAGGGCGGTCGCCGAAGGGAATGTTGGCCTCGTCCGCGACCGGCCGGCCGCGAATGGCGGCCCTCCGACCCGTGCTGTTGGTCGGTGCGATAAAGCCACCTATACAGCTGCTAATGGCGATGTTGAATTGGCGGGAACACCGCGTGTGCAAGAGGGACCAAACCTGCACGTGGCAACCAGCCCTGATACGGTTATGGTCATCAGCCAGAATAGTCAGCTGCGGACGCACGGGCCCAGTCGGACCGAAATTGTCCAGCAACCAAAGGAAGAACCGACGAAAGGAAACAAAGGCGAAGCCAAGAAACCCGAAGCCAAGAAACCCGAAGCCCAGCCAGCGCCGTCTCAGTCCGTGCCGGCACCGGCTCTGCCGACACCATGATTGGCCAAACTGCGCCGGCTTCCATTCCGAAACGAGTTTCGGCGGCCGCGCCGAAGGTCGAGACTGTTCTTACAACCGACCAATTGGTGAAGATTTACGGCGGGCGGGCAGTGGTGGACGGAGTGAACATGCATGTGCGCGCGGGTGAGATCGTTGGACTTCTCGGGCCGAATGGAGCCGGAAAGACCACGAGTTTTTACATGATCGTTGGTTTGGTCCGGCCAAACAGCGGTCGCGTGATTTTTTGCGACACCGACGTGACGGATTACCCGATGTACAAGCGCGCTCGGCTCGGCATGGGTTATCTGCCGCAGGAAGAATCGATCTTTCGCAAAATGACGGTTGAACAAAACATCATGGCCATTTTGGAAACGCTTCCGTTAAGCAAAGCCGAGCGACGCAACCGTTGCGATCAGTTGCTGCACCAGTTCGGGATTGAACGAATCGCGAAAAATACCGCGCTGACGTTAAGCGGCGGCGAAAAGCGGCGGTTAACCATTGCCCGTTCGCTTGTCACGCAGCCCAGGTTGTTGATGCTCGACGAGCCGTTCAGCGGCGTGGATCCCATTGCCGTTTACGACGTGCAACAGATCATCGTTAACCTCCGCAAATCGGGGTTGGCCATCATGATCACTGACCACAACGTGCGTGAGACTCTCTCCATCGTGGATCGCGCCTATTTGATTTACGATGGCCGCGTCGAGAGCGAAGGCACTAAGGATTTCCTCATCAACGATCCGATCAGTCGCCAGCTTTACTTGGGCGAACGCTTCAAGATGTAACGGTGGGCAGCGCCGTCATCTCGAGCGAAGTCGAGGGATCGCGCAGCATCACCGTCGGTCGCGCAACGGAATGTCTCGGCTTCGCTCGACATCATACTGCGAGTACGCTAGACTCCGGTCAGGCAATGGAGTTTGCCGTCTGTCATCCGACAGAAAACCGCGTGAGCTAATGACTCCTTCTAATCGGAAGGAGTTTTTTTATGCTCGAAAACATTTGGTTTATCGCTGCGGTCTGGATGGGCTTGGCGTTGATCGCCAGTTTGATCTCAATCCGGACCGGAATCTCCGTCGCGTTGATTGAAATTCTCGTTGGGGTTGTTGCCGGCAACATCGCGGTCGGTCTGGAAGGCGGAACACTGCATGTCGGCATCGCGGGAACGGGCGCAAACGCGGGACACTTGCATCACGTGCTGCAATCGACTGAATGGACGAACTTCCTCGCTTTACTCGGAAGCGGCGTGCTCACGTTTCTCGCGGGAGCGGAAATCGATCCCGTTTCGCTTAAGGCCAACTGGCGCGTGAGTGTGTTGATCGGAGTGCTCTCTTTTGCTGCTCCGTTTGCCGTAGTCTGGCTTTTCGCCCAATTCGTTTTCGGCTGGCCATTGAACCAGGCACAAATCGCCGGGATCGCGCTTTCGACCACGTCGGTGGCGGTTGTGTACGCGGTGATGATTGAAGGTGGGTTCAGCGACACCGCGATGGGCAAAATGATTCTGGCTGCATGTTTCATTACGGATTTCGGCACTGTGCTCGCTCTCGGGACATTGTTCGCTAACTACAATCTCTGGCTGCTGTTGTTTGTCATTGTGACCTTGATCGTTCTATGGTTCATGCCGCGTTGGACGCAAGCGATCATCACGCGTCTTGGCGCAACGCAGGTGAGCGAACCCGAGGTAAAATTTATTTTCTTTATCCTTTTTTTTTCTCGGCGCGTTGGCTACGACGGCCAAAAGCGAAGCCGTCCTGCCTGCGTACCTTCTTGGTCTTGTTGTCGCCGGCGTTTTTCTTCGCGACAAGACGCTTGTTAGTCGGATGCGCAGCATCGCCTTTGCGGTGTTTACACCGTTCTACTTCATCAAAGCCGGCCTGTACGTCTCGCTCCCGGCTTTATGGAGCTCGTTTCTGGTTATCTGCGTCTTCCTCGCTCTGAAGATGGTGACGAAAATCGCCGGCGTATTTCCGCTCGCCCGTTTGCATTACATGAAGGTGAAGGAAGCGAGCTACACCACGCTGCTAATGGCCACGGGTCTGACCTTCGGAACTATTTCCTCGTTGTACGGCCTGCAAAACGGGATCATTAACCAGAATCAGTACACGATTCTTGTCAGTGTCGTTATCTTAAGCGCGCTTGTTCCGACGTTAATCGCGCAGCACTTTTTCCAATCCACGGTTGAGATGATGCACGCCTGGGGTCGTGTTTATCGCCGTCGACTTGGTACGCTTTCGGTTGAAGACAATGATACGGAATCCGGGAAAGACCGCGCGGAAGCGAACAGAGAGTACCAAGTCGAAACTCCAACCTGAAACTTCGCCCGGTCTTAAGTTCATTAAATGAGACCGACCGGCGCATTTCGCAAAGGATTGTGAATCGAAAAGCCGCGGATGCTTCTATTACTCGGCAGAGGGGCGGTGGCCTCGAACGTCCGACGCCAGCCTGAAGCGCATCCCCGTCGTTTGAGTTCGCTGTCTGTGCCTTGTCGTTGGAGATTGGAAATTGCGGGTATTCACGCTAGAAGTTAGCTCTAATGGCGGAAGAACCCGGGACGCAAACGATTACATCCCCAAGCGATCAGCAGAAGAGCGTTCCAGTTGTCACGGTCGAGAGCTTTTATAATTCGCACGCCGAGAAACTGCAGATGAAGCTCGAGGGTACGCGCATTGGCTTCCATCGAAAAATTCGCGAGCCGACGATCAACCGCCCCGGACTCGCGCTGTCGGGGTTCTACACCTATTTCGCCGAGAAACGTGTGCAGGTGCTGGGCGCGGCAGAACATTCGTACCTAAAAAGTTTATCCGCCAGAGTTCGCGTCGAGCGGTTCCGCAACTTATGCGAACACAAAATTCCGTGCCTCGTGATGTCGCGCGGGTTTCATCTCGCGCCGGAGTTGCTGAGCGTCACCGGCCAAGCAAAAATCGCGGTGTTCCGAACTCCGATGATCACTATGAAGTTCATCAACGCCGCAACGATCGCTCTTGAAATGGATTTCTCGCCGACGGTGACCGAATTCGGAAGCATGGTGGATATTTTGGGTGTCGGCGTGTTGATTCGCGGCGTAAGCGGCATCGGGAAAAGCGAGTGTGTGCTGGGGTTAATTGAGCGGGGCTACAGTCTTGTGGCTGACGACGTGACGCGCATCACGATGCTGGAGGGACGTGAGCTCATGGCCACAGCGCCCGAAATGACGCGCAATCACATGGAGGTGCGGGGGATTGGTATCATTGATGTGGCAAAAGTGTTCGGCATCGGAAGTATTCGAGTGGAGAAACGCCTCGACCTCGTTGTCACGTTAAAGGAGTGGGGAGACGTGGAAGAGGTGGACCGAATCGGGCTTGACCGGGAATTTTATGAAATTCTAGGACTCAAGGTACCGCACGTGACCATTCCGGTGCGACCCGGGCGCGACATGGCGCGGTTGATCGAGGTCGCCGCAATGGACGAAAAATTGAAAGGCTTGGGGCAGAACGCAGCGGTTGATTTCAATACGAGGTTGCTTCGGTTGATGGAGCAGAAGAGGGCGACGTAATGGGATTGTTGTATCGAAAAGGCAGCCGGGCTGCAGGGGCGCAGAAGATTGAAAAAGAGCTGACTATCGTGAACCGGCTTGGGCTGCATGCGCGCCCGGCTGCGATGTTTGTGCGGATTGCCAGCCGGCACCGCGCGGAAATCTGGGTAGCGAAGGAAGGCGAAGAAGTAAACGGCAAAAGCATCATGGGGCTGATGATGCTTGCCGCCGGGCAGGGCTCCAAACTGCGTATTCGCTGCGATGGACCGGATGCCGACAAGGCGATGGAGGAGCTCGAGGAACTTATCAAAGTGGGATTCAACGAAGAGTGATTCGTCCGATACGTGTCACACAACTGACACCTCGAAAGACTTTCGTGAGTTTGACATTGGCCTTACTCTCGGGAGCGGATGAGCGACAACGTGGAAATCCGGTATGAAGGAATTGGCGTTTCGCCCGGGATCGCTTTTGGCAGGATCCATGTCGTCCGCGAAGACATGGATGAAGTGGTGCGTTACCAGATTGCGCCATCGCAGGTTGCGGATGAAATCGGGCGGTTTGAGGCCGGGCTCATCCAAACGCGGATGCAGATTCTTGAGATGCAGCAGCGGATTGCTGAGTCCATAGGCGCGAAAGACGCGGCGATTTTCGATGCGCATCTGCTCGTAGTCGAGGACCGCACGTTGATCGATGAAGTTCTGCGAAAACTCAAGACCGATCTTTGCAACGTGGAATGGGCTTTCCAGGAAGTCGCCACTCGCTATGCCGAGACGTTAAGCAAAATCGATGATCCGTACCTGCGCGAACGCGCACTCGACATTCAGGATGTCACCAAGCGAGTAATTCGCAATTTGCAGGGCAAGGCTCCCAAGGCATTTCTTTCCCTGAGTCAACCGCACATTCTCGTTGCGCATAATCTCACTCCTTCGGACACGGCAACCATGAGCCGCGATAACGTGCTCGGGATCGCCACCGACCTCGGCAGCCGCACTTCGCACGCCGCGATCCTGGCGCGCTCTCTTAATATTCCGGCGGTACTAGGCTTGCACGATATCACTGCAAGAATCGAAACCGGTCAGCACGTTCTTGTCGATGGAAGCGATGGCTGGTTGATCGTCAATCCGACGCCGGAAACGCTGGAGTACTACAAGCAAATTGAATCACGAAGGGCGAAGGTCGCAGCGCAACTGAAGCAGCTGCGCGAGACCACCTCTATCACGCGCGATGGACGTCACATTGTTCTTTCGGCAAATATCGAGCTTCCGGAAGACGTCGATGCGGTTGCAGCCAACGGCGCGGAGGGAGTCGGACTTTATCGCACCGAGTTTCTCTATTTGAACCGCGAAACCCTGCCAAGCGAGGACGAGCAATACGAAACCTATCGAAAGGTTGCCGAGCGCGTGCGGCCGAATCCGCTAATCATTCGAACTTTTGATTTGGGTGGCGACAAACTGGCTGGTGCTGCAGTGGACATCGGCGACGAGTTGAATCCTTTCCTTGGCTGGCGTGCCATCCGGTTTTGTCTTGAGAATCAGGACATTTTTAAAACGCAGCTGCGCGCCATTCTCCGCGCCAGCACTGTGGGCAATGTAAAGATCATGTTTCCCATGATCTCTGGGTTGGATGAATTGCGCCGCGCCATGGCCGTGCTCAACGAGTGTAAAGAACAGTTGCGCAGCCTAAAAATCGAGATGGCTGAAACAGTCGAAGTTGGCGCGATGGTCGAGATCCCAAGCGCAGCCATCTGTGCAAGCGCACTTGCACGCGAGGTGGATTTTTTGAGTGTCGGAACAAACGACCTCATTCAGTATGCGCTTGCCGTAGACCGGGTAAATGAAAAGGTCGCGTATCTATACGAGCCGACGCATCCGGCAATACTGCGTTTGCTCAAGATGGTTGCCGATGCGGCCCACGCGAACCACATCTGGGTAGGCGTTTGCGGAGAGATGGCGGGCGATGTTGCGCTGGTGCCGCTTCTGTTAGGTCTTGGCGTGGATGAACTCAGCGCAGCAGCAACCTTGGTCCCGCGAGTCAAGCGCGCCGTGCAAAGCCTGACCATTCCTGAATGCCGCGAACTGGTCGAGGAGACATTGAAGCTCAACACTCCATCGGAAATTCTAGAGCGTTGCCTGCAACTGGCAGACCGCCTTTACGGCGATCTGCTCGGCTGACCACCGAGCAGGAAGTTAAGACGTTACAAGGGTTACAAAGTTAAATACGAGCGGGATCGCGAATCGCGCTATTCCTCCCCTTCGGGATCAGTCTTTAGCCCCTCTTCCTCCATTTTGCGCAGGACATCGCTCATATCGTCCACTTCGTCCCACACATCCTGGCTCACGTAGATTGGCGCCTTCTGCTGGGTAGCCATCGCGATGCAATCGCTCGGTCGTCCATCCAACTCGATGATCTTTTTTTGCTGCAACTCGTTTTCGACCTGGATGATGACCCGCGCGTAATACGTAGCGTTTTTCAGGTCGTTAATGATCACGCGCTCGACTTTCGCGCCCAGCGCGGCGAGCAGATGCGCCATCAAGTCATGGGTGAGCGGGCGCTCTTTGGTGATGTGACGCATGAACATGGTGATGGCGCTGCCGACAGTTTGATCGACGTAGATGATGAACACCTTCTCATTGTTACCGAGGAAAACCGCGCACCCGCCGCTTGTCGGTAAAACTGCCCGCACCTGCACCTCGATCACCGTTTTGTTCATCGCGTAAACAGTACGTGTGCGAAGAGGAAACACAAGCTGTGCACCGGATGTCGCTCATCCATCAACGTGCGTTGTACGCTCCAGACGAAGATTTTCGCGTACCGGGCTTGAATGTTCTGCACGCTGATTAATTGTGCGCATTGCGGTTGATACCGCCCTGCACAACGACAATGAAAGCCGAGTGGGATATCGAATCCGCCATCGCCACATACAACGTGGAGGGATGGGGCGAGGGCTATTTTACTGTCAATGGCTCCGGCAATGTCGAAGCGCAGCCGTTGAAGAACGATGGCGGTTCCATCGATCTCCTGGAAGTTGTCAACGAAGCGCGTGCCAGAAACCTCAGTTTTCCGTTGTTGATTCGGTTTCAGGATTTGCTCCGGCACCGGGTCGAAGCAATCAATCGCGCATTTCAAAGCGCCATCTCTGAGTTCGGGTATCAAAATCACTATCGCGGGGTTTTTCCAATCAAGGTCAACCAGTTGCGCGAAGTCGTTGAAGAAATCGTCGATGCAGGCGAACAATTTAATTTTGGACTCGAGGCAGGCAGCAAGCCAGAGCTCGTCGCCGCGCTTGCGATGCAGAAAGGCCCCGAGACTTTGATCATCTGCAACGGCTACAAGGATCCTGCTTTCATTCGTCTCGCGTTGCTCGGTCGCAAACTAGGCAAACCGGTCGTGATCGTCGCAGAAAAGCTGGAAGAGGTTGAGCAAATCATCCGCGCCTCGAAAGAAGTTGGCGTCGAGCCTTGGATTGGAATTCGCGCTCGCTTACACAGCAAAGGTTCGGGGAAGTGGTCGCCGAGCGGCGGTGAAAATGCCAAGTTCGGTCTCGACACGACGAATCTGGTCGCTGCGAGTCAGATGTTAAAGGATGCTGGGCTGGCGCATTGCCTAAAACTTGTTCATTTCCATGTCGGATCGCAGGTGCCAGACATTTCGGTGATCAAGCGCGCAGTGCGCGAAGGGGCGCGATATTACGCAAAGCTTTCGAAACTTGGCCACGAACTTGGTTATCTCGACGTGGGCGGCGGCCTCGGCGTCGATTACGACGGATCGCGCAGCGACTTCGACAGTTCGACCAATTACTCGCTTCAGGAATACGCGAACGACGTCGTCTGGAACATTATGGATGTTTGCGACTCGGAAGGCGTCGCGCATCCGGCGATTGTGAGCGAGAGCGGGCGCGCCACCGTCGCGCATCATTCTGTGCTGGTGGTCGAGGCGTTTAGTTCTATCGAAAGAACTCCACCAAAGCTCAAGGTTGAAGCGAGCGAAAAGGACCACAAACTCGTAGCCGACATCCTTGATGTGAAACAGCGGTTGAGGCGTGGAAATCGTCTCGAGAGTCTGCACGACATTCAGCAAATCAAAGAGGAAGCGCAACAAACATTCGATCTCGGGCTGCTCGACCTCGAATCGAAAGCCAAGATCGACACGGTTTACTGGCAGGTTGCTCATCAAATCGTTAACATGCATCGCGGCTTGCGTTATGTGCCGGACGAAGTGAAGCAGCTGGAAACGACGCTCGGCGATCAGTACATCTGCAATTTCTCCGTGTTCCAGTCGCTGCTCGATCATTGGGCTCTGGGACAACTCTTCCCGATCATGCCGATCCATCGCCTCATGACGCCGCCTGATCGCCACGGCACCATTGTTGATATCACCTGCGATTCAGACGGAAGAGTCTGCAAGTTTGTCGATTTGCAGGACGTGAAGGAGACACTGCCCCTGCATCGGATTCATCCCGGGGAAATTTATTATCTCGGCCTATTCATGGTCGGCGCTTACCAGGACATCATGGGTGATCTGCATAATCTGTTTGGCCGCGTCACGGAGGTACACGTTTTTCTCGACCCAGATGAAGAGTCGGGATGGTACATTGAGGAGGTGATCGAGGGCAGCACAATCGGGGAAGTGCTCGCCATGACGCAGTGGGATAAACTCGAGCTGATGCGCTTGCTCAAAGCGCAAGTAGATGAAGCGATTAAAACCGATCGCCTCAAACCTAACGACGCGATGCGACTGCTCGATGACTACGAGCGTTTCCTGCAGGAATACACTTACCTGAGTTTCAATGGCGCGAAGGCGCCACCGCAGCCGGGCAGTTGGCTTCCGCTGAGTTGAAGCTTCGGCATCTCACCACATCTCTTGTCATTCCGAGCGAATGCGAGGAATCTCTCGAAGTAGAATGACTCAGCTTTCTCCAACTCCCATTAAAAATGCATTGCAGAGCTCTGCGCCGACTGACTCAGTTCGTGTGCAGGGGTGGGTCCGCACCAGGCGTGAATCGAAAGGCTTTTCATTTATCGAGTTGAACGACGGATCATCTCTGCGCAATCTTCAGGTCATCGCGAAAAAGGATGCATTGCCGAATTACGCAGAGATCCAACGACTCAGCACCGGCACTTCGATCGTTGTCGAGGGCGCGCTGGTCCCCTCGCAAGGCAAAGGACAGAAATGGGAACTCGTCGCGCAAGATATCGAAATTGTTGGCGGCGCCGACGAAAGTTACCCGCTCCAAAAAAAGGGACACACGCCGGAATTCTTGCGGGAGATCGCGCATCTGCGCCCACGGTCGAATCTTTTCGGTTGCGTGTTTCGTGTGCGTAGCCGGCTCGCGTTCGCCGTTCACCAGTTTTTTCAGAATCGCGGTTTCGTTTATGTTCATACACCAATCATTACCGGGAGCGATTGCGAAGGCGCCGGTGAATTGTTCCGAGTTTCAACTATCGACATCGAAAATCCGCCACGAAAAAACGGCGAGATCGATTACGCCCAGGATTTTTTTGCCCGCCAAACTTATCTAACCGTCAGTGGACAGCTGGAAGCTGAGGCGTTCGCCTGCGCGCTTACCAAAGTTTACACCTTCGGCCCAACATTTCGCGCTGAGAACTCAAACACCTCGCGACACGCCAGCGAGTTTTGGATGATCGAGCCGGAGATGGCGTTTTGCGATCTGACTGGCAACATGGATCTCGCCGAAGAGTTGGTGAAGTACTTGATCGCCGACGCGAGAAAGCAATGCCCCGAAGAATTGGAATTGTTCGCGAAATTCGTGGACAAGGAATTGCTTGCTCGACTCGATTTCGTCATTGAACGGCCGTTTCAGCGGATCACCTACACAGAAGCAGTCGAGCTCTTGAAAAAGAGCGGCGAAAAATTCGAGTTCCCGGTCGATTATAGCTCAAATCTGCAATCGGAGCATGAACGCTGGCTCACCGAGAAACATTTCAAATGTCCGGTCACGGTTTTTAATTTCCCAAAGGAAATCAAACCGTTTTATATGCGTTCGAATGATGATGGCAGAACCGTTGCAGCCATAGATTTGCTGGTGCCAGGCATCGGCGAAATCGTCGGCGGCAGCCAGCGTGAAGAACGACTCGAACTGCTGGAGGACAACATGCGGCGTCACAATATGGATCCTGCCGATTACAAATGGTACCTCGATCTGCGTCGCTATGGAACTGTGCCACACTCCGGCTTCGGCCTCGGCTTCGAACGCATGCTCATGTTTATCACCGGCATATCGAACATTCGCGACGTGATTCCCTTCGCACGCACACCCGGCAGCGCCGAATTTTGAGTTGCCGTTGGTAGGGTCGGCGCGCTGCGCCGACCGGACGCCGCAGCGCGGCGTCCCTACCATTAGCGCTGCGCTTCTTTCATTCTCGTGAACTCGAGCTTGGAACCGCCCGGCTCCTGAAGCACCAGTTGATCGCTCGACAGGGTCACCAAGTAAACTGTCGTCGCGAACGGCGTTTCGATTTTGATTCGGTCCTGATCGCCAAACTTATATCTCCCGGCAACATCTCCGACGTGTACGGAACCGTTGCTTAAAAACTCCCAAACTATTTGATTTTCAGCTCCCGACATCCGCCATTTGCCGACGATGCTGGAATTCCCGCAGCCGACCAAAACGAAAACCAGAACTACCGAAGCAGGTGCCAAAAACAGAGTGGCGCGTCGAGGTAAACTAAATCGCATCAGCCCGAGTTATAATCGCGTCCGATGGTCGGGTCGAGCCAAAGCGAGTGTTATTTCTGGGTCTCCTGTGGTCGCGGTGGCGCGAGCACGTATGTGTAGAACAAGTGCTTGCCGCGTCGGCTCGTTACTTCGCCCTGCTTGCCGCCTGGGAAAAGCTCATATGTCCTTTGCTGATATTGTTCGTTTCCCGGGAAAAAGAAAAATGCCACTCCTTTGTTCTTTCGAGTTATGGACGCCAGTTCTGTAGCAGGATTGGTCAGTAGCGCCCACTTCTGTTCCCTTGCGAGGAATCGCGTGGTTGTAGGATCATACGGCCACGGGCTCTGGCCTACTGTAAAAACGTCATAGTTACCCCCAAGCGATGCCGAGTACCGGCTCTGAGCCGTTTGCACTTCGTAATTCAGTTGGGCCGACCTGTACGCTTTGCTCTTCAAGCTATCAGGGTCGGCGTAATAGCGATGAAAATAAAAGTTCAGATTGCACCAGCCAAGCACAAGTAACGCAATTCCAACCGTTGCCGGCAAGATCCACCGCCACTGCAGTTCCAAGTCGGATTGAACAGCCGTTGTCCATGCGCCTACGGGCACAGCCAACGCAACATAGAAGGCTGGGAAAGCAGGAGTCCAATGGTTGATCAGCGGTGGCACGCTGTTCGGATATGCCACGAGCGTTCCGCCCACGAGCAAGACACCTAATCCGGAGGCTAGTATGAGAAACGCCGCCGGATGGTGCCAGTGCCACAAAAGCAAAGCAACGCCCAAGACGAGCAGAGCGCTTTCGACAGGTAACAATAATGGTCCATAGAACATGATGTCTTGTGAACTGTGAGTGCTGATTCCAAGCAAGTTCTCCGACAACTCTGGCCAAATCGTTCTCCAAGCCCGAGTGAAATCAGTGAAACTGATCGGAATATGGGGTGACCAAATCAGGAGGCTTGCTCCTCGGCCCAGGTAGAGGTTCGGGTTCTGAATAAAATGAACCAACAGCGGACCAAACCCTACGAAATAGCCTCCAGCCAGCAGGAGGAAACTGCTTGCGTACTGGCGTGCTTGTTTCCAATACACAGCAAGGAGGAACACCATAAACACTGCCAGGACGAAGGGCAGAAGCCGCGTTCCGTAATAAAAGTACTCGCCTAACCCGGCCGACAGACCTGCCAGAGTCCAATCAGACAGGCGGCGCGATCGCAATCCGCGCAACACGAAAAAGAAACAGCCGGCCCAGAAGAACTGTGTCACAATGTTGTTAAGCGCCAAGCGGCTGTAATGAATATTCGCTATGCTGAAAGCCATGATCGTGCTTCCAGCTATCGCCGCGTATCTGCCCCATGTTCCGCGTAATAATGCGTAGAGAGGGACAACTGTAGCTGCGCCAAACAACGCAGCAGGCAGTCTTAACATTGCAAGCGAGGTCCCACCCAGCTTCAGAAATGACGCCACGAACCAGAACCAAAGAGCAGGCAAATCAATCCCGCTCCACAACGTGCTAAATACCGACGGCGGCGGAGTTGTCGGACTTACATAACTCTGAGTAGCGACGGTGCCAGTCATGATTTCGTCCGGATAAATGTTGTCTGGAAAATTCGTTAGGTTCCAAACTCGATTGAGCAACGCTAAGGAAAACAGGGCGGCCAGAAGCGTCATTTCCCAGGCTGGCCAACTCGGAAGACGTGGTACACTGGAAACAACGGATGATGAATGCGAGTCCAAGAAAGCAAAGCAGAGCAGCAAGCCTATGCTTGTGATCCATAAAATACCTGCGAGGCCGAACGTCTTATTTGGCGCTGCGGCGTAACGAAGATCCGCTGCGAGCACGAGTAGCACAGCGACGGTAACTCCAAGTAAATAGAATAACCCGCTGCGGTTTACGCGAATACCAGCAGCATCGGATGGGAACGCGGGTATCCAGTTTTGACGGCCCCACAGAACGACCCCCAGCACTGCGGAGGCAATGAGGAGCGAAACCGCCCAAGGCCGGGCACTCTCGTTCGCTAACAGCCAAGTGCCAAGCAGCGCGATTAAATAGACGATCAGGCCAGCCCAAACTCTAGGGCCGTAACGGGCACGCATTTGTTGCCCGAGTACCGCTAAACCGCTAGCAAAAAGCCAGAACTATTTCTTCCTCGGTTCCTTCTTCGATTCGCCGTTCGACTCGCTCGATTCTTTTGTGGCACGCTTGGATTCCCCGGGGCGATATTCTTCTTGTTCCGCTGCGGCGAAAGCTTTCTCCAAACCAACCATATCCTCGCCGGGACGAAGTGTATCAAACGACTCGACTTCCTTGCGCAGTTGTTCTTCGGAATAATTGGCCGCTTTGATCGAGAGCCCGATGCGGCGCTCTACTTTGTCGACCTTAATCACGCGCGCTTCGACTTCTTGTCCCACTTTCAGGACGTCCTTAACCTTGGCGACATGATCCTCGCTTAACTGTGAGATGTGAACGAGCCCATCGATGTCGTCCTGCAATTGCACAAACGCGCCAAAGCTGGCGAGCTTGGTCACTTTACCTTTGACCAAGTCACCGATCTTATATTTCTCATCGATTGTTTTCCACGGATCTTCGGCCAGCTGTTTAATTCCGAGACTGATGCGTTGATTGACTTTGTCGATGTCGATGACAACAGCTTCCACTTCATCGCCTTTCTTAAACATCTCGCTGGGGTGATTGATTTTGCGGGTCCAGCTTAAATCGGAAACGTGGATCATTCCGTCGATGCCTTCCTCGAGTT
>Ga0306920_100005580_pt1 | contig 16288 bp, 7 predicted proteins | sample flu12Cox44000170_FD_204666 | JGI IMG/M metagenome (GOLD analysis project Ga0306920, IMG submission 204666) | Lab enrichment of tropical soil microbial communities from Luquillo Experimental Forest, Puerto Rico - flux4day.12C.oxic.44.000.170 (v2)... | ecosystem: Environmental > Terrestrial >... | reverse complement strand
TCAAAGCTCAAGTCCCTGAATTCCCTTCAAAAGCTCTCTGCCTGTAGTGCCGACCTTTTCGATCGGCTCGTTGAAAAACCAAGAGTTAAGCTGCTCGCTCTGCGCTTATTGCGAAAGACGGGCTAGCGAATGATGCCGTCAGCGAGCGCTGGAGAACAGCAGCTCTCAGTTCTTGCTTTCGTTGACTCCACGAGTTCGGTGTGTGGAGCGGATGCTAGTCACGGCTCATTCACGCCGCCTGACGGCAACGGAAGTGAACTTTCGGGCGAAGCGATCTGGATGGTCGCGACGAGAAGGGACCCTGAGCCCGTATTACGGAGCTGCAGCGTGCCGCCGAACTCTTTTACGCGCTGCCTCATTCCGGAAATGCCAATGCCGATGCTGTCGGACCGGAATTCTGAGATTTGATCCGGGACACCTATTCCGTCATCGCCGACGGAACAAGTGACACGCCCGTCCTCATTCACAACACTCACCCAGGCCTGGTGTGCTCCAGAATGCCGAAAAACATTCGTGAGAGCCTCTTGGATGATCCGAAACACCGTTCTCTCGACCTCCGGAGCGAGACGAGGGAATTCTTTGGGCTGCAGATCGAGTGAAATCGCGATGCCGCTGCGTTCGGAGAGCCCATCGAGATACCATTGGAGCGCTGAGTGGAGGCCAACTTCATCGAGCATTGGTGGATGCAGAAGATAAGAAGTGCTTCGGATTTGCTGGATGGCATTATCGATGATGGTGCAGACATCGATGAGCGACTGACTCGCCGGCTCCGCTAACGAATATTGCTGAGCCAGGCCGTCAAGAATCATTTTTGCAGCGACAAGATCCTGTCCAAGGCCATCGTGTAATTCACGGGCGATACGGCGACGCTCGTCGTCCTGTGCGACGATCAGGCTGGCAGAAAGCCTGCGCAACTCTTTGTTGAGTGCTTCGAGCTGTCCCGCCCTGCGGTGGAGTTCGGCAAAGACGCTGACTTTCGCCCGCAAGAGTTGCGGATTTACGGGAACAGATATGTAGTCAACGGCCCCGCGCTGATACGCTTTGATGCGATCCAGGTCAGAGAGGTGGACGGCGGAAATGAAAATGATCGCTACATGTTGAAAGCGGGGGTGCTGCTGGATCATATCTGCCAGCTCGAAGCCGTCAAGATCCGGCATGCTCACATCCATGAGCACCACGGCAATCTCGTTCCTGAGCAGGGCTTCGAGAGCTTCCCTGCCAGAGTTCACTTTGATCAGGTTTTCGCCCAACTCAGCGAGGATGGCCTCGTAGCTCAGGAGTTTGGCTGGCTGATCATCGACCATGAGGATGTTAACCCTGTCGGTTGTGCTCATGGATACCGTCCAATCGCGGAGCAATTGATTTATCTGTGCAGCCACATTCTGAGGACCGAAAGCAACTGCTCGGTATTTACGGGTTTTGCCAGGTAATCTGAGGCGCCTGCCTCGAGGCACTTCTCGCGATCACCCTTCATGGCTTTTGCGGTGAGTGCAACAATGGGCAAGCGCCGGAAGGTACGATTTTGGCGAATGACTTGCATGGTCTCAAACCCGTCCATCTCGGGCATCATGATGTCGATCAAGACAATCGCGACGTCCGGAGTCGATTCGAGAGTGGCAATCGCCTCGCGGCCGGTGCCAGCAGTCAAGACCGCGATGCCGCGGCGCTCTAAGACGCTGCTAAGGGCGAAGATATTGCGCACATCGTCGTCGACCACCAGAACCTTCCTTCCGACAAGCGCTTCATCGGAGCGATGCAGGCGGTCGAGCATCTTTTGCTTTTCGGCCGGCAGGTCGGCGACGACACGATGTAAGAACAGGGCCGTCTCGTCGAGCAGCCGCTCTGGTGATTCCACACCCTTGACGACAATACTGCGAGCAAGGCCGCGCAGGCGAGCATCTTCTTCTGGCGATAGCTCCTTCCCAGTGAAGACGACCACGGGGAGGTCGGCGAGGGAAGGATTGTCACGGACGGACTCGAGCACGTCGAAGCCCGACATGTCAGGGAGGCGGAGATCCAGCACGACGCAATCGAACTGTTGATCCCCGACAAGCTGGAGAGCTTCCGACCCGGTTGCAACTGCGGTGAGGTCGACGTCGTCATAAGCGAGCAGCTGCCGGACCGTGAACTGCTCGGCTGGGTTGTCTTCGACGATGAGCAGCCTCTTTCTGCGAGGTGAAGCGTATTCTTTAATGCGTCCGAGAGCAGAACGGATGGCGTCCGGAGAAATCGGCTTCGTCAGAAATGCGAAAGCACCGTGGGCAAGGCCATGCTGCTTGTCCTCGTCGAGCGTGAGCATCTGAACCGGAATGTGTCTGGTGGCCGGGTCTTGTTTAAGATGGTTAAGGACTGTCCAACCATGCATGTCGGGCAGAAAGACGTCTAGAGAAATGGCTGTAGGATGATACTCGCGCGCCAAACGAAGGGCTTCAGCCCCGTTTAGGGCTACCAGCACCTTGAAGCCCTCGTCTCGAGCCAGGTCCAGCAAAACTCGAGCGTAGTGTGGGTCATCCTCCACAATAAGGAGGACGGACTCGTTGGGCTGCAAGTTATCGCGATCGTCTGGAATCTGCTCAGTGCGACCCTCCGAGGTGCTAGCGGGGGACAACGGGAGAGCCACCGAAGAGGATGCTTTGCTGCTTCTTGTGGGGGCGACGGTCGCGGCGGGACCGACGTAGGTTTGCGGGAGATAAAGCGTGAAAACGCTACCTTCGCCGGTAGCGCTACGCAAATGGATCTCGCCGCCTAGCAGGCTCGCCAACTCGCGGCTGATGGCCAAACCAAGCCCGGTCCCCCCAAATTTTCGACTCGTTCCTGCATCCGCTTGCTGGAAGGCCTCGAAAATGATGCGTTGTTTCTCCGGCGGGATGCCGATGCCGGTATCCGACACCTCAAAGGCGACGGCGAGGGCCCCTTCGCCGAGGACAGGGTGGCCTTCGTTCCAACCAGCTTCCACGGTCGACACGGAGAGCCGCACCTTCCCCTTGTCAGTGAATTTGAAAGCGTTGGACAGAAGGTTTTTGAGCACCTGTTGAAGGCGCTTCGAGTCGGTCACAAAGCTGCGCGGCAGTCGAGGATCGAGATGCACTTCAAAAGCAAGCTTCTTGTCTTCCGCTTCGTGACGGAAGGGTCGCGCAACCATTTCCAAGAGTGTGCTGAAGAAGATTTCCTCGGCCTCCACCGAGACGGTGCCAGATTCGATTTTGGAGAGATCAAGAATATCACTGATAAGGTTAAGCAAATCGGTGCCCGCGCCGTGAATCGTGCGAGCGAATTCGACCTGTTTGTGCGTCAAATTACCGTCCGCGTTTTCAGTGAGCTGCTGACCGAGCACCAGGATGCTGTTGAGCGGGGTGCGCAGTTCGTGCGACATGTTGGCAAGGAACTCGGACTTGTACTTGGAGGTGAGAGCCAATTCCTTGGCCTTGTCTTCGAGCGCGCGGCGAGCCTGCTCGATTTCCTGGTTCTTGCGCTCCACTTCTGCGTTCTGTTCGGCAAGCTGCTGTGCTTTCAGTCCCAACTGCTCGTTGGTTTGCTGCAACTCCTTTTGCTGTGTCTGCAGTTCTGCTGCAAGCTGCTGAGACTGTTTCAGCAATCCTTCCGTCTGCATCGTGGCTTCTATGCTGTTGAGCACGATTCCGATGCTGGCGGTCAGTTGCTCGAGAAACGCCAGTTGAGATGCCGTGAACGTGCCGAGCGAGGCCAGTTCGATCACCGCCTTGACCCGGTCCTCGAACAACACCGGCAACACGATGACATTTCGCGGCACGGCCTCGAACAGGCCCGAGCGTATAGGAACGGCGTCAGGCGGCAAGTCGCCGATCAGGAGCCGTCTTTTCTCGGCGGCGCACTGGCCGACAAGGCCTTCGCCGAGTTGCAGGTTCTGCCGGTGGCCTTCTTGGCCGTTATCAGCAAAAGCGGAAAGCAACACGAGGCGGCCAGCGTCGTCGGATTCCATGCGGTAGATAACGCCTTGTTGGGCGTTCACGAGCGGGGCCAACTCCGACAGCAAGAGCCGGCCCACGGTTGCCAGATCTCGCTGTCCCTGCAGCATTCCGGTGAACCGCGCCAGGTTCGTTTTGAGCCAGTCTTGCTCCGTGTTGCGGTCTGTGGTCAGGCGCAGGTTGTTGATCATCGTGTTGATGTTGTCTTTGAGTTGAGCAACTTCGCCACGCGCTTCAACTTGAATCGAGCGAGTCAGGTCGCCTTTGGTCACGGCCGTGGCGACCTCGGCGATGGCGCGGACCTGGTTTGTGAGGTTGTCGGCGAGCAGGTTGACGTTGCCGGTTAGATCCTTCCACGTTCCCGCAGCGCCGGGGACGTTTGCCTGGCCGCCCAAGCGGCCTTCAACTCCTACTTCGCGGGCCACCGTTGTGACTTGATCGGCGAACGTGGCCAGCGTGTCGGTCATGTTGTTAATTGTTTCCGCGAGGGCTGCCACTTCGCCTTTGGCATTCACCGTCAGTTCCTGAGTCAGGTCGCCGTTGGCAACGGCAGTCACCACCTTCACGATGCCGCGAACCTGTTCCGTGAGGTTCGCGGCCATCACGTTGACATTGTCCGTAAGATCTTTCCATGTGCCGGCAACGCCGGGAACCTGCGCCTGTCCGCCGAGCTTGCCCTCGGTACCCACTTCGCGAGCGACACGCGTGACTTCGCCGGCGAACGCATTGAGCTGGTCCACCATGGTGTTGATGGTATTTTTCAGCTCAAGGATTTCGCCCTTCACGTCCACCGTGATCTTGCGCGACAAATCACCACGCGCCACGGCCGTAGTCACTTCGGCGATGTTGCGTACTTGCGCGGTCAGGTTCCCGCCCATGGAGTTTACGGAGTCCGTCAGGTCTTTCCATGTGCCCGCCACGTCGGGCACATTGGCCTGGCCGCCCAGCTGACCTTCGGAACCTACCTCGCGTGCCACGCGAGTCACTTCCGAAGCGAACGACCGCAGCTGGTCTACCATTGTGTTGATGGTGTCCTTGAGCAGGAGGATTTCACCGCTTACGTTGACCGTGATTTTTTTCGAGAGGTCCCCGCTCGCGATAGCGGTGGACACGTCCGCGATATTGCGTACTTGCGCGGTCAGGTTGCTGGCCATCGAGTTCACGGAGTCGGTCAGGTCTTTCCATGTCCCAGCGATACCGGGCACGACTGCCTGACCGCCCAGCTTTCCATCCGTTCCGACTTCGCGCGCCACGCGAGTGACTTCCGAGGCGAATGAGCGCAACTGGTCCACCATGGTGTTAAGGGTGTCCTTCAGCTCGAGAATTTCACCCCTTACATCGACGGTGATCTTGCGCGACAGATCGCCGCGCGCAACCGCAGTTGCGACCTCCGCGACATTGCGAACCTGGCCTGTCAGGTTGCTGGCCATGAAGTTCACACTGTCTGTCAGGTCCTTCCAGGTGCCCGCAACACCTAGAACTTGCGCCTGTCCTCCGAGCTTGCCCTCGGTACCCACTTCGCGAGCGACACGCGTGACTTCCGCAGCGAAAGCATTGAGCTGGTCCACCATGGTGTTGATGGTATTTTTCAGCTCGAGAATTTCACCCTTCACATCCACGGTGATCTTGCGCGACAAGTCCCCGCGAGCGATCGCGGTCGATACTTCGGCGATGTTTCGTACTTGGCCGGTGAGGTTGCCAGCCATGGAATTTACGGAATCGGTCAAGTCTTTCCACGTGCCTGCTACGCCAGGGACGTTTGCTTGTCCGCCGAGGCGGCCTTCTGTGCCCACTTCGCGGGCTACACGGGTAACCTCTCCCGCAAAGCGGTTGAGCTGATCCACCATGGTGTTGAGCGTTTCTTTGAGCTGCAGTATCTCGCCGCGCACGTCCACCGTAATCTTTTTTGACAGGTCGCCCGTGGCGATGGCGGTCGCGACCTCGGCGATGTTGCGAACTTGGCCGGTGAGGTTGCTGGCCATGAAGTTCACACTGTCGGTCAAGTCCTTCCAGATTCCCGCCATGCCGGGCACATTAGCCTGTCCGCCGAGCTTGCCCTCGGTGCCCACTTCGCGGGCGACACGGGTGACTTCGCCGGCGAACGCATTGAGCTGGTCCACCATCGTGTTAATCGTGTTCTTCAGCTCGAGGATTTCCCCTTTCACGTCCACCGTGATCTTGCGTGACAAATCACCGCGCGCCACGGCCGTAGTCACCTCGGCAATGTTGCGCACCTGCGAAGTCAGGTTGCCGGCCATTGCATTTACCGAGTCGGTCAGATCTTTCCAGGTTCCGGCGACGCCCGGCACAACGGCCTGCCCTCCGAGCTTTCCGTCCGTTCCAACCTCGCGAGCCACACGGGTGACTTCTGATGCGAATGATCGCAACTGGTCGACCATCGTGTTGATGGCCTCCTTGAGTTGCAGGATTTCGCCGCGAACATCGACGGTGATCTTCTTGGAAAGGTCGCCGGTCGCAATGGCGGTTGCAACCTCGGCAATGTTTCTTACCTGCCCGGTCAGATTACTTGCCATCGAGTTAACGGAATCGGTTAGATCCTTCCAGGTCCCGGCCACGCCGGGCACCACGGCCTGACCTCCCAGTTTTCCGTCGGTCCCTACCTCACGAGCGACTCGCGTCACTTCCGCGGTAAATACGCCCAACTGCTGGATCATCGTATTGACGATCGTTGCCGAGCGGAGGAATTCGCCTTCGAGCGGCCTTCCGTCCACCTCGAGTCGGACGGTTTGGGTTAAATTGCCCTGCGCCACCGCGCCGATGGCACGAGTGACTTCCGCCGTTGGGCGGAGCAGGTCCTCAACCAGCGTATTAACCGAAGCTTCCATTTCGCTCCAGGCTCCGCGCGATTGCGAAAATCGGGCATGCTCACGCGTCCGCCCCTCCTTACCGACGACTTGGCCGACACGCTTCATCTCCTGGGCGATTTGCTGATTTGCGGAAACGATTTCGTTAAAGGTGTCCGCGACTTTTCCCGCCAGTCCGGTCCAGTGACCCGGGAGGCGCACCGAGAAATCCCCGTCGCGCATGGTCTGTAAACCGGCCAGGATCAGCGCGAGGTTGGCCTCGGAAACCATGACCTCACCATTTCCCCGCGGAGCGCTGGTCATCTGATCTGCGTTGGTGGTCGTTGCGTCCGATGCGTCCATACATGCCTCCAAAGGGATTTACCAGTGCTCAACATGCCAGGAGCGGAGGGGGCCTTCGGGAATTTGTCGAAGTCATGGGGAGTACGGGCGAATTCGCAGTCATTTAATAGTCTTCAGTCGGCGGCAGGTTCGATGACCTAAGCGGGCCAAAAGGAATTCGCAAATCAGCAAGTGGGACATAATCTTATCCAGAACTGAGCTGAGTGCCATACAGGAAAGTACTGAGATCCCCTAAAGGAAGCCCTGTAGGCGGACGGAAGGGTAACACTGCTGGGGTCCCGATGGCTCTTATTTGTTTTCCGTCGATTAAGCGCCACATCTCACATTCCGCAGAGCATTCCCTTGACCTCCTCGCCCGCCTAAAGGCCGGGATTCCTACTGGTTTTCCTGCTAAGCAGCGAAACGGCAAGCCTCGTGCGCTATGCCGTACGACGAGGCTTGGTCCGGCCCTAAGCAGTCCGCGATTCGACCACGAACGACTGCAGTTTCTTCCGACATCCCTAATTAATAGAGAGAGCAAGAGCCAGATGAACAAGGGCAGTTTTCGGGCCATGGCCGGACGATTCTATAGCTCGCACTGCAGGGTCTGTCGCTCTCGACTGAAGATCCGGCAAAGGAGATCTAAACACCCAAGCAATTGGTTTTGAAGGAAGTCCATCTCGAACGAGGTTTTTGCGCACCACACATGAGCGGGCGCCTGAGCAGTCGTTGGAAGTTGAGATTGCAGATGCACAACAGCAGGGCAGCGTGGGGGAGCCATAGTAAGGGGTTCGGCAATTATCCAGTGTATAATAGGGTACGTGTGGCTGCGCGTGAGAAATGCTGGTCATCAGGCTTTCGTACTATGGCGCCGAGATCGCCTTTCTAGTATACCTGCCTGAGGAAAGCGAGCTCCGGTTCAGGCTGTCGAGGTGAATGGGCAAGGCAGGATTTGCATGTGTGCTCCCTTTCAGGGAGTGAGTGGAAGCAAGATGAGTTGACGTTGGGCCGCTCGGACAATTCGGTGTCGCACTCCTAGCCGTGTGTCGCGTCCCCGAGGTTGGCGAATGGAGTAACGCGATGAGTGAGTCTGGGTCGAAGGAAGGGAGTGGAGGTCGGCGGGAAGACTCGGATCCTTTGCAGACACGATTAGCATACGGGCTCGAGGTGTTTCAGGAGTTGTTCACGCTTCTCGAAGAGTACGCTCCGGTGTGGTACACGGAGGAGCATCAGCGCCGCACGATGAGGGCATTGAAGGCCCTGGAAGAGTCTCGGCAGCTTGCCAGGAGCCGAGCTGCAAGGTCTCACAGGGCGGGTGGACCGTAAGCTTAGCCGGCCCACGGCTAGAAATTCATATCTCGACCAAGATGTGATCCGAGGTAACCCACGCTTCACCAGATTTGAGAATGGCTTTCGCGCGAGTGCAACCTCTGGACATTCTATTCACGTTATGCGTGAGAGGAAGCCTTTCTCAAGAAGCGAACGGAAAGGTCATAAAAGCGTAACGGCAGCAAAGCGAGTCATCACGCTTAACATTGAAAGTCAGAATCGGCTCTCCAGCACCACTCGAACTTCGAACCCTTCGGTTCGATAACTTGGTCACAAGTCGCCAGAGCCGAGAGGGACCGAAGGAAAATCATCGCATTCTGACAAAACCGGATGAGCGCGTAATGCATTGTCATAACTACCCGGATCAAGGTCGATCTTGATGCGAAGCTGCTGCTTTGGCTGCAGAGTGGAGACGAGCGCAATCTCCTTCTGCTGAGATTGACGTCTGGAGTCTCGCTTCGAGAGAATCACGGCGGCGTCCCGTTACGACGTCTTCAGAATCGCTATGATGTAGCGATTGATGACTGGGCTCCCAAAAGAAGAGTCCAGCTTCGACCAGATAGCTAGGCGGACTGGGCTGGCCCCCCCGGGAGAACGGCGAGAAGCAGAAAACAAAAAAAAGAAGCGAAAGAAAAAGATCGAAGGTAAAGAGATGACGTTACAAATTAAAGGCGCACAGATTGCAGGAATGCCTGCCCTCACCGTTCGCAATATGCTTCGGGGGGCGGGCGAACTGCTCGGCGCGGAATATGTAGCCGCGCGGTGCAAGGTCTCCGCGCGGCGGGCAAAACAGATCATTGAGACGCTGGTCTCCAAGGGGTATCTAGAGTTCGACAAGGAGTACAGGCAGCTGATGGATTCTTATGTGCCTGGCAAGGAGAAGCCGCGATACCGGTATGTTCCCATTTACAAGTTGACGGTTATGGGAGAGAAACTGGCGCAGGCCTCCGCCGCCGGCAAGATGCCACGTGCAAAGGCGGAACTGATCCTGGCTGGCCTGCTGCAAAGAGTCACGGAGGTGAACGCGACGGCACACTATTTGTTTCGCATTCCAACCGTGATCGTGTATGGAAGCTATGTTCGCGGCGAAGCCTTCCTTAGCGATGTGGACATTGCCGTCGACCTCGAACCGAAATGGCATCGTGGTTCAAAGGAGTTTGCGTCCCAACGTAGGAGACGGGTTGCTGCGGCGGAAGCAAAGGGAAGGAGGTTCTCAAATATCGTCGAGTACCTCTACTGGCCGGAGCGCGAGGTCAAACTCCATCTAAAGGCCAGGACGCGAGGTTTGAGCCTTCACGCCATGGACGATTTCGTCGGGATGCGAAAGGACGATAACTTCGAGTACAAAGTATTGGTAGGCGACGGCGACGAGATAGCAGAGCAGCTTGCGAAGCGGGATGGGCGGTAAAGTTGCTACGCCTGCCTGGATTGCCGGATCAACCGTTCGTAAAGGCCAATTGTCTGCTTGGCGATTGCGGTCCAGCTGAAGGTCTCTTCCACGCGCCGCCGTCCTGCATCGCCAAAGCGTCTGCATCTCTCCGGATCTTCAAGCAGGCGATTGATCCCGGCGGCGAGATCCCGCGCAAACCTTTCGGGATCAACGGGAAAACTTGTAACCGGATCCTGATCGAGGGGAACTAAGTAGCCTGTTTCTCCGTCAACCACGACCTCTTTAATGCCTCCTGTGGCGCTGGCGACCACCGGGGCGCGGCACGCCATTGCCTCCAGGTTGATGATGCCGAAGGGCTCGTAAACCGAAGGGCAACAGAAGACACGCGCACTGCTGTAAAGCTGGATTGTCTCCTGCTTCGTGACCATCTTTTCGATCCAGATAATACGCGGATGGTGTCGGCGTGCGTCCTCGACTTTTTGTCGCAACTCTGCGGCAATTTCTGGAGTATCGGGCGCCCCAGCGCAAAGCACTACCTGGGTTTCCGGCGGCAAGTAACGAATCGCGTCCACGAGATGAGTCACGCCCTTCTGCCGAGTGATGCGACCGACGAACAGGACGAAGGGTATAGCCGGATCGATTCCATAAGCGGTTAGCGCGCTGGCCTGCGAGGTCTTTTGATATTCGGCAAGATCGATGCCGTTATAAATGACATGGATTCGTTCGGCCTGCACGTCCGGGTAGACGCGAAGGATGTCCGCTCTGGTGCCTTCGGAAACCGCGACAATGGCGTCGGCATCGAGAATGGCTGTGCGTTCCATCCAGGAACTCATCGCATAGCCACTGCCGAGCTGCTCAGCCTTCCACGCGCGAAGCGGCTCCAGTGAATGGGTGGTCAGAACAAAGGGAACGTTATACAGCTTCTTTGCGAAATAGCCAGCCATCGCCGCATACCAGGTGTGGGTGTGGACGATGTCAATGCCCGTGAGGGACTTTACCTGTGTTAGGTTGAGGCTCAGAGCTTCGAGAGCGCCTTTGAATTTGCCCTCGGTGCCGTTCGTGATCTCTTCCCAGGGTTCCGCACCGCGGACATGCAGATTGTTATCGTCAGAATTCTGCGGACCCCAGCAGTGCACCTCCACCGCGACCTCTTTGGCCAGTTCGCGGCTTAGGTAATCGACATGGACACCTGCGCCTCCATACACTTGGGGAGGGTACTCTTTTGTGAATAAACCGACTCGCACGGTCTTAGGTCCTGCCGAACCGATTGTACACTCCGCCATTTCACAAATGCGACCCGCGCGGGTTCAGAGTCATACGGTATCTCATGGATCGAACGGCCCCACTCGACCTTCTCGCCCCCCAGAGGGCCACGCGGAATTCAGGCAAACAGAATGCCTGGGAAGAGGATGCGCCACGAGGCAACGGCACCGAAACCTGTCATTCCTTGGAAGCTTGGCCAGGGGGCTTAGGGTGAATCCCGAATTGCATCCAAAGCTATGGGTCGTAGAATGGTTAAGCATGCCGCCCCTCGGGTGAATGATCGAGCAATCCCCGGGGCGGGAAACACTGGAGACTCGCAAGCCGATGTCGGAACCGGCAAGAGAGGGACGGCTTCGTGTGGTAATTGCCCGGCTTTCGCCCGAGATTGACGGCGGGCGATTCGCGATCAAGCGCGTTGCGGGCGAAAAAGTGGTCGTGGAAGCGGATGTCTACGCTGATGGCCACGACCAAGTCGCCTGCCAGCTCCTCTTCTGGCGGGATGAGAATCAGCCGCAAGTTTCGCCTATGAAACCGCTCGGCAATGACCGATGGCGGGGCGAGTTTTCCGTCGTGAAGTTGGGAAGATATCATTATACGGTCGAAGGCTGGATCGATCGTTTCCAGACATGGCGGAGAGACCTGGAAAAACGCATTGCGGCAAAACAAGACGTTTCTGTCGATTTGTTAATCGGCGCTGGGTTGATTGAGGCGGCAGCGGGCCGTGCCCGGGGGGAGGACGCTAAGACTCTGGCTGACTGGGCCCAAAGACTGCGCGGAACGAAACAGGATGAATCACGAGAATCCCTTGCACTGGATACGGATTTGCTGAAGTTGGTCCAACTCTATCCCGAGCTTGAACTGGCGTCCCGATACGACAGACATTTGACAGTCATTGTCGACCGCGAAAAAGCGGGCTTCTCCGCCTGGTACGAATTGTTCCCGCGATCGTGCTCGGCCGAGCAAAAGCGTCATGGCACCTTGCGCGATTGCGAGCAGTGGCTGCCCCATATCGCCTCGATGGGTTTCGACGTGGTTTATCTTCCACCGATCCATCCCATCGGGAAAACGTTCCGAAAAGGAAAGAACAACTCGGTGCCTGCTCAGCCGGATGATGTCGGTAGTCCGTGGGCCATTGGATCGGCAGAAGGCGGCCACAAGTCCATTCACCCCCAGTTGGGTACACTCGAAGACTTCCGGAGGTTTCTCACCAACGCGGCCGACCATGGACTCGAAGTTGCTCTCGATATAGCGCTCCAGTGTGCGCCAGATCATCCTTATGTCCAGCAACACCGAGGGTGGTTTAGTACGCGCCCGGACGGCTCCATTCAATATGCGGAGAATCCGCCAAAGAAGTATCAGGACATCTACCCTCTGGATTTCACAACTGCAGAGTGGCAATCGCTATGGCAGGAATTGAAAGGCATTTTCCTTTTCTGGATCGAACAAGGCGTGCGCATTTTCCGCGTGGACAATCCTCACACCAAGGCTTTTGCTTTCTGGGAATGGGTCATCGCTGAAATCAAGAAGCAACACCCTGACGTGCTCTTTCTTGCAGAAGCGTTTACAAGACCCAATGTAATGTATCGGCTCGCGAAGCTTGGCTTTTCCCAGTCCTACACGTACTTCACTTGGCGCAATTCGAAGCCGGAACTTACACAATACTTTACGGAACTGGCACAAACTGATGTGAGAGAGTACCTCCGCCCGAATCTTTGGCCTAATACGCCCGACATTCTTCCGGAGTTTCTGCAAGTGGGGGGCCGCCCTGCGTTCATGGTCCGGCTCATTCTGGCAGCAACACTCGGCGCTAACTATGGAATTTACGGCCCGGCCTTCGAACTATGCGAGACTGCTCCTCTAAGACCCGGCAGCGAAGAATACCTCAACTCCGAAAAGTATGAGCTTAAGCACTGGGATTGGGGCTCCAAAGCAAGCCTCAAGCATTTCATTTCCAGACTGAACCGCATCCGCAGGGAGACTCCCGCGTTTCAAAGCAACCGCAACCTGCATTTTCACGACACAGATAATCCCGCATTGATTTGCTACAGCAAGGCCACGGACGACCTCTCCAGTGTGATTGTCGTGGTGGTGAATCTCGATTCTTTTCACGTTCAGAGCGGCTGGATCAACCTCGATCTCGGCGCCATCGGATTGGATACACGTCATGGATTTCAGGCTCACGACTTGCTTAGTGAGGGGCGCTACTTATGGCAGAATTCCAGGAATTTTGTGGAGCTGACCCCAGAAAGTTTACCCGCCCATATTTTGCTTCTAAGGACTTGGGTCAGAACGGAAAGAGATTTCGACTATTATCTCTAGGTCGCCCTGTCGAACAGGGCTATCTGGCTAAACAGGCCCACCCTCAGAACGAGAGCGCGCATCAATGCAATCGGTCCTAAGCGATCTTGATCGGTATTTGCTGGCGGAAGGCACCTTTCACCGCGCCTACGAAAGACTTGGCGCGCACTTCAAGGAGCGTCATGGGCAGCGCGGAGTTCAATTCGCCGTGTGGGCCCCCAACGCCAAGCTTGTTTCAGTCATCGGGAATTTCAATGGCTGGAATGCCTCGGCCAATCCAATGGTGCCGAGTTCTGCCGGGGTTTGGGAAGCCTTTATTCCCCACGTGCGTCAAGGCGACACGTACAAGTACCATATTGAGTCCGCTTACCGAGGGTATGCGGTCGACAAAGCAGACCCCTACTGCTTTGCGGCAGAAATCCGGCCTCAGACCGCTTCTCGAGTGTGGGATTTGCGAGGTTATACCTGGCAGGACGATTCCTGGATGGCGGCTCGCGCGAAACGCAACGCCCTTGACGCGCCGGTTTCCATTTATGAGGTGCACCTCGGATCTTGGAGACGAGACCCGGAAGAAGGCAACCGTTGGCTCACTTACCGTGAAATGGCACCGTTGCTCGCCGACTATGTCCATGCTGCAGGCTTTACACACATTGAGTTACTTCCGGTAATGGAGCATCCCTTCGACGGCTCCTGGGGATACGAGACGACCGGCTACTTCGCCCCGACAAGCAGGTTTGGGTCGCCGACCGATTTCATGTATTTCGTCGACTATCTTCATGAGCACGAAATCGGCGTGATTCTGGATTGGGTTCCCGCTCATTTCCCAAAGGATGAAGCGGGCCTGGGTTATTTTGACGGGTCCCATCTTTACGAGCATGCCGATCCGCGAAAAGGCGAGCATCCAGACTGGAATACTTTTGTTTTCAACTACGGAAGAAACGAAGTTCGAAGCTTCTTGCTGAGCAACGCCCTGTTCTGGTTGGACAAATACCACGTGGACGGACTCCGAGTCGATGCGGTCGCCGCCATGCTGTATCTCGACTATGGAAGACACGAGGGCGAATGGATCCCCAATCGCTATGGCGGAAAAGAGAACATTGAGGCCATTGAATTCCTGAGGAGCTTCAACGCGAACGTCTATGAGTCGTTTCCGAACGTAATGACCATCGCGGAGGAATCAACCGCCTGGCCACTGGTCTCCCGGCCCAATTATGTCGGTGGTCTTGGATTCGGTCTCAAATGGAATATGGGCTGGATGCACGACATGCTTGGCTACATGTCGCAGGATCCGGTATTTCGGAGCTACCACCACAATCAGATTACGTTTAGCCTTCTGTATGCTTTCACCGAGAATTTTGTACTGCCTTTCTCGCACGACGAAGTCGTCTACGGAAAAGGTTCGCTATTGCGAAAAATGCCCGGTGACGAATGGCAGAAGTTTGCGAACTTGCGTCTCCTTTACGGGTTCATGTTTGGCCATCCTGGGAAGAAGCTCCTATTTATGGGCGGTGAATTTGGCCAGTGGTCGGAATGGAATCACGATGCCAGCCTCGACTGGCATCTGCTCGAATCACCTCTGCACTTCGCGTTGGCGCGCTGGGTGCGCGATTTGAACACTCTGTATCGCGGCCAGCCTGCGCTGTACGAACTAGACTTTGATGCCGCCGGTTTTGCCTGGGTGGATTGCAAAGATTTTCAAAGGAGCGTGGTCAGCTTCCTCCGGCGTGGACGTAGACCGGATGACCAACTACTTTTCGTGTGCAATTTTACCCCGGTCGTCCGACAAAACTATCGTGTGGGTGTCCCACAAGAGGGGTACTGGAAGGAAGTGCTGAACAGCGACGCGCCTTTATACGGTGGAAGTGGTCAAGGCAACTTTGGCGGTTTACAGGCCGTCCCGCTTCCGATTCATGGGCTCCCCTATTCGCTAAATATGACCCTTCCGCCTTTGGCGGTCGTGGTTTACCAACCCGAGCGTCGCAGTGGCGCATGAGGTGCGGATGGCCAAACGGCTGGGAAGTGCAGGAGACCCGCTCTGGTATAAGGACGCCATTATCTATGAGCTGCACGTCCGCGCATTTAAGGACAGCAATGGCGATGGAATCGGCGACTTCCCCGGTTTGATTCAAAAAATGGATTACCTTCAGGACCTCGGTGTCACTTGCTTGTGGCTCCTGCCCTTCTTTCCTTCCCCTCTGAAGGATGACGGCTACGACATCGCCGATTATCTGAACGTCCATCCGATGTATGGCACGATTAACGACTTCCGGGAGTTTTTGGCGGCCGCTCACGACCGCAGTCTCCAAGTGATGATCGAGTTGGTCGTGAACCACACTTCCGATCAGCATCCGTGGTTTCAAGCGGCCCGTCAGGCGCCCCGCGGTTCGCCGGAGCGCGACTTTTATGTATGGAGCGATACAGAAGAGAGGTACAAGGGCGCGCGAATTATATTTTCGGACACGGAGAGATCCAATTGGACGTGGGATCCGATAGCCAAGCAGTATTTTTGGCACCGCTTTTTCTCGCACCAGCCCGATCTGAACTTCGATAATCCCGCTGTGGTCGAGGAAGTCCTGAAGGTGATGCGCTACTGGCTGGATATGGGCGTCGATGGGTTGCGGATGGACGCGATTCCGTACCTTGTTGAGCGCGACGGAACCAGTTGCGAAAACCTTCCGGAAACGCATACCGTGATCAAAACGGTGCGGCGTGAGATCGACGCGGGCTATTCGAGCCGCTTGCTCCTGGCCGAAGCCAACCAGTGGCCGACGGATGTGCGACCATACTTTGGCGATGGCGACGAGTGCCACATGGCCTTCCATTTTCCACTGATGCCGCGCATCTATATGGCCCTGCGCCAGGAAGACCGCCTGCCCATCGTCGACATCATCGCCCAGACGCCCGGCCTTCCGGAGACA
>Ga0306920_100005579_pt1 | contig 16288 bp, 16 predicted proteins | sample flu12Cox44000170_FD_204666 | JGI IMG/M metagenome (GOLD analysis project Ga0306920, IMG submission 204666) | Lab enrichment of tropical soil microbial communities from Luquillo Experimental Forest, Puerto Rico - flux4day.12C.oxic.44.000.170 (v2)... | ecosystem: Environmental > Terrestrial >... | reverse complement strand
TCAAGCACACAACGAGAACGATCGAGCGCAATCACGCGATCAAAGCAGAAGTTACCTTTTGCGTTCGGGGAGTGAGCAGCCCGATGCTCGCAAACCTTGCGGTTCGGCGGCTGGACGACCGCTTGCAGGCGTTGGCTGACGGGAGGAGATGGGTCTACACCCGGTATGCGGACGACCTCGCGTTCTCAACAAATAGGCCGTCGACACGACAGCAGGCCGCCGCCATTGCCCGCGAAGTCAAACGCGAGATACAGGACTTCGGTTTGATTTGTAACGAATCGAAGACAACCATCATACCCCCAGGCGCTCGCAAGATCATGTTGGGCGTGTTAATCGACCGTTTCCGGCCGAAGCTTACGCGAGCGTTCAGAAACAACATCGAGACCCACCTTTATGCGCTCTCGAATCCCAAGATCGGAGTCGCCGCCCACCTGCGCAGTCGCGGGTTTTCATCCGTAATGGGCATGCGGCGGCACATTGCCGGTCTGATTGCATTCGCGAAACAGGTTGACGCAGTCTACGCGCAGAAACTGTATCAGAAGTTTGCCGAAATAAACTGGGAAGCCTAGCCCACCCTCCGCCGCGTCCGTTTTGGGTCGTACCTTGCCGCTCGATCTCGGTCCCGCGAACGACCGGAACCGGCGCGTCTCGCACATTGCCCCGCGTCCCCGCGAACGTCCAGTGACTCAACCGCCAGCAGGCGTTCAGCCTTTGCCGCAGGAACGCATCCTGGTGCCCGATATTGTTGAAAAAGTCCTTGAGCAGAATTCGTGAGGAATATTCTGTCCTAGGCCAGTTTATCTACGCACGAATGATTCGCATAGGTTACGTTGCACGAACAATTATTTCAAGAAATCGGCTATACTTTGCGAAATTCCGACTTTTTCAACAATATCGCCCCATTCCAGACCTCCGTCACCCCGCGCATTGATCGACTGAGTTGTGGAAAAGCGGACCTTCGCATTCGCTGGGCTTCGGTCAGTTGAATGACCCAATCCGGACTCAGCACAGCTTGAGTCCGGGGCCTTGTCTGAGCAATCGGTGCTAGACTTTCCGGGGCTCGCGCGATTCGGCATAACCACCGCGATTACAGGGGCTGGAAGCACCGTGGCGAGTATAAGCACCACGGAGGCAAAGCCAGAATCAGCTCCCGGGTGGCTCGAAGCAGGCAAATAAGTATGCTCCGGCCGAGCAAGCGCAGTCCCGCGCATCTCATCTGAATTGGCGGCTATTTTCGGAGAAGCGGCTGAAGCGAGAGATCGGGAATGATAGATGCACTCATGCGCGCCTTGGGAATAGCGCTGGCCATGGGATGGGAGATCCTCTGGCCGCTGATCCTTGGCTTCGCTCTCTCCGGCGTCGTCCAGGCCGCCGTTTCGAAGCAGCAGATGAGCCAGCTTCTGCCGGACGATCGCCCGCGCTCGATCGCAACGGCTCTCGCGCTAGGGGCAGCCTCGTCGTCATGCTCCTACGCGGCCGTGGCGCTCGCGCGCTCGATCTTCCGCAAGGGCGCGCATTTCACGGCCGCGATGGCGTTCGAGGTAGCTTCCACCAATCTCGTCCTCGAGCTCAGCATCATCATGGTGGCACTCCTGGGCTGGCAGTTGACGCTGTCGGAATTGGTCGGCGCACCGTTCATGGTGGTTTTCCTGGTCCTTCTCTTCCGGGTGTTTCTCAGTCAGGACCTTCTCGGAGAAGCCAAGAACCAAGCCGACAAGGGCATTGCCGGCCGAATGGAAGGTCACGCCGAAATGGACATGTCCGTCACCGAGGGCGGCTCGCTCTGGCAACGGATGACATCCGATCGAGGTCGCACAGCCATTAGCCACTATTTCGTGATGGATTGGGCCGCGGTTTGGCTCGACATCGCCGGCGGGCTGTTGATCGCCGGCGCCCTCGCGGCCTGGGTACCTAATGCGTTCTGGCAATCCTTCTTCCTGACCGGGCATCCGGTTCTCGCCACGCTATGGGGACCAATCGTCGGCCCCTTAGTGGCGGTGATCTCCTTCGTCTGCTCCGTCGGCAACATTCCGCTCGCGGCCGTGCTGTGGAACGGCGGCATAAGCTTCGGCGGGGTGGTCGCCTTCATCTTCGCCGACCTCATCGTCATCCCGATCCTTAACATCTATCGCAAGTATTACGGGCGGAAGATGGCCGGTTTCTTGTTCGCTACCTTTTACATCGCCATGGCAGTCGCGTCGCTGATCATCGAACTGATCTTCGGCGGCTTGGGCCTTATTCCGTCGGAGCGCAAGGCGAGGGTGGTCGAGGCCTCCATCACCTGGAATTACACGACGTGGCTTAACCTCGCTTTTCTGATTCTCGCCGGACTTCTCCTCTGGCGTTTCCTTAAAACCGGCGGACAAGAGATGTTGCGCATGATGAACAGGCCAGCCAACGGGGGTGCCCATCATAATGCTCATTAAATGGGCACTCCCCCACCCTGGAATTCCATATCTCGACCAACATCCAAGATATTTCGGTCAAGGAACATTCTGAAAAACTCTTGAAACGACAAATGGTCTGAGAGTTCGGATCATCGCCGGACGATGCGGCGAGGACGGAAATAGCAGCCAGTTTGCACGAGGCCGTGGCTAGCGAAATCTCAGGTCCCTGACCCGTGGGGGCCGGATAGAAGCAGGGCTGCGCGATTTGTCGGCCGAACTCGGTCTTTGGGCCGGGGGTCCGTCCACAACGCATCGCCGCCAGCAGCACGACGGGTTCGCAACTGAAAAACTGGCGAAAACGATGGAGCCTTCCGCACGGACCGGGGTCAGCCGATAGCCTGTCTCAAATTGCATCGTCGGGTCCGTGGGCCTTTGGGTCTCTGAGCCCCGATCACTTGTGTTCACGGCGCCGACAGCGTATATGCCGCCGCATGATCTTGGCTGCAGTGCGCCGATTGACTGTGCTCCTATCGGTCCTTGCGTTCGTGAGCGGGATGACGGTGCAGGCGATTCCGTCGGCGCAGCCGTTGGGCTTGAGCATTGCGGAACGGTCGGTCAAGTCCGATCCCGAATGCCCCCGCATGGCAATGGAGCGCCACGGCGACACGGTGCCAACACCGATGCCATGCAAGGGCATCATGCTCGATTGCGTCAAGCAGATGGGCTGTCTCGGTACGCCGGCTCTGCCGGATCGCTCCGGCACGGTCGGTGTGCCGGTCGCGTACCGCATCGTGGCTTACTGGGCTCCCTGTCCGGCCCTCTCGGGCCGAGATATCGAGCCCGATCTCTTTCCTCCCATAGCTAGCTGAATCGACGAGCGCGCGGTCGACGCGCGCCCTTTGTCCAATAACCGTGGGCTCGGCCTGCGGCTGTCGATCAGCATTACGGTCGAAGCGCGTCTAGGCGCGGCTCATCGCACGGGAGAGAGACAATGCATTTTAATCATTCCATCGCCGGCGCAATCGCGTTCGCGTTGACGACCGCCAGCGTGCCGCCGGCAGCGCTCACCGCTGCGCAGGATTACCGCTTCGAAACGGCCGGACCGCCAGTTAAATCGGGCAAAACGACTGTCGTTAAAATCCGCCTCGTCCATATTCCGGACGGCAAGCCCGTGCCCAGAGCGGTTATCTTCCAGTCCCGTTTCGACATGGGTCCGGACGGCATGGCCAGCATGACAGCGCCGGCCAAGCTCGTGCGGTCGAGCGACGCAAATCTGTACCAAGTGGAAGTGGAGCCGCAGATGGGCGGCAATTGGGCGTTAGGCCTCTCGGCCAAGGTGCAAGGCGAGACCGAGACTGTCTCCGGCAGCGTGCCGATTACGATCCCGAAGTGACATGAGGACGCTCTTAGCCGCCGTTATCGCCGCCGGCGTCGTGCTCTTATCCCCCGAGCCAGGATCGAGCGCCGAGCCTATACCCGGCGCAACCATAGACGATCTGCTCGCCCGCGTCCGCAAGTTCAACCCGGAGCTTGCCGCGGCGGCGCTCGACAGGGAAGCCGCGGTGGCGAAGATCTACCCGGCGGGCGCGCTCGATGACCCGATGGTGAACCTGTCGCGCGACCAGGGCTTCCGGCAGACATTGTTTACGGCGTCGCAGGAGTTTCCGCTGTGGGGCAAGCGCGATCTCCGACGCGGTGTTGCCGAAGCGAACGCCGCCGCCTCAGCCGGCCGAGAGGGCAGTGTCACCCTGGACCTCGAAGAGCAAGCGAAGGTCATCTTTTCCCAATATTACCAAGCCGACCAGGCGCTCCGGGTAACGCGCGAGATCCATTCTCTGCACCGGACCGTCGCCGAGTCCGTGCGCGCCCGCTATGCGCAGGGGCTCGGCAGCCAATCGGACGCGATCCGGGCCGAACTTGAGCGGACCCGCCTCGAGCCCGAGCTCTCGGCTCTCGAGCGCGATGAAGAGGCAGCCAAGGCCAAAATCAACGCGCTGATCGGCCGACCTGCCGGCGCCGAACTGGCGCCGCCGCGCGAGCTCCGCAAGCTGCCTTCCGCCGCGTCATTGAAGCTTGACGCATTGATGGCGCGCGCTCGCATGAGCAACCCGATGCTTATGACCGCGCGATCCGAGATCGAGGCCGCCGAGGGCGAGCGCCGTCTCGTCGACAAGAGCTGGTACCCGGACGTGACCCTTACCCTGGGGGGCGACGATCTTGCCGGTATCGGCACGAAGGTGACGGGCGGCGTCGCGATCAGGGTGCCGCTGCAATGGGGCATCCGCGAGGCCCAGGCGCGCGAGGCGGCCTCCAAAAAAGGCGCGGCGGAGCTGCGTCTCGAAGGAGCGAGCCTCAAAATCGAGAGCGAACTGCAATCGGCGCTGGCGAGCCTCGCACGGGCGCAGCACACCGGCGACCTCCTGGAGCACGGGCTCGGCCAACAGAGCGAAGCCGCGTACCGCTCGGCGCTTGCTTCGTATCAGCAGGGGCGCGGCGACCTCACCGCGGTACTCGACGCCGCCCGCCGAACACTCGAGGTCCGGATCGAAACCCTGCAGGTCGGGACCGAGGCACAGACCGCGTTCGCCGCGATCGAGCGCCTGACCGGAGGCGAACGGTGAAGCTCTGCCTTGCTTCCCTGACGTTTTTCGCGCTCGGCTTGGCGATCGGCGCCGCGGCAGGACAACCGCAGCAGGGCAAGATCCTTTATTACCGCGACCCAATGGATAGGCCCTACTACTCGGCCGAGCCCAAGAAGGATGAAATGGGGATGGATTACATCCCCGTTTACGAAGGCGAGGAGGACAGCGGCCAATTGCCACCACCGCCCCCAGCACCTGCCGCTTCGGCAAAGGGCAAGATCCTCTATTACCGCAATCCGATGGGCCTACCCGACACCTCGCCGGTGCCAAAGAAAGATTCGATGGGGATGGACTACATCCCGGTCTACGAGGGCGAGGCAGGCGACGAAACCGGCACGGTCAAAATCGGCCTCGCCAAAGTGCAAAAGCTCGGTGTTCAGAGCGCGCCCGTCGAGCGGCGCGCACTCGGCCGCACGATCCGCGCGGTTGGCACCGTTCAGGCCGACGAGCGGCGCCTTTACATCGTCAACACCAAATTCGAGGGCTGGATCGACAAGCTTTATGTCAACGCGACCGGCGAGACGGTGCAACGCGGTCAGCCGCTAATGGAGATCTACGCCCCGGAGCTTGTAGTGGCCGAGCGCGAATATCTGTTGGCTTTGCGCTCACTGCAGGACATGGCCGGCGCCGGTCCCGAGATCCGCAAATCGGCGAACCAGCTGGCAGAAGCGGCGCTACAGCGGCTATCGAATTGGGACATATCCGGCGACCAGGTGAAGCGGCTGCAGCGCGACGGCAGCGTCACACGGACCTTAACTCTGCGCGCGCCGGCAGGCGGCACCGTGATGGAGAAGACGGCGGTCGAGGGCATGCACTTCGCGGCGGGCGATCCGCTCTTTCGCGTCGCCGATCTGTCGACGGTGTGGCTGACCGCGGACGTCTTCGAGCAGGACATCGGCGTGCTGCGCCGCGGTCAGGACGCGGCGATCGCCGTCAACGCCTACCCAGGCCAGGAGTTCGCAGGGAAGGTTGATTTCATCTATCCGACGGTGTCGCAGGAAACGCGAACCGGGAAAGTGCGGATCGTCGTTCCCAATGCCGACGGCCAGCTCAAGACGGGCATGTACGCCAATGTTGCCGTCAATACCGCCGTCGGCGACGGGCCGGTTCTCGCCGTGCCGGATTCTGCGGTCATCGACAGCGGCACCCGCCAGGCTGTCCTGATCGAGCGCGGCGAAGGCACGTTCGAGCCGCGCGAAGTCAGGCTCGGCGCGCATGCCGACGGCTTTTACGAAGTGCGCCGAGGGCTCGCCGGCGGCGAGCGGGTCGTCGTCAGTGCCAATTTCCTGATCGACGCCGAGAGCAACCTCAGGGCCGCGCTCAAAGCCTTCATCCCGCCGGATTCCAAGAAGCCGGGGGAATGACCGATGCTGGCCGCAATCATCCGCTGGTCGAGCGGAAACGTCCTATTGGTGCTGATGGCGGCCGTGTTTTTCACTGCCGCCGGTGCTTACGCCGTGAGCCGCACCCCGCTCGACGCCATCCCCGACCTCTCCGACCCGCAGGTCATCCTTTACACCGAATACCCAGGCCAGGCCCCGCAGGTGGTCGAGGATCAGATCACCTACCCGCTGACCGCCGCGCTACTTGCGGTGCCGCGATCCAAAGTCGTGCGCGGCTTCTCGTTTTTCGGGGTCTCGTTCGTCTATGTCGTGTTCGAGGACGGCACAGACATTTATTGGGCGCGCAGCCGGGTGCTCGAATATCTGAACTTTGCGCAGAAGCGGCTACCGACCGGCGTCACGCCGTCTCTGGGGCCGGATGCAACCGGGGTCGGCTGGGTTTTCGAATACGTCGTGCTCGGAGCCAAGCAGACACTCGCCGAATTGCGGGCGATCCAGGATTGGTTCGTCCGCTACCAGCTCACCAAGGCCGAAGGGGTCGCCGAGGTCGCCAGCGTCGGCGGCTTTGTCAAGCAATATCAGGTCGTCGTCGATCCGACCAAATTGCGCGCCTTCGGCATCCCGCTCTCGAAGGTCACCGAGGCCATTCGCGCCAGCAACATGGATGTCGGCGGCCGGGTTATCGAGATGAGTGAGCGCGAATACATGGTGCGCGGCCGCGGTTATCTGCGCGGTGTCCCGGATCTCGAACAGATCGTGCTGAAGACTGAACGCGGTACACCGGTGCGCATCCGCGACGTGGCGCGCGTCGAGCTCGGCCCCGACGAGCGACGCGGGCTGGCGGAGCTCGACGGCGAGGGGGAGGTGGTCAGCGGCATCGTATTGCAACGCGACGGCGAGAACGCGCTCTCGGTCATCAAGAACATCAAGGCGAAAATCGGCGAGATCGCCGGCGGCCTTCCCGAAAGCGTCAAGATCCTGCCGGTTTATGACCGGTCGAGCCTGATCTATCGCGCGATCGCCACATTGAAGCACACGCTCTTCGAGGAGAGCGTCATCGTCGCGCTGGTCTGCATGGTTTTCCTGCTCCACGCCCGCAGCGCGCTCGTCGCAATCATCATGCTGCCGATCGGGGTGCTGATCGCCTTTATCGTGATGCGTGCCATTGGCATCAGCTCGAACATCATGAGCCTCGGGGGCATTGCCATCGCGATCGGTGCAATGGTCGACGCCGCCATTGTCATGATCGAGAACGCCCACAAACGGCTGGAGCGGGCGCCGTCGGGCGCGTCGCGGCTCGATGTCCTGGTCAATGCGGCGATCGAAGTCGGGCCGGCGCTCTTCTTCAGCCTCCTCGTCATTACCGTCTCGTTCGCGCCGGTATTCACGTTGGAGGCGCAGGAAGGCCGATTGTTCAAGCCGCTCGTCTATACCTACACCTTCTCGCTCGCGGCGGCGGCGTTGCTCTCAGTGACCCTGGTTCCTGTGCTGATGACGCTCTTCGTGCGCGGCCGGATCATACCGGAGCAAAAGAACCCGTTGAACCGGGCCCTCATCTGGCTCTACCGGCCGATCATCGATGTCGTGTTGCGCTGGCCAAAAATCACGATCGGCCTCGCAGCAATCGTGCTCGGCGTGTCGATCTACCCCGTCAATCGCATCGGCAGCGAGTTCATGCCGACGTTGAACGAGGGGACATTGTTTTACATGCCGGTGAGCCTGCCGAGCATGTCGATCACCAAGGCCGCCGAGCTGCTGCAGACGCAGGACAAGATCATCAAGAGCTTCCCCGAAGTAGAGTCGGTCTTCGGCAAGGCCGGGCGGGCCAATACGGCGACCGACCCCGCGCCGACCGAAATGTTCGAGACCGTCATTAATCTGAAGCCCGAGAGCGAGTGGCGGCCCGGCATGACCGTCGACCAGCTCGTCTCGGACATGAACAAGGCGCTCGATTTTCCGGGCGTCAGCAACGCCTGGACGATGCCGATCAAGGCGCGCATCGACATGCTGTCGACCGGCATCCGCACCCCCGTCGGCGTCAAGGTCTATGGCCCCGATCTCGCCGAGATAGACCGGCTCGCGAAGGAGATCGAAACGGCGGTGCGAAACGTGCCGGGCACGACGAGCGCCTTCGCCGAGCGCGTGCTCGGCGGCTATTACCTGAACATCGAGCCCGACCGCGCGGCGCTCGACCGTTATGGGCTGACGATCAACGACGTCCAGGAAGTGGTGCAGACGGCACTCGGCGGCGAGATGGTCACGAGCACAGTCGAAGGCCGTGAGCGGTTCAGTGTCAATGTCCGCTATCCGCGCGGGCTGCGCGACGATCCGCAGGCAATCGCGAGCCAGGTGCTGGTGAATGCGAGCGACGGCACGGCAATCCCACTAGGCCAGGTGGCTTCGATCAAGATCACGCAGGGCCCGCCGTCCATCCGTACCGAGAACGCGCAGCTCGTCGATTATATCTATGTCGACATGCAAGGCCGCGATCTCGGCGGCTATGTCGCTGATGCGCAGCGCGCGGTCCGCGAGCAGGTCAAGTTTCCACCCGGCTACCATGTCGAATGGAGCGGGCAGTTCGAGTATCTCGAACGCGCCAAGGCACGGCTGCAGACGGTGATCCCCCTGACCCTCTTCATCATCTTCGTGCTGCTCTATCTGAATTTTCGACACCTGACCGAGACCCTGATCGTCATGCTCTCAGTGCCGTTCGCACTGACCGGCGGTCTGTGGCTGATGTACCTGATGGGGTTCAATATCAGCGTCGCGGTCGCCGTCGGGTTCATCGCGCTAGCCGGTGTTGCGGCGGAGACCGGCGTTGTCATGCTGATCTACCTCGACAACGCTTTCACTGCGACAGTCCGGGAGTGCCGTGAACAGCGTCGTGCACTCACCGCCCGGGATCTTCACGCCGCCGTCATCGAAGGCGCGGTTGAGCGTGTGCGGCCAAAGATGATGACGGTGTCGGCAATCATGGCGGGACTCTTGCCGATCCTATGGAGCACCGGCACCGGCTCGGAGGTAATGCGCCGCATCGCGGTGCCGATGGTCGGCGGCATGGTGTCGTCGACGATCCTGACCCTGCTCGTCATCCCGGCGATCTATGCGATCGCCAAAGGATGGCAGCTACAGCGCTCGACCGTGGAACGCAGCGCCGAGCATCGGGTGCCGAGCCCGGCGGAGTGAGGCGGCGGGCTGCCGAGAACAGGCGACGCCGTTTTTTTGGGGCGATGTAACCGATCGGCCGACGCTCACGTACTCATCAGTACGGGCATTTGGATCGACCAGGTCACACAACAAGCTATCGGCCCGTAAGCTTGCACAGACAATGAACGGAGCAGCTGAAGATGGACGGTGTATTGAATTGCAGTGGCGACGGATGGCTGATGATCGCCGGCGTCGTCATGATCTACGGCGTGCTGGCCCTGGCCGGAGCCGCACTGATCAAGCATCTTTTCTCTGCCGACCGCAGCAGAGCGGCTGCTTGAGAAACCCTCACCTTCAACGAGATACGTCGATGGAAACGACAAATGTTCAGATGACCACTCCGTCGGCGCCCGGGTGGTTTAGCGGGCGGCACGGCCTAGTCATCGCAATGGCGGTAGCTGCGGCGGCAGTTGCTATCGCCGCGGATCAACATTGGCTCGCGATTGCTGACCTAGTGCCGCTGCTCTTTGTGCTGCCGTGCGCGGTGATGATGTTCAAGTGCATCAAGGGCACAAACCGCGGGCCGCAGGCCGTCGCAACGCAGGCCTCCGCTCCGAGCGATGCGCCAGCGGCGATCGACATGCGGAACTGACGCAACGACGCACTAACCTTAGAGAGGAAGACATGACTCGTAAACTGACCACTTTTTTGGCCGCAGCTGCCATCCTCAGTGGCCTTACCACCATGACAACAGCCTTCGCCGAGGAGAGCCATCCCTCGGCCCAACCGCCGGGGGCCCAAGGCATGATGGGTGACCGCGGTGGGATGATGGGCATGATGGGGCAAATGAGCACCGATCAAATGCAGCAAATGTCCCGGATGGTCGACAACTGCAACCGCATGATGGAGAGCATGAGCAACACTCCGGCAGGGCCGGACCACCGGACTGCGCCTGACACCCGCGAGTGACGACCGCTGACTCCAGGGCCCGGCTCGTCGCTTCCGTGCGATAATTGACGCGTGCAGCCGCTTTTAACCGGCGGGTCAGATCCCTGCGAAGTCATGAACGCACGGTCGACCGAGCTGGACCTCCAGAGGTTGATGCTGGCGGGCCTCGACGGTGACGCAGCTGCGCACAAGGCGCTTTTGACGAGGCTTAGTGCGCATCTGCGCGCCTACTTCAGGACGCGCCTCGCGCGTATTGGGATGGCTGCTGCAGATGCCGAGGATCTCGTTCAGGAGACGCTGATCGCCCTCCACACGCGCCGACATACCTATGATCGATCGCAGCCTCTCACCCCTTGGGTGTATGCGATCGCCCGCTACCGGCTTGTCGATTATTTGCGCCGATCGAAGGGATCGGCAATGGATGTACCGATCGAAGAGGCCGAAGAGGTACTGGCCGACGACAACCCCTCCTCAGTCGAGAGCAGTCTCGATCTGGATCAGCTTATGGCGCGGCTATCGCCCAAAGCGAGGCAGGCCATTCAATTCGTCAAGCTCGACGGGCTCAGCGTCAGCGAAGCTGCCGCGCGATCGGGCATGTCGCAATCGGCCATCAAGGTATCCGTGCATCGCGGCCTGAGAGCCTTGTCGCGTCTCGCTGCGGAGAGGAAACGCTGATGAAGACCGACGACCTCATCGATGTGCTCGCCACAAACCTTGAGCCGATCAAGCGTGGAGAGTTGCGCAACACTGTAATGATTGCGCTGGCAATCGGAGCGGCAGCAGCTTTCTGTCTCGTACTGGCAATGTTCGGTCTGCCTGCGGCTGCGCCCGGTGGTGAATTCTCGGCTCTCAAGGTGTTGGCCCTGGCGTTCACACTGGGTTTGGTCGCCGCCGGGGCGAGCCTGCTGATCAGATCCGCCCGACCCGGTGAGCCGGGCCGCAAGCTGCTGGTTCTGATCGGCCTGTTATTCTTTGCGATCTTTTTAGCCGCTCTTGTCACCCTCGTCCTCACCCACCCGGCTGCTTGGGGCGGGATCGTCCTTGGACCGCAATGGGCGTCCTGCCTTGTTTGCATACCCCTATTCGCAGTCGCGCCCTTCGCGTCGCTCGTTTGGGCGCTGCGCCGGGGAGCACCGACCAATTTGGTGCGCACCGGCGCGATCGCGGGCCTAGTCGCGGGAGCCTTGGGTGCAGCCGTTTTCGCAATCCACCATTCGGGGGGCTCCATCCCATTCATTGCATTCTGGTATGCCGGCCCCATCCTCGCCTGTGCCGTCGTCGGGGCGTTACTCGGGCCACGGCTTCTGCGCTGGTGATCCGAGCTCGGAAGCTGCCGAGGGGTATGAAGGAGACTGGTCATCCTCTTTGCGATCGGGGATTACCTCGCAGGCGTCCTTATTGGAATTGTTACCGCCTTGTTGGTACGTATCGTCGTCTGGCCGGGAATGGACATGGTGATTGCCATGCTGCTCGGCACGGCGCTCGGTATGGCCGTTCACCTCTTTCTCGGCTTCATCCTTTCGCCACTCCTCGGCATGTTCGAAACGATGGTGTCGGCGTCGTTAGTCGGGATGTATGGCGGCATGTTGTTCGCGATGCGCGATTCCATGGCGGCCGGATCGACCACATATCCCGCCGCCATCGCCGTCGGCGCGGTCTTTGGCGCCCTCGTCGTGCTCGGGGTCAAGGTCTACGACCGCGCTCTCCGCGGCGCAGTGTTGGATGCGGGGAGCTGAAGAGAGGACGCTACAATGGACATAGCAACGCGGGATAAATGGGATGCCGCGAGCCGCACACTCGACCTCTTCAGCTTCGCGGAAGACCGGCGGCTTGGCCCGCACAAACAGCGCCTCTTCGCAAACATACGCGGCGCGACACTGATGGTGGGGGCCGGCACCGGCAACGACTTCAAGTTCTTTCCACCGGGCATGCATGTCGTTGCGATCGACATCAGCCCTAAGATGCTCGAACGCGCCGCCCGCAAGACCGCCTCCTATCCCGGCTCAATCGAGCTGCGCGAGATGGATGTTTGCGACCTCGAGTTCCCCGATGCCACATTCGATACGGTGGCGACGGCCTGCACGTTCTGCTCGGTGCCGAAGCCCGTCCTCGGCTTGCGAGAGCTTCGCCGCGTGCTGAAGCCCGGCGGCCAGCTTCTGATGTTCGAGCATGTGCGCAGCGCGATCGGGCCGCTCGGCATCCTGATGGACCTGATGACACCGCTTTGCCGGCGGGTCGGCCCGAACTTAACCGCGACACTGTCGGCAATGTGCAGAAGGCGGGCTTCCGGTTACGGAGGGTCGAAAACGTCTATCTCGACGTCGTGAAAATCATCGAGGCGGTAAAGAACGACAGGGTTTAATTAAATTGGGCTTTCATGGCTGGCGAATTATGAAGCTCTCCCGCAGAACACCGGATGCGCCTTGAAGGCAAGCCCCGCCGACTGCGATGAAGGAGGCCTTCTTCATGATCCATCAAATGGGCGGAATGATGCTGTGGGGCATGGGCCTACTCTGGCTCCTCGCTGTTATCGTGCTCGTTTTGGCGATCGCCGCCCTCCTCAAATACCTGCTTGCTGGCAGGGGAACGAAGGCGTGAAGTTGGCCGCGGGCGGGTCCATGTGCCGCCACCTCCGAAATCTCATCATCGCCACCGGCCTCCTCGGCTGCCCGGCCTCTACCTTTGCTACTGAGCGGCCGGCGACCGATACAGATAAGGCGGAGATATCTTCTGCGGATTTTCGGATTATCTCGGGCTCCGCAGCGGTGGTTCCAGTGTCGATCGAGGCAGGCGCCATCATCGTGGATGTCAGCATCAACGGGCGCGGGCCGTTTCCACTCATGTTCGACACCGGTGCTCAGGACGCGCTCACGCCTGAAACGGCGGCCGCGCTTGGTCTTAGGACGGAAGGCAGCGGAACGGCTCGGGACAGCGGCGGCGACCGCGTGGCCATCACCTTCACGCGGGTCGGGAGTATTCGCGTTGGCGGCGCCGAGATGACCGATCAGCCGGTCGCCGTGCTGGGATTACCTAAGTATCTCACCGACCGCGGCAGCCGGCCACCACTCGCCGGGTTCATCGGCTATGAGCTGCTCGCACGCTTCGCCGTCCGTCTCGATTATGACGCCAAGACGCTCACGCTGACGCCGGGCCAGAACTTTCACTACGACGGCAAAGGCGAGCGCGTTCCGCTCGCCTTCACCGGCAGGACTCCCGTGGTGCCGGCCGCCGCTGATGGAACTTCAGGCCGTTTCGTGGTTGACACGGGATCGATCGGTGCGCTGACCTTGCGACGCGAATTTGTCGAGGCCCACGATCTTGAGGCCCGTCATCCCGTGACGGTCCGGATCAAATCGCTCGGAGCCGCTGGACCGTTCGAGGCGATTCTCTTGCGGCTCGATCGGTTTGATATCGGCGACAGCCGGATCGAGCGCCCCGCGACGCGGTTCCCGTCGATCCGCGGCGAAGGGCTCCCCTTCACCGATGTCGATGGCAGCATCGGATACGAGATCCTGAGACAGTTCGTGCTCACGTTCGATGACTCGCGCCGAGGACTCTGGTTCGAGCATTCGGGCGCCTTCGGCGCGCGGACCGGTCAGGGGAGCGCCGGGTTCCAGGCCATCAAGACCACGGGCAGCGGGTTCAGCGTTACGACCGTCGTGCCGAACACGGCCGCCGCGGATGCCGGCATGCAGGTCGGCGACGTCATCACGGAAGTCGACGGCCTCCCTGCGGTGTCGATGAGCGTAAGCGAACTTGCGGCGCTGATGCGCCGACCGGCGGGAACCTCTGTTCAGCTCAATATCGTTCGAGGTGGTGTCGCACGGCCGGCCACGTTGACCCTCAAAGATCTATTGCCGTGAGCCGGCTGGCAGCTTACGCGATTAGCCTATCCAACTCGATTACTCCCCAACTTCGGCGCCTGTAGGCGCGGCCGAAGGCAAAGAAGCGCGAGCTGATGAGCAGCACAGGCGCTTAAGTTGCCTATTCCATAGGCAACTAGGCGCCAGATTTCTGTTTAATGGACGCTTGGTATCCAGCGGCGCCGACATAGCCCCGCACAGCAGCCTATTCATTGGCTACATCGTTGTTCCGTTGCGTGTCATGGCATAACGCTTGCGTCAACTTGCGGTAGACCGCCGCTGCACATCAGGGGGAAGGCCTACATGCAGAAGAGAACGTTCACCGGTCAACTCCTAGCTGGCGTACTGCTCAATGTCGGTATCGGCACGGTAGCAGCGGCCGATCCAGCCAGCGCGAGCGCCGTCGCTCCGAATCTGAGCGCGCAGATCGCTCAAGCCGCAACCGATCAACAACCGTCGGCGCCCAGTGAAGAACAACCGGCGGCACCGACCGCCATGACCACGCCCGCCATCGCGGGTCCTCTCGTGGCCAACCCGAATCCGATCAGCTTCGACGCGGGGCCGCTCGGCCCGGTGTACCTCACCGGTATCGTCAGCCCTCTTGGGTTATGGCAGAATAATCCGCTTCCCGGCGACCAGCGCTCGCTCGCTAGTTTGAGCAATGGTCAGTTTTTCTTTCAGAAAACGGACGGGCTTTTCCAGTATTTCGTGCAGGTCGGCGCTTATACCTTGCCGGCCCTCGGTACGCCTTATGTCAACACCCCAAAGGCCACCGGCGACTTCTACGGTCCGTTGCCGCAGGCGTTCGTGAAGATCGCGCCGACCGATGAACTCTCGATCTCGGCCGGCAAGCTGCCGACCCTGGTGGGGGCTGAGTACACCTTCTCATTCGAAAACATGAACATTGAGCGCGGTCTTCTATGGAACCAAGAGAACGCGGTTAATCGTGGCGTGCAGCTGAACTACACAGCAGGCCCACTCGCCTTCGCGTTTTCGTGGAATGACGGTTTCTACTCAAACCGTTACACCTGGCTTTGGGGATCGGCGGCCTATACACTCGACAAAGAGAACACCTTTTCCGTCATCGCCGGCGGCAATTATGCCCATACCACGAAAGCAACTTTGGCGACTCCGTTGTTTCAGAACAACGAAACAATTCTCAATGTAATTTACACGTACAATTCCGCCCCGTGGACGATCACACCTTATTTTCAATATACCAACGTGCCCGCGGCCTCGTCTATCGGGGCTTTGACCTCTGCATCGACTTACGGAGGCGCGATACTCGCCAGTTACAGCTTCGGTGAGGGCTCGCCTTTGTCCGGTTTCAGCTTACCCATTCGCTTCGAATACATCGCCAGCACCGGGAGCACGGCCAACGGTGCGCCTAATCTGCTCTATGGGGCTGGCAGCAACGCTTGGTCGATCACGATCACCCCGACCTACCAGTACAAAATCTACTTTGCGCGCGCCGAGTTCTCCCATGTCGGAACGTCGAACACGACGCCGGGATTGGTATTCGGTCCAAGTGGTGCCAATACGACTCAAACGCGCGGCGTGTTTGAAGTGGGCGTGCTGTTTTAATCGACGACTGTCAGACAGGGTGCCTGTCAGCGCTCAGCTGAGGGCTTCCCTCAGATCCGCACCCGCCAAGCCACCCGAGGAGCAGTTGGAAAACACAAACTCGAGGAGCTCATGCTTTACGGACGCTAAACCAGCGCAGCAGAGCGTAGGGGCGCGGAACTAACGTTTCCGGGGAAGCGCCGTGATCTCGGCCAGCCGCTTCCTGGATTCGCGCCCCTTGCTCTTGCACTCTCCGCCTGATGTCGGCTTGTGTGCAGGTTTTCGGACGCCGGCAATGACTAGGCCCGCCACACGCTCGGAGGCCGGTGTCTGAAAAGCGCCAAGGCACGAAATCGCGGGAAGGTGGGGCATTGTCGGTGCCGCCGGCTCTATGG
>Ga0306920_100005578_pt1 | contig 16289 bp, 18 predicted proteins | sample flu12Cox44000170_FD_204666 | JGI IMG/M metagenome (GOLD analysis project Ga0306920, IMG submission 204666) | Lab enrichment of tropical soil microbial communities from Luquillo Experimental Forest, Puerto Rico - flux4day.12C.oxic.44.000.170 (v2)... | ecosystem: Environmental > Terrestrial >... | reverse complement strand
GTGACTCCACGCCGACCTAGGCCGGTTTGAATTCTCGCAATGCAGCGTGCCTCTCGCCGCTGTGCTATCGTTTGGTTCGGCACCGAAACCATCCCCGAGGAGAGGCCATGACAGTCATCCCCTCATCCGCGCTGCCTGCAACGTGCGCTGCAGTGATCATCTTTGCTGCCAACCTATCTTCGTGGGCAGCCGAGCCTGAGCCTCGTAGGCAACTGGAAAATGGTCTCCTATGTTACTGAGGAACTCAAGCCGGCGACAATCCCGCCCTGGCAGCTAAAGCCGCTACACCAGCGATGCCAATTGTCTTTGCAGTAGCGGGCGATCCCGTTCAGCTTGGCGTGGTCGCTAACCTGAACCGCCCAGGTGGCAATGTTACCGGTGTAAGTTTTTTCTCCAGCAAAATAACCTCAAAGCGGCTGGGCCTTCTGCACGAGCTGGTGCCCACTCTCACAAGCATCAGTCTTCTTGCGAATCCGCGCAATGCTGGCGCTGAAGCCATCAATCAAATATCCTATCCGCGATGCGGCTTACGAAATACCATGATGCGCGCGGAGTGAGGTGCGTCTGGTCCCACTGAACGATGTCTTTTGCGGTATCTCCCAGCCTGGTTAGACAACCGTTGTCGTTGCAAAACACGTCATAAGCAGAGATAAAACGTACGCCGAGATTGGAGGCAATGTCTTTAAGTCGCCGGTCGATATCGAGTGTTAGCGGGGTGAAACTGGATAACCGTTCCGGTATTCTGTGCAAGGGATCTGCCTTATAGGCTCGATACATTGCCAGCCGTGGCGATGATTGCAGCCACACCGGAACCGATCCGATCACGACAATTCGACGTATGCCGACCTGCTGCAAAAACCGCACAATATCGACGAGCTTGTCAATTTTCTTGTAACGGAACCAGTGCGCGGAAATGACGACGATGTCCGGCTTGAGCTGCTCGAAATCAGCAAGGTCGACGGCCATCAGCCGGGCGCATGCCTCCTCGTCGGCTCGCGCTACTTCAGATACCAAGGGGACGCACTCTATCGGCCACCCTTTTAGTACTTTCTTGAACGGTCGCTCCGCTTGAAGGCGGCGCAGTCCCGCTTGCAGATGCCAGGCGTGGGAATCACCATAGGAGACGAGTAGCGGACCACGAGAACCTTCGACAACGGGAACGTAAGTATTGCGGCGGCCTACGAGTTTATAGTCGATGTCGTAAGCGGCTAAGTAGTCGTTCCAATTGTCACGCACCAGCGGCTGAATCTCCTTGGGATAGCGCGTCGGCAGGCCCTCGAATTCGACCGTCACAAAGCCAAGCAGTGCCAATACCACCATGCCTGCCAGCAATGCCGCCGTGACCTTGCGAGCGGCAACCACAGGTCTACGAGCGCGCGCCCGCCGTTCGATAAACTGATAGGTCAGCCATGCTAAGAGGAACGCCGAGCCGACCGCCAGAATGGTCACCGTGCGCGCGTATTTGTTCTCGGCGGTCTCCATCACGGTTCGGCCGATGACCAGAAGCGGCCAGTGCCACAAATAGAGCGGATAGCTTATCAACCCGATCAACACGAGCCCCGGCTTCGCCAGGACATGGCGATTGAGCCACGCCTGCGGCCCTGCACCGATGATGAAAAAGCTGCCGGCCACCGGCAGCAAGGCCCACCATCCGGGAAAGGACGCCTCGCGTGCCACACCGATGCCGGCGATAATCAGTAGCATTCCCGCCGCGGCGGAGTAATCGCGCCACCGCGGCGCGGACAGGAAAGCACCGGCAGCACGGTTTGCCGATTTGGCAGATTGCTGCAGGCAAACATCGCTCCGGCGATGAACTCCCAGAATCTCGTCAACGGAAGGAAGAACGTAAAGGATGCATGGTCGCGAATCAGAGCAACGTTCAATGCGAACGATGCGATGCCGATCAGCACAAAAGACCATGTCATGGCGCGGTAGCGCCAGATCAGCAGCAGAAGCGCTGGGAAGAAGAAATAGAACTGCTCCTCAACCCCGAGTGACCATATGTGGAGAAGCGGCTTGCTGGTTGCCGGCGCGTCAAAATACCCGGCCTCGAAGTAATTCAAGACGTTGGCAGCAAACGCAGCAGCCGCCATGGTGTGCTTGCCCAGCGAAAGAAACTCGGTGGGCAGCAGCGTGTAGGCTCCGAGAGCCAATGTCGCCACCAGGACGACGGCCAAGGCCGGGAATATTCTGCGCACACGGCGGGCATAAAATTCCAAGAAGCTGAAGTTTTCGTCATTCAGACGTTTGACGATCAGGCTTGCGATCAGGAAGCCCGAAATGACGAAAAAAACGTCGACGCCGATAAATCCCCCGGGAATCCCTTCCGGATGCGCATGAAACCCGATGACAGCGAGCACGGCAATTGCGCGCAGACCATCGACGTCAGGCCTGTAGGCCAATTCCGGGGCGCCCGGGGGGAAATGATTGATGTCGGCGCGAAGGGCTGGTTTTACCGGAACCCAGAACCGCAGTTGGTCAATGCGCGTGCGAAAGGCGACTTCCAAGGCCCCCAGCCCCTTTCCCCTACGTTTAGAACGCGTTCAGCGTAACACCCCTCGATATCTACAGAATTAGCGCGAACGGTGTCAATTCACCTTGGCGTCCCTCGATTGCCGCCTGCGAGATTTCCACCCTGCTTACCGCCGCTTTGGGTCATAACCCGAATTGTCGTCCAGCGGGCTTATGTCAGCTCCGGCCAGCAGCGGACATACGGTCGCATAGGGTTAGGACCGGGTGTGCCACGAGCCGACATATGCAGTGCAGTAAAAAGCATCCCTACTCGATCAGCTCGTTGGCGCGCAGGAGAAGCGATTCGGGGATTATCAAGCCGAGGGCCTTGGCGGTGGTCAGGTTTATGATGAGGTCGAATTTGGTCGGCTGCTCGACCGGCAGGTCGCCCGGGTTGGCACCGCGCAGAATCCTGTCGGCATAATCGGCGGCGCGCCGATACATTTCCGGGAGGTTTGCTCCGTAGGACATCAGGCCTCCCGCTTCGACGTACTCCCGATACCCATGCATCGTTGGCACTCGCGCGCCCAGCGCCAATGTGTTGATCCTGGTCTTATTGGTGTCCATGAGCCCGTCGGGACAAACATATAGTGCTTCCGCACGGCCCTTGATCACCTCGAAGGAGTGCGTGATATCTTCTGCTCGCCGGATTTCGAGTGTATCGAATTCGAGATTGAGCGTGCGGGCCGCCGCCTGAGCCTCGCCCAGCTCCAGCACGGAGAGGGGATTACCGACATTTGGCCAAGATCGCCACTCGGTGCAGACTTGGAACAACCTCACGCAACACTTCAAGCCGCTTACCCGCAAGGTCGTCAGACTGACTGGACAGGCCAGTCACGTTGCCGCCCGGTCGAGCCAGACTGGCGACAAGGCCGCTGGCCACGGGGTCCCCCACCCTCGCAAAAACAATAGGAATGACCGATGTCGCCTGCTTCGTCGCGAGGACCTGTGGCGTTCCCGAGATGACAATGACGTCGATCTTGAGCCGGACGAACTCAGCCGCGATCTGGACGAAGCGCTCCTCGCGTCCCTCGCCCCAGCGATACTCAATCGTGATGGTGCGACCCTCGATCCAGCCGAGTTCGCGCAGTCGCTCCGTAAAAGCAGCGACTAACTCGCTTTCGGCCGAACGCGTGCTCTGGCCCGAAAATCCGATGGTCCGCAGCTTCCCCGGCTGCTGCGCACGTACTACCAGCGGCCACGCTGCCGCACCGCCAAGCGCGACGAAGAATTCTCGCCGCCCGATGTGAATCGCCATGCGACCCCTCCCACGGGGGCAACGGAGGGGACGATATCACACCCAACCGTGCTGCGCTGCGGGATTTCAAACCGGCCTATGTCGGCTGGGGGTCAAGAGTTCGCGTAAGGCCCCGATGAGGGCGGCGACCTTACCGCCGGAACGCTTCGAAACCGGACGTAAATTCAACCGATGGGTGCATCTCAGTGAACCGTCAAGAAGTGGCCTTTTATCCTTTATCGATCGGGATCCCAGGCCGCGAATGGATATCTGTAAGGGTGTCTCCGCATCATTCACTCTCGCGCTCGTCCAGTCCAAAGGCGTACCAAAGGCTGTTGAGCTCATCCTGCACGCCCCAGCCGACATGTCGGCCCCGTGATCTCAGCTTATCAATACGCTCAATATAGCCGGCGCGGGAGGCAACTGGCAGGTTCGATACATATTTTAGGGCTTGGTCGTACATGCGGATGAGAGCAAGAAAATAGCCCTCATCCTCCATGCCGCAGGATTCAAGAAAGCTGAACGCCTCCTCGCAATAAAATATCGAAAGCTCCGCCAAACCTTCAGGATGCCCGATCGCTTTCTTGTAGGCGGCAATCGCTTTCTTGGCCTTTGAAACCGACACCGGCTGGTTTCTCATTAAGTCCGGGCATATCCAGCTCGAAATCATTGTTTTGTAGGGTTTGAGTTGATCATGACCCAAGCTCAAACGGGCATGCAGGAACGCTTGGTTGTCTTTGCTTCCAGCGTACAGATCTTGCAGCAGCCCCAGAAGGCCCGCACGATCGAAAGTTTGTAATGCGGCCTTAACGTCGATCCAAGTTGGCGAGGCACTTTTCCCGTTGGCCACGACGATTGACCCTTCAAGGCTATTGGTTGACACATGCCGGCGCATTTTTCACGCTGCTTGGCACTGTGCACGGTCAGTCCGTTTACCCTCCAACACTCTCCGTGAGGCGGACATCCCGGCTCGGCAGGATCGTGCCACAGCACTAAATCGCTACGCGATCGTGGGGAAGTGCGGCTCGCGGCGAGCATTAACCCAAGGCGGAGATTGTGGGTAGCGGGGGAAGCGCCCTGTCTTGAAGGATCGAGGCAACCAAGGCGATCACCCCGCTGCGTCTGTAATGATCGAGCCTCTTTTCACTTTTTATCTGTGCGAATGGCGGAGCGCAATACACGATCGTCCGCGTGGAGGCTGCATCCGAGACAGATGATCGCGCGCTCACATGCAGTTGCGATGCATCGCTACAGAGTCGCAAAGGCACGTCCCTGCTCAAATAATTTTCTGGTAAGCCCGAAACGATTTCGGCGTAGCACAAAGTGAACTCTCGACTGCCAACAGCACTGTGCGCCGACGAGGTGATCAAGTGAGTCTGACTTCTGCGGTCTATTGCTGCATCTGCTCACGTCCGGTACTGGCACCGGAAATCCCCTGAAAGTGCAAATTACTTCCGCTTACTCGTGCGCTGCGGACTCCACGCAGACCTCCTGGCTGACTGATCGCTGCCAATTCGATATGCTGCCAGCTAGCCTTGGCTGGTGGGGTCGGATACGGTTCGATCAATGAAGCGGCGCGAGTTCATCACGCTGCTTGGCGCTCTCTACTGCAACGCGCGGATTTGCTGCGCGGCGTGAAAGTACTCGCTCTGAGAGCGACCCGGCCTGAAGCCCTGCATGAGGACATGAAATGACAAGAAGAACCACGACGTCGCGCGAGGCCGCTGAGGCGGCGTTCAAGGCTGCAACGGCGAAACCCGTAGAACTGCCTCCGAAAAGACCGTCTGTCCCGGGCGTCAAGGAGCAGGTCTCGTTGCGGATCGATCGGGATGTTCTCGATTATTTCCAAGAGGGCGGGCCGGGTTGGCAAGACCGGATCAATGAGGCGCTAAGAAAGGCGGCAGGGAAGTAGACTCTTGGCAATGTTCTGCAACGATGTCCGTAGTTGGCGGAAGCTGACATAAGAGCTCAGAGGGCAAGGTCGTGGTTTGACCCAAGGCGATCGGTTGAGACAACGCGAGTTCATCATGCTGCTCGGCGGGGGGGCGGCAAATTAGTTGCTCCGCAAGTGGCAACTTCTTCCACTGCTGATTTTGGACCCGACGGGAGGTCTGACGTGATGAGGAGGCGCGCATTTCTCGGCGGCACGTTGAGCGCTGCAACGTTAGCAAGCGCTCAGGCGCAATCGGTGCCTATCGCGTCCAATACGGCTAGCCCGGCATCGCCTGGGCCGCTGGTATGGCCCGTCGTGAGGAGGCTGCCACCCGGTATTCGCTCCTTCGCCGGTCATACCGACACCGTGCCCGACATTGTCGGCCGGATCGGAACGCCACCGAGCCTCGCGATTTTTACCGAAGGCAATCACCTGATGGCATTGCTCAGCGACGACATCGTTGGCGCGTTTCCCTCGTGGGCCAGGTCGCAGCCGAAATACGCCGATCTCGATCTAGATAACATCGTGGTGGTGACCCTGCCCCAGCCGGTGGTCGTACAAATAATACGAACGGGCGGAATCGCGTTAGGCAACCTGATGCTCGACGTGAGCCGCAGGTCCGGTTTTTACCCCGATATCGTGATGGCCGGGCCCGAGCCTTTGCGAGAATTGCGCAAGCTCGGAGTGATCGGCCCGCAAGCACGTTTTTTCGCCAGGAATCGCGGCCCCGCGATGCTTGTTCGGAAAGGCAACCCGCTTGGAGTTCATGCCCTCGACGATATCGCACGTACCGGTGCGCGGATCGCGCTGCCGGACGCGACTGAAGCGGGCGCTCGCGCCAGATATCGTGTCGCCATCGAGGGCTTGATCGGCAAGTCTGGAGCCGATGCTGTCTTCGCGGCGGAAGCAGCGAGCTTTCCGGGTCGCCTTGGCATTGTCCATCGCGACCTTCCTGAGATGCTCGCCCGCGGCTATGCCGACGTAGCGTTCACGCAGTACCACCTCGTTTCCTATTGGACACGGCTATTTCCCAACCACTTTGAACTCGTGCCCGTTTCTGGCGCAGAGCAGTTTTTTATCAAAATTGCGTTCGCCCGCGTTCTTGATCCGCTGCGCCTGCGGGCTCTCATGGCGTTTGAGGAGTTTTTCTTTAGCCGGGCACGGGACACTTATCCCAAATATGATTTGGCACGGATGAGTGATGATGAATTTGGAGCTACTGTGGGGCTCGATTGATTGATGTCCGTAGCTGGTCAAAGTTGGCATAAGCGCAAACGGGGCGGATGTCGATCAGAACAGGGTGCCAAATAATTTGCTCGTCAACGAACCGTCATTGTCGACCCATGGGATCGGTGGCAGTTGCGGCAGGTAAGATGCATACGGCAGCACTTTCGCAAGCCTCACTCTGCCCGGAAACCGTGCGAGGAAAACCTTATTCATTCCGCCATCCAGTCCGCTGTATATTGGGGCGACTGGCACGTTGTCTTTAAGCAATCGCGCGTATTTGACCTCGTCGGTGCGTTGTTTCTCCAGCGCCCGCCGCGCGATTTTCGAGGCGGGGCATTCACCGGCGGGATTGAACACAAGAGGAAACGGCCAGTTCCGAGGAGGTTGCGCATTGAATACATAACGGCGATTACAGACATCCACCTTGGGTTCGAGATGCGTGGCCTCGAACTGATCGCTGCCGATCTTGAGCATCTTCCAGAAGGCCAAGTTCGGATTAGTTCGATGCCGCGCCAGATTCTCCGGGGTCAAGCGGAACGGATAGGCCTGGATTTGGAATGACGGCCGGCCGCGGAGTGAGTCGCGCGCCAGCGAAAGATCTCGCCTATCTGTTCGTCGGTCATGGCATAGCAACCGCTCGACAAGCAATCACCGTGGATCATGAGAGAGCTGCCGTCGCGGTTGTTCGCTTTGTCGAAGCTGTTGGGGAAGCCGGTGTTGATCGCAAGATAGAAGTCGGAATTGGGATTCATCAACTCGGGCGTAATTGTATAGAACCCCTCCGGAGCCTGACGGTCGCCCTCATATAGCTTCGGCCCAAGATCGCCCGACCACCGACAGATCGGAAAGATCTTGAGGATCTGGAAATGGCCGGTAGTGTCCTGCTTCCAGACTTCGAGTTCCGCCTCTTCCTTGAAAATGCGCACAAGGATCGGTGAATATTTTGGCATCTTCTTTTGTCGGAACAGCGAGAGCAGCTCGGGCGGCAACTCTTTTGTTGCCTTGGTTGGCAACTGATTGCTGTCTTCGCCGAGGCACGTAACCGGCGCCAATGCCGCGGCAAAAGCCGCTGTCAGCACAAGCGCACGGACTACCGTGGCACGGATCATCATACCCCCGACGCGGAACCTTTCCTATCTGAATGCCTGTAGTCGGCGGCTTTCTTTGGGCAAACCCAGACCAGGGTTCCCCAAATGATGTATCGCCGGGTAGGAGGCCGCAACGAGCGATACGCAGAAAATGCGGCCGAGCTTGTCCGGTTCAAACGTCGTGCATGCATGGGCGCCGGCGCGGAAGTTGTTGCACCTGCTCAGGTCTCCTCGTGGCGCGAAGTGTGAGTGCCGGGACGCCCGCATTCACGGAGAAATTAGAGGGTAAGCGGACGTTGACGATAGCCGCAGACCGCGCGATCAAAGTGTGGTATGGTCCCATCTGTTGCATGGGCACGACCCCCAAGGGAGGGTCGCATGGCAATCCACATCCGACGGCGGGATTTCATGGTCGCGCTTGGCGGCGCAGCGGCTTGGCCGCTCGTCACACGCGCGCAGCAGCCGGACCGGGTGCGGCGGATCGGCGTGCTGATGGGCTATGCCGAGAGCGACTCGGACGCACAGGCCTGGTACGCTGCGTTCCGGGAGGGACTCCGGAGGCTCGGGTGGACGGCGGGCCGCAACATCCAGATCGACACCCGCTGGGCAACACCTGACGACGTGGAGTTGATGCGACGCTTCGCGCAGGAACTCGTCGCGCAACAGCCCGACCTGATTCTCTCGAGCACCACACCCACCACGAGCGCACTGCTTCAACAAACGCACACCATCCCCATCGTGTTCGCGATCGTTGCCGATCCAATCGGCAGCGGCTTCGTCGCGAACTTCGCACGGCCCAGCGGCAACGTCACCGGTTTCATCTTTACGGAGCCGACGATGGCCGGCAAGTGGCTGGAACTGCTCAAGGAGATTGCACCGCGCATTACCCGGGCTGCCATGCTGTTCAACCCGACATCGGCGACCTATGCCGAATATTGGCTGAAACCCTTAAAAGCGGCTGCTCCCTCATTGGCCGTGGAGGCGACAGCAGCGCCTGTTCGTGATCGATCCGAGCTGGAAGCCGTCATTGCCGCACAAGCGCGCGAGCCAAATGGTGGCCTTATCGTGATGCCGGATAGCTTCACGGATACCCATCGCGTAGAGATCACATCGCTGGCGGCTCGCCATCGTCTCCCTGCCGTATATCCATTCCGTTTGTTCGCTGAAGCTGGCGGTCTGCTGTCCTATGGCGTTGACCGGACCGATAACTTTCGACGTGCGGCGACGTATGTGGATCGGATTCTCAAGGGCGAGAAGCCAGCCGAGCTTCCAGTGCAAGCGCCGTTCAAGTTCGAACTTGTCGTCAATCTCAAGGCAGCCAGGACGATCGGTCTCGACGTGCCATTGCATCTCCAGCAACTCGCCGATGAGATTATCGAGTGAGGGTAACAATGAAACGCCGCGAGTTCATAACGCTGCTCGGCGGCGCGACGGCGACGTGGCCGCTCGCCACGCGCGCGCAGCAGCCGGCAATGCCGGTGGACCTCCCGGCTCGCGCCGATGCGCTGACCCTTCAAAGGAGGGTTCAACTATGCCCACAGCAAGAAAACGCCGTACGGCATCGCCAGGCCGGCTGAGGCCGCGAAAGCGATCCGCCACGCGACGCCGCGCCGCATTAATCTTGGGTTTGACCGCCCGTGCGGGCGCGCGCACCGAGTATCGCATCTATCCGAGCATTGGTATTGCCCGGATCGGAGATTGCAAGGACAGCTTCATGATCGGCCCGGAGGCGCCTGGCGTGGCACCAACCGGACCATTTCGTGGCGCCGATCGCGGCCTCAAGCCACAGGCGGCTCGATTCCGCATCTACAAAGTCGACATCGATGCAAATGAGAACGAGACGGTGACCGAGGAGGTCGTTGCCGGCGTCGGCATCGAGATCGAATGGACGGTGAGCCTTGCCAATCGGAAGGCCGCTGGCTTTCGGATTGACGACACGCTCGCACGCGCAGTCAATCCGCGTCATCGCAACAACGGGCTCGACCGCAACAAGCTCGTGATTGCCGCAACCGGATCAATCGCGGCTGCCGGAGCGCAACCCAACTTGCTCTCTGGCGCGATTGAGTTTGCGCGTCCTGGAGCAAGGGGCCCGATGGTCAGCGACATCGCACTGGCGACGCTGCGAACCGACGAACAGGGACGGCTGCTGGTTGTCGGCGGGCCCGGCAAATCCGGGTCTCCCGTCAACGCCCCCATCAACGTCTTCTCGGACAATGACGGCTGGTATGACAGCGTATCCGATGGTCCGGTCTCCGCTGTCTTGCGCATTCACGGCCAGGCCCACGAGGTCATCCCTGCTTGGGTTGTCATCACGGTGCCCCGGTATGCGCCTGGGATATACGGCATCGTCACCTGGTACGACCAGGCGGTCAACATGGCGAGAACGGGGCTCGATCGCCGTTTCAACGCTCCCCGTACGACGTCATTTACGCGCGACATCTACCCGATCCTGCAACGCACCGATCACCTCAGCGGCGTGCAGGGGGTGGCGCATTCCAACGGGTCGGTTCCTGCGCTCTCGGATCCGGCTCAAATTGCTGCCTTTGCCGATCCCAACGCACGCAGGACACTGCTCATGAAGCTATCTCCGATCGGGAGCAACGCGCCGCAGGCCGAGCGGCTCCCCACCGGACAGATGCCGCAATTGTTCAGCGGCGCAAATCCCGATCCCGGCGGGCCAACTTGGACCTATCTCGCCCTTACGAAGTACCAGATGATGCACATAAGCAACTGGGTGAACGGGAACTTCGACAACGATTGGACCGGCTCTGCGCCGGCCCCCACGCCGTTTGAACAGATTCCTGTCGCGATGCAAGCTTGGGCCTTGTGCGAAGCGGCGCTCGAAGCCTGCGTTGGCGGTCCCTTTTATCCCGGGATCGAAGGCACCTACGACATCGCGCGGGCGTCGACCTACCGCTCCGAGCCCAGCCTGCGCCGGGAATTTCGCATTGACCCGGCCCACCCGGCGGGCTTCCTGACTGAAAAGATGGCGCTTCCCTGGCAGGCTGATTTCGCAGATTGCTCAGACTACTGGTGGCCCTCGCAGCGCCCGGATGAAATAACGACCCAGGCCGGTGAAAGAACGCGATGGGATCGGGATATCGCCGGTACGACGAGAAATGCGCACCTGAACATGGTCGAGTTCTGGTCGCAGCTCGGGTTCGTGGTTTTCGACCAGGCAACAGGCAGGTTTGCGGAGGAAGAGCGCACTCTCGAAGCCGCAATTGCGTAATGCCGTGCGGCATCGAGGACATCCGGTCCTGATCGTCGGGGGCGGGCCGGCGGGTCTCTCCACCGCCATTGAACTGGCACGGCTTGGCACCGCCGCATGGGTCGTCGAGCGCAGCCGTTACAATGATGTTCGGATCGGCGAGCATCTACAGCCTTCGGGCGTACTTCAGCTCCGCGCGGCCGAGCGTACGTCGAACATGCCGCTTGACGTTCATCTCGTCAGCGCCGGCATTGAAGCTTATTGGGGATCCAGTGCACCAAATTACACCGATTACCTTTTCCACCCCGGACAATATGGATTGAATTTGTCGCGCCCGCGGTTCGACGCTGACTTGGCCTGCGCATGTGAACGCGCCGGTGTGACGGTTCTTCTATCCGCCACCTTGATGCGCGCCCGCAAAGCAACTGTAGGCTGGGACGCTGATATTGCCGTCGATGGCAAACCCGCAAGCTGTGCGGTGTCGGTTGTCGTTGACGGCTCCGGGCGAGCTGCCAGGTTTGCACGGAGCCAGGGCGCGAAAGTGCGCGCCGATGACCGCATGGTTGCCGTGGTGGCAATCGGTCACGGCGCGGACAACGAAACGACCACCCGCAATCTCGTCGAGACCGCGGAGATCGGGTGGTGGTACAGCGCTCGCATCGGGCCTGCCCAAAGCATTTGCATGCTCGTCACCGACGATGACCTCTTGCCAAAGGACGCGCACGCCTGCCTCACGCCTTGGTGGCTTAGCCAGCTGGATCGAACGGATCAAACCCGGCGACGGGCGCCGCGCGTTGATCCGTCGCAACGTTTGATCGTTCGCTCGGCCCGGTCACAGCGCCTTGATATTGCATCCGGGTTGAAGTGGCTCGCCATCGGCGACGCCGCCATGGCGCTCGATCCTTTGACGTCGCAAGGCATCGCAAAAGCGCTTGAACACGGAAGGCGGGCTGCGTCAAGCATCGTTGACTACATCGCGGGCGATGATTCGTCGCTGGAGAGGTTCACTTCCCAGGTGCATGGTGACTATGCCGCCTATCGCGTCACGAGAGCGCGATACTACCGGCTTGAGACGAGGTGGCCCAGGTCGCTTTTCTGGAAACGGCAACAAGAAGAACCAACGTACCGACTTTAATAGGAAAAGTAGACACCCCAAATAGTCAGCGGTCCAAATGGCGCAGAAGATTGCTTGGCTGCTCGCTTTCAGGTGGACATTGGTTGTTATTGCTGCGTGCAATGCTTTAATTCAGGGGGTCGGCGCTCAGCCTGCGACCAGGGCGTATCTAACAGGCGGCTGCGATACTCCCCAGACGCCGTTCTGTGACGCGCTCATGGCGCCCACTCCCAATTGGACAGGTCATGTATTTCATCTGAGCCAAAACTATCCAACCGCAACTGATCCCGATGTGCAGCCGTGGATGCAATTTGATCCCAAAGCCCAACCCGATCAATACCTGAATGCCGTGCTGGCTTATTTCTATGAAGGCAATATTCAGGCGGACACCGAATCGAGTTTTGACCCGACGCTTAACAATGTTCGACCCTGGTACAACGCGCCGTGGCAGGACGTAGGGACAAACGGTCGTGAATTCATCCATGGGCTTACACGCGAGCGCGTATCTCGACCTCAGGAGCTTGGACCCCAGCAGGTGCACCAATGGGACAATTACGCGGTCGGTTTCTACAATGCGCCGGGCGGCATGATCCTCGGCCGCGTGTGGAAGGCTCATGGCAATCCTGATCCCACTGTTGCGTTGTTTCCAAATGGGACCGTTGCCGCCAAGCTCATATTCACAACGGCATCGGAGGCGGAGGTGCCATATTTGAAAGGTTCACCCCAATGGCAAGCATACGTCTATGCGAATACCAGCGATCCCGCTCCGAAGGCGACAAGCCCGCGGGCCGTCCTGGGTCTTCGCCTGCTACAAATTGATATTGCCGTGAAGGACGATCGCCTGTCGGATACGACCGGCTGGGTGTTTGGAACATTCGTCTACGGGAGCGGTCCCGGGGGCCAAGGCGGTGGCAGCGGTTGGACCAATGTCTCGTCTGTCGGCGTCATCTGGGGGAATGACCCTGGTTATTCGGGCACGGGCCCTCTCTTGCAAACGTGGATGAATCCCGCAGTTCACATGCCTCATGTCGGATATCAGGGGCGTCTGAACGGGCCGATCGACAATCCCATTTCGTCCTGCTTGTCTTGTCACGCAACTGCCGAAGTACCTTCCGGCGCGATGGTGCCGCCCGGTGGAATGAGCCCTGCGCCCTGGTTTCAGAACATTAGATCCGGGACGCCATTTGATCCGGGACGACAATCTACCGACTATTCGCTCCAACTATCGGTCGGTATCGCGAATTTCACGGCCAATCACGGCTCGAGCGATGCAATGGTGACTGCAGAGCAGAGATTGCAGCAACTGCGTATTATAGAGACTCAGGATGAACAACCGCCTAGGGCCGGTGGGACGATCCATTGAAACACGCGCAACGAATGCCGGGCAAGGCACGAAATCGCGTCGGGAGATGGTGCGCCGGCAGTGCCGCAGGCAGCCGGTGCTGCAAACGGCTATGGGGATTTCGCGGGACCGGACTTGCGGCGATCTGCGTCCGAAGAAGGATGCAACTTAGCCGTTCCGGAACGAATGTGGGTAAGCGGACCATGCACGGTCATTGCAGCTTAAGGCAACGCGCCGGTTGGACGGCGATTGAATTCCTAATATCAACAACGATTGAGTGCGCATCATTTTGCCGAGGCTTTAGATTCATCGTTACGGTCCCAAAAGGCGTTCAGGGCTAAAACAAAGACAACAGCCCCGCACCCCAAGGTCCAAGACGCAGCTACTGCTACCGGGCCAATCGCGGGCTCGCGCGGAATTCCTATAGCATTACCGATGAGGGCGGCGACGACCAAGATCGACATGGCGACGATTGGCAACCACCGTCCTGGAGGTAACGGTTCCGACATCATTGCGCGGCGTCGCACCCCATAAGTCGCTCCATACGCGATCATTACTATCGCGATGATGACGCTCGCCGTTCTCCACACCGTGGACTCCGACAAGCCACAAGCCGCGAGCAAGGGAGCCAGCATGCAAAACCCGGCTGCCCACAGGCCCGATTCCATATAAAGCCGCATCAGAACGACATGAAAGCCGGATATCTCTCTGCCGATCGTTTGACAAAGCACGATTACGACGGCGCTGAATCCGGCAAATGTCATGGAAAGGGTCGCCAGCGTGTACAGATACGCTGATCCGGGCAATTCCATGATTTCCTCCTGACCGATAGACACCGAGCCCTGTTTTCTGCCACACGCTACGGCCGGCTAGGGGCATTCCTAGTACCCGGAATCATTCACACGTGGCAGGGGCCCGAGTACGGCTATGTGACTCAAATGACTCGTCATTTTAGTGTGGCCCCTGAATCACCTATCTGCGAAAGTGGGTCCTAGCGCTAGCAAGGCGGTCGCTGGGCCAATTTCCGCAATTCCTTCACACGGGGTGGGTTCGGGCACCTAAGGCATGCCCTGCATGCGCGCCAATGTCGGTCGATTGAGGAGCACCTAGCCTAAACTGGATGCGGGTTTATGGGCAATCCTGACCCAGGCGGTGTTCGGACTCCGAGGGAAATTTATGCTAGCGATGTGGGTCTTGGCGTTGCCGATCTGGCTTGTCGTCTTCATTGTTCTCTATGCTCTCGCGACTTTCTACGTCGCGATCAAGTATCGCGAGGTGCGGAAATTTCTCGCAGGCGCATTCTTTGTTAGCTCGGGGACGTGTTGGTATCTGTGGGTGATCGGTGTTTCGCTCCCGGTTGTGTTGCCATACGTTGGGACAGTTTCTTTGGAGACACCTGAGATTAACGGGCAACGGGCCATCGTTCATTTCATTCTATTCCTGCTGTGCTTCTATTTCGGGTTCATCAGCAAGCCGAAGGAAAAGATTTTGAACTAAGGCCTCAGTTAGGCATGACTGCAACGGATAGACCGCCTAAGACGATTTGCGCTTGAAAATTCGCGTGGTGTAACGCCACGACAGGGAAGTACGAAATATCCGCCCCCTAGACGAGGGCCTGGACGGTTCTCTCGACCTAACGGAGGAGTGCCGGCAGGCCAAAGCATGTCACCTCTTGGCACGAACGTGAACCCACACCGACGAGGCGGTCGCGTGAGGGAAAATTCTGCCGCACTGCATGAGTCCGGTCATGGGTACACGGGTTGCCGGAATGTCCGCTTTCACGGAGGGTATTGTGGCATAACCGGACCTCCGGCGCACACTGGAGTGCCAGGCCCTCGCAGGAAGTCGGGCTGCCAAAATTGCCGTCATGCACAGCACCGCCTTTCACTCCGCAGTGTGGTAGGGTGCAGTCGCCGGCCTGAGGGGACGACCCATGAAGCGACGGGATTTCATCACGCTCGTTGGCGGCACGGCGGCCACGTGGCCACTCGCGGCGCACGCGCAGCAGTCGGCGATGCCAGTGATCGGCTTTCTCAACCCCACATCGCCCGATGCAATGACGGAGCGTCTGCGCGCATTTCGCCAAGGCCTGAAGGAAACGGGCTATGTCGAAGGCGAGAACGTTCTGGTCGAATACCGGTGGGCCGAAGGTCGATACGATCGGCTCCCGAGACTGGCGGCCGAATTAGTTCGCCAGCGTGTCGCCGTAATAGTCGCAACCGGAGGCACCGTAACACCGCTGGCGGCCAAAGCGGCAACCACGTCGATCCCTGTCGTCTTCATCATCCCAGAGGACCCAGCCAAGCTCGGCCTCGTTGCCAGCCTTGCCCGACCAGGGGGCAACCTGACAGGTATCAACATTTTCAATCTTGAGCTGACCGCGAAGCGGCTGGAACTTCTGCGTGAGCTTGTGCCCGGAGTGGCTCGTGTCGCCGTGCTCGTCAATCCCACTAATGCTACGACGACGGAGACCACATTGAGAGACGTGGAAACAGCTGCGCGTGCCATGGCGCTGCAAATCGAGGTCCGCAACGCCAGTACCAGCTTTGAAATAAATGCGGTTTTCGCAGGCTTTGGACGTGAGCAACCCGATGCCCTATTTGTCGGCGGCGATCCCTTCTTCGGC
>Ga0306920_100005577_pt1 | contig 16291 bp, 12 predicted proteins | sample flu12Cox44000170_FD_204666 | JGI IMG/M metagenome (GOLD analysis project Ga0306920, IMG submission 204666) | Lab enrichment of tropical soil microbial communities from Luquillo Experimental Forest, Puerto Rico - flux4day.12C.oxic.44.000.170 (v2)... | ecosystem: Environmental > Terrestrial >... | reverse complement strand
ACGATCGTCGCGGCGGCCGAACTCGTTCGGCCGTTGCGGGCGCGGTCCGACACGACCTCGCGACGATGGGTCGGAAATCTTTCCCTCTGCGTCCTTTCCAACGGCCTCTTCGTGCTGCCGACCGTGACCGCCTTTGCGGCGGCTTTTGTTTCGCAATCAGGGCAGAGCAGCCTGCTCGATGCTTTGGGGCTGCCGAGCCCGATGCGGTTCATCGTTGCGATCGCCGGCTTGGACGCCCTGGCCTATGCCCAGCACCGGCTATTGCACCGGGTCGAGGTTCTTTGGCGCTTTCATGCCGTGCATCACTCCGACCCGGAAGTTGATGCCAGCACGACCTTTCGACATCATCCTGTCGAAGCGATCTTCAATGGTGCTCTGGTCGGCGGCGTCGTTCTAGTAGTCGGCCTCTCGCCGGCAGAGATCGCGGCCTATACTTGGGTTGCATTTGTGGTCGAACTCGTCGCACATGCAAATCTCGAATTTCCATCATGGCTCGGCGCGATCCTCGGCAGGCTGCTCGTCACACCCGAGTTCCATCACGTGCACCACTCGCGAGCCAACGCCGAGGCGAACGCCAACTTTGGCCAAGCCTTTTCGATCTGGGACCGGCTATTCCGGACCGCTCGAGCTCGATCGCCGGAGGACCGGCTGCGGTTGGAATTCGGCCTCGACGAGTTTCGCGAGCGGAAATTTCATCTTCCACATTACCTGCTTGCGCAGCCGTTGCTGCCGAGAACTAACGAGCCGCTCGTACCCGCTGCATCGCGTTCGTGACTAAGGGCGCTCAGCGAGGTAGGTGAGGTCCGCTCAGCTCGGCCTTACTCTGCGCGAAGGGAACCCTCTTCTTGCGCGAGGCGACGCCCTTCAGACCATACCATCACCAGGAAGGACACCAGGACCGCGGCAAATGCTATGATTACAGAGCAATCTATCAGAGACATCAAACCCATCGGAGTTTTCACCGGCCAATCACCAATCGTCAGGAGAAAGAAATTGTAGCAAATCAGAGCGAGGCGGATTTCTGTCGGCCCAATGCCATAATAGCCTATCTGCATGACCTGAGTATCGAAAGATCTGATGAGATTAAAGAACGATGCCATGTAATATGCAACCAGTCCAAGACACGCGACACCAAAGCGCATGTATGGCGATATGCCGAGACCGAAGAAAACGCATAGCAGAGACAGAAAATCCGTGGTGTTGTCGATAAAGAAACCGTAGCGGGGACGTTCGATCTTGCGAAACCGGGCCAGAGTGCCGTCCAGCGAGTCACCGAACCAGTTTATGATCAAGCCGGCGCTGGCGAGCCACAAAAAGGATGACGACAGCCATGAGGCCCCATAGGCGAGACCGCAGATGAGTGCGCCAACAAATCCAGTTAGTGTCAAGTGATCTGGCGTAACCCCGAGCGGGAGTCTCGCCGCCAACCATCCGACTAGAGGACGCTCCAAGGGTATCACCCATGATGTATTTACCCGAGATAGCATTCCTATTCCCACCCAAGAAACAAAAGCGCTCGATACCATCGGTGTATCTAACAAGCAACCTGTTTAAAACGGTTTGGCGCTTCCACGATAGGTCAGGATCGGGAAGACTCATTCACTAAACCTGATTTCTTGTGCGGACGGTTCGTAGAAGCCCGGAGCAATCGAATTTTGCTCGTCAGATATGAAGAAGATTTCGTGCTTCTGGTTGTGAGAGGCCCAGTTATCTGGGCAGAGCATACTGCGGCTACCGCTGCAGGGCCTCCCGCAAAATATGTGAGGATGCGTCGAGAGTGTCATAATCGGCCGACTGTCAGCGCGGATTGCAGTGAACTCGTCCAGAAACCTCGGCGAACCGATCAGACCGGTGTCGATTCTCATTGAGTCGCTGGCGCGCCGGCCCAACGGCTGGTGGCTGCGCCGCTTGACGAGTCGTGATCCGGCTCGGTATGGGGTTGGCCGTCCGCTGTTCTTTCACCACGTGCCGAAGACCGCGGGAATCAGCCTGATTAAGGCAATTGGCAAAATGGTGCTGCCTGAGTTGGCCGTTTACAACAAGGGCGGCAGCTTGTCGGCCACGTTGATCGCCGAACTGGTCGAACGCGGCTTGACCCCCGGACAATTCATCCATGGACACCCAGAGCACGGCGCAGCAGCGCTGTTGCGCGGCAGAGCCCACATTATTACCCTTCTGCGCGAGCCGCGCGATCAGGTCATTTCCAATTATCTCTATATGCGCCGTGATCGCCACGTCCCCGATCACGCCGCATCGCGGCTGCTGGAATTTCGTGAATTTATATTGGCGCGCCCGCGATTTGCAATTTTTCAGACAGCCTCGCTGCATGTCGGGATCGTCGAGCGGCCGGTGGGCCGCACAGACGACCTCATCGATGCGGTTCCGAGCGTCCTCGCCTATCTCGACGAAATGGCACTTGTCGGAGTGGTCGGTCAGGCGGATTCGTTCATATTGCACTTGGCGGAGATCATGGGGTGGCCGCAGGCACCCCGCTTTCCACACCGACACAAGAGTCGCATCTCTCGGAAACAACGCGAGCGGATGTGGGCAGAACTCGAGGACCTGCGACACCACCCAATGCTGTCGTCGCTCTTCGAGGCCGAGAGAACTGTCTACCTGCACGCCTACGCGATTGGGAAGAGGAACTCCGGCGCAGTGCTCGGCCCGGAGCATGCTTAATCAAACGAGCAACTCGCGATCTGCCCGCAAAACCCCTAGCCGAGATTAAAGAACGGGTTATAATTGCGCGAGTTGGGGGTACAATTTCGCCTGTGCAGGTATATCCGATAGATGGCGGCGCCGATCGCCTACGACGTGTTCCGATTGCTCTTGGGTCCTTTGGCGGTCACGCCGCGCGGTATCGACCGGGTGGATTTCCTCTATGCACGTTTCTTCTTCGAGACTTGGCAAGGCGATTGCGTTGGTACGCTTCCGACACCTTGGGGTGTGCGACTGTACGATCGCCGTCGGGTAGTCCGAGGCCTCGACCGCCTGGAGCAGCTCTGGTCGGAAACCGTCGGGTCTCACGAAGATCGCGTGCTGTTGCGGATCAAGAGACGACTTTCCGGAACGCTCGATCTAGAGACCCAAGAGTCTTGCGGAGACGGTCGAGCAGTCACCAGCCCGCCATTGAGGTTATTAAACCTCCTTTCCGTGGCAGGCTTCTCGTTTGGTGCTTCGGTCGTCAGGGCTGTGCCTCGGAGCGCTATTTATGTGAATGTGGGTCAGGTTGGTTTGGTGATTCCGCGGGTTTTTACGTGGCTTCGACAACGACCGGATGTCAAATCGGTATTCATGCTTCACGACGTGATCCCGCTGGAACGTCCGGAATTGGTGTCAGGCACAGCCTATCGTCGGCACCGAAAGATTGTCGATCGTACGGCAAGATATGCATCTGGATTGATCTCGTCGACGATAGTGGCGCGCGACACGGTGCTGAACGCGCTTTCATTGCAGGGACGTTCTGCGATCCCGGTGGAAGCCGTGCCGCTACCGGTTGCGCCCGTATTTCTTGAGAATGACGGGCCGGACCAGGAACTCTCCGAGAGCAATTACTTTGTCGTCTGTGGAACAATCGAGCCCCGCAAAAATCACTATCTGCTGCTGAACGTCTGGCGTGAGTTGGTCAGACAACGGGGCCCAGACGCCCCAAAGCTCGTCATAGTCGGATCGCCAGGCTGGGGTGCCAAACCGGTGCTGCATGCGCTGGAAGGCTGCCGGATGCTCCACGATCGCGTAATCCTCGCGCACGGCCTGTCCAGCCCGGCACTCCGTCGGCTCATCGCGCATGCGAAGGCTCTGCTGATGCCATCCTTCGCCGAAGGCTTTGGTCTGCCCATAATCGAAGCGCTGGCCGTCAGAACGCCGGTGATCGCATCCGATCTCCGCGCGCATCGCGAGATCGCCGGCGGTCTGGCTGTCTATCGCGATCCGAGCGACACTCCGGGCTGGCTCGCCGACGTTTGCATGTTTGCCGACGGCAGCGACGCGGCCTCGGAAATCCGCAGGCGTGTCGCGCAGTACCAGCCGACGACTTGGGATGCCTATTTTATTAGAATCGAACGTTTTCTCAAAACTTTCGAACAGCGCTGACACGGCGAAGGGTGCCGACCGGCGTTCCCGAGATCGGGGGCGCGGTGCGGCGAGGGCGCAGGCGATGGGCTGACGAAAATGTTGCGGCCGCGCGGCAAATAGGCGATGCAGCAAGCGAGCTGTAATAACACCGCGGGGGGCGGCGAAAAGCGAGGGATCCATGGTCCTCGCCGATCGACGATTTCGCCCGCATGCGACTTCGACCTGGATCATTATGCCGCAGCACATCATTTACGATGGTCTCAATCTCGCGCTCGAAGAAGGGACAGGTGTTGCGACTTACGCACGTATGCTGACCCAGGTCGCGCACGACATTGGTTACGATGTCGGGGTCGTTTACGGAATGCCCCACGCACCGTCGCGAAATCCGGTGCTGCGCGAGATTGCCTTTTTCGACGAAAAGCATGCCATCAAGAGGTCCCTGCCTTCGGCCGTTCGCGACTACATCGTCGATCTGGTTCGCTATCAGCTTACGATCCGGCCGACACCGGTCGAGCTAGGCGGCGTCGTCGTCACCCGTCAATTCGACAGCACGCTGCCGGCGCGCGATCATATCTTTGTTACGCGGAACCTGTTCGCTAACGCGGGGAGACGTTTTTTCCTGACAAACGCCTTTGCCGAGCTCGCCTTCGATCCGCGGCCGGATATCTTTCACTGCACCTATCAGCTCCCGCTACGGTCGAAATCGGCCTGCAACGTCTACACTATTCACGACCTTGTCCCGCTCCGGCTGCCGTTTACGACCCTCGACAACAAGCGCTCGATGTTTCGCCTGCTGAAAAAGATTACCGCCACCGCTGACCACATCGTCACCGTCTCTGAAAATACGAAACGAGACATAGTTGAACTGCTCGGTGTCGAAGAAAATAGAATCACCAACACCTACCAAGCTGTTTCATTTTCCAAAGAAGATCTCGAACGATCAGAAGATGCAATTGCCGAGCAGCTGGCGGGCTCTTTTGGTCTGGAGCTATATGGGTACCTTCTGTTCTTCGGAGCTTTGGAACCAAAAAAGAACGTCGGCCGTCTCATCGAAGCCTATTTGGCCTCGGGAGTCGATCTTCCGCTCGTCCTTGTCGCCGGTGAAGGCTGGCACAATGAGTCCGAAACCGCGCTGCTCCAGGAGCTTCGCGAGAACGCGCCCGGGTCTGGGGGGCTCAAGCGGCGGGTGCGGCGGTTCCGCTACATGAGCCCGTCGACCCTGACGACTTTGATCCGTGGCGCCCGCGCCGTCGTATTTCCGTCTCTGTACGAGGGCTTTGGGCTTCCGGTGCTCGAGGCGATGACATTGGGCACACCTGTCGTGACGTCGCGCGAATCCTCGCTGCCGGAGATCGCCGGCGAGGCGGCATTGCTGGTCGATCCATACGATGCCGACGACATCGCGCGCGCGATAACGACGATTGTCAGCGATGCCGATCTGCGCGCCGAATTCTCCCGACGCGGTCGGTCCCAAGCTGCCAAATTTTCCGTCGAGCGTTATCGCGAACGGGTCGAAGCGCTCTACGCGTCGTTGCGCTGAGAGTACGGCGTGCGGCAGCCCGGGTCGGAGGGGGATCGCTCAACCGTTCCCTTTATCGCAGCGACCGGTTAAAGTGGCGCTCGGCGCCTCGTTCAGACAAACTCGCGCGTCGATATGGTCCCTCGGTAATTCGGGTCGTTCTAAATGGCAGAAACCTCGCAGCTTGATCGCGTCCGGTCGCTCGCTCGCGCGGTCGCCGCAGAGGCCGGGGTTCGTCCTCGCACCGGCGCGCGGATCATCCGTCAGCCCTTCGGATCGCTCAACATCTGGTTCTGGGCGATTGTCGGCCTGCCCACCCTCGTCGCCGGTGTCTATTATTTTGCCATTGCCTCCGACCTCTATTTGTCTGAAGCGAAGTTTATCGTGCGCAGCCCGAAACAGGTGCAGACCAGCACGATCGGTGCGCTGATCCAGTCCACCGGGCTCGCGCGTGCGGTCGACGACACCGCCGTAGTTGAAGATTTCATCATGTCGCGCGATGCCGTAGGCAAGCTCGAGCAACGAGATCACCTCCGCGAGGTCTTCGGCCGGCCCGAGGGTGATTTTGTCACGCGATTTCCCGGCATCCTGATGCGTTCGGATTTCGAAGCGCTATTTCAGCGGTACGCTCATTTTGTCTCGGTTGAAACCGACCACACTTCCGGGGTGACCGCGTTGCGGGTCAAGGCCTATCGGGCGGAAGATGCGCAGAACATAGCGAGGGCCTTGCTGAGCGATAGCGAGGAGCTGGTCAACGAGCTCAATGAGCGGGCGCGCAAAGACGCGCTCGGCACCGCTCGTCAAGAGGTCGACAGAGCACAGGAGCGGATTTCCCGAATTCAGAGCCAGCTCACGGCCTACCGCGTGCAACAAAACATGCTCGATCCGAAATCGGCGTCTACCGGGGTGTTGGAACTCATCGGGCAAATGCGGACGGCTCAGGCGACGGCTCGGCAGCAGCTCGGCGAGCTCATCAAGAATTCCCCCAGCAGTCCGCAAATCCCTTTGCTCCAGACGCGCATCGCTGCACTCGACAAACTGATCGCCGAGGAGCGCGCCAAGCTCAGCGGCGAGACGAACTCGGTGGTTTCGACGTTGACCGAATATGAGCGCTTGATGCTCGATCGCGAACTCGCCGAAAAAGCGCTGGCATCGGCGTTTACCTCGCTCGAAGCGGCGCGCCTCGAAGCGCAGCGCCAGCAACTCTATCTCGAAACCATTGCTGTTCCCAACCTAGCAGATTACCCGCTCTATCCCAAACGGGTCATCAACTTCGGGATGGTTCTCGTGAGCTGTCTGGTGGCGTACGGCATCGCCTGGCTGCTGGTAATCAGCGCCCGAGAACACGCAGCAGCCTAGGCCTACGGCGCCCGAACCGTGTCGTCGTTCTGGCGAGGGCTCCTTATCCAATGGCGGGTCGTCGGCGCTCTGCTGATTCGCGAGATCTATTCGCGGTTCGGCCGCGAAAGCCTCGGTTTTGCCTGGATCGTCGGCGAGCCGCTGGTGTTTGCGATTCCGGTCCTCTTTGTGTGGCGGGCGGTCAGAGACCCCAACGAGCATGGTATTTCGCTGATGCCGTTTTTATGGAGCGGCTATCTTCCACTATTGCTCTTCCGTCACCTCGGCGGCCGTATATTATTGTTTATACGGTCGAATGTGCCGCTACTCTACCACCAGCGGGTCACCATTTTTGACATTTTTCTAGCGCGTTCTTTGTTGGAAATCGGGTCGAACCTCACTGCGCTGGCAATATCGTTCGCGGTATTCTATGCGATCGGAGCACTGGACGTGCCGCGCGATCTGCCGATGTTCTACTTGGGGTATTTTTTTATGATATGGTGGTCGGTGGCAATTGCGCTGATCATCGGCGCCCTATGTGAGCGCACCGACTGGGTGCAGCAGATTTGGACACCTTACTCTTATCTATATATGATGTTCTCGGGTTTCTTTTTTCTCGCAGACTGGTTGCCGCCTGCGCTTCGCAACATAGCATTGTATCAACCCTACACTCAGTCTTACGAGATGCTCCGTGGCGGCATGTTCGGTACGACGATCACGACCTATGGCGATCCGGCCTATACGACATTCGCCCTCGCGGTCTTGACCCTGTTCGGGTTGTGGCTGATGCGCGAGAGCCGCAAATACGTCGTGATCGAATGATCAGCGCGATCGACGTCACCAAGGACTATCTAACCGAGGGAAGGTTTCATCGCGTTCTCAGCAATGTCTCGTTCACTGTGGCGAAGGGTGAAAAGCTGGCCCTGCTGGGGCGCAACGGGTCGGGCAAATCAACGCTGATCCGGCTCGTCGCCGGGGTCGAGCGGCCGACCCGTGGCAACATCAAACAAACCATGAGTGTGTCCTGGCCGATCGGACTGGCTGGCGGTCTTCACGGAAGTTTGACCGGGAACGACAACATGCGCTTTATTGCGCGCATCTACAACAAGCCGTTTGCCGAGGTCAAAGCCTATGTCGATGACTTTGCCGAGTTGGGAAAATTTTTGTCTGAACCATTAAGGACCTATTCCACGGGGATGCGAGCCCGGTTTATGTTCGCGCTGTCGCTGGCGATCGATTTCGACTGCTACTTGATCGACGAGGTGATCGCGGCAGGCGACCAGCGTTTCCAACGCCGGTCGCACGAAGAACTTTTCGAGAAGCGCGCCGACCGCGCGATGATTCTGGCCTCGCACGTTGGTGAGATGATCAAGGCCTACTGCTCCCGCGCGCTCGTCCTCCATCGCGGTCGCGGTAAAGTGTTTGGCGATCTCGATTTGGCTTTGGATATCTATAACGATTTGTAGGGAGTTGTTGCTCCAGAGGTCCTGCCCGCTGTAATAGGGGGCAACCTTCGATCTGGCCTTCCTCCTTGTTTTGCCATTGATACCGACAGATACCTTCGCTGCGGCGGAATTTCTCGTTCGCCACATGTATCGGCCGGTCGAGCTCGGAAATGGTACGAGCCACTTCGCGATCGCGGAGACGGCACTGCCGATCGCCGGCGATGGCTGGTTTTGGACCGATGATAATGCGAAGGTCCTCGAATTCCTGTCGCGGCCGGAGCTCTGGCAGCGCTTCCCCCGTCAAACCACCGAGATACTCCGATTTGTCCGAGCGATGTGTCGCGGGCCGCTGATCTTCCGGCGTGTCAGTCCGCCGCGGCTCGAGCCGACCGACAAGCAGGGTATGCTGAGCGGTTACTGCCATTCGCTGATGGACCTCAAGTACGATTTGTCGCGCGGCGAGATCATCGCCGGCCTGCGCTTCCATGACGAAAGAAACCGCGATAACCTGCTGATGACCGGCAATTACGTCGAGTTTACCTATCATCGACGCCGCTTCAAGCTGTCGGTCGAGCCGGCGATAAGCGATGTTGATGCCAAGCAGGAGGGGCATGCGCTAAGACTACGCCATTCTGGCGACTTACATTTCAAATCTCGTCGGAACCAGCTTCAGCTCGGCCGCATTACCTACATCTACGCAATCGATGCTCGGTCGATGCTGATCGATGTCCAAGTCACCCTCGAAATCGAGCCCGGCGTCCCAGCGACTGACGTGGTGCTGACCATCGGGCACGACCAGCTCGGCCCAATGCGCTATAGAACGATTACCGCCGATACGGCGTCGACGGCAAAGCCACTCTTCCGCGCTGGCCTACCCGGCCGGCGCCAGCATGATGTGGCGGGCACCTCATATTATATCATCAGACAACAGCACAGTTCAGGCGACTCGTTTGCCATCCACTCGATGCCACGCGATCCCGCACGACTCGCAGGGATCGAGACGGTCGTGCAGCGCTGGGGAAGATTGCATCGCGCCGTTGCCCGCTATTCCTTCCCCGGTACACAGTGTGGCGCCAACCTTGTCGTCAGCGAGCGCAAGTTGCTCACCGGAGGCGGCTTCTACGATCGTATTGCCGATTATGCAGAGTTGATACGGGGTGCCTCTTCGACACCGTTGACACAGCAAGCCGTTTGGGATTTCAGCACGTCCTACGACTACGGATCCAAAATAAATGCTTTTGCCAAATGTTTTGCAGTATGCAAAGCAGGAAATGTCACGATCGATCCAGCAATAGATCCTGATGAATTGCGATCGCTATTTGACTTATATCTTAATTACTATTTCGAATTTTTTGTAAACCGTCATGCAAAACAACTCATCTCAATCTTTTCCCGAGATCTCTCATTTGTGATTCTCGGTGTAGTGACGATGTATCGGGCCACCAACGCCACCGATTATCTTCGGCGGCTCGCACGCCTCTGCGATGTGCTGCTGGAGTTCGAGGTGCGCTTCTATGACATTGCGGGAAGCCCCGCGTCCGGCTTTCTGATGAGGATGAACAGCGTCCGCGCTGCCTTCGTCGACTGTCACAGCGCGGCGCTCCTTGCGTTGACACAGGCGGCCCGTTATCTCGATGATCCGCGATGTGTGGCGGCGATCGAGCGCGGTCTCGCGGGCTATTTCGTGGAGACTGGTGCAGTCGCTGCTGCTGGGCCGGGCGAGAGCGGCACCGTCTCGACTGTAATGGTCGATAGTCGCGGCATCAGCCGTACCCAGAACAGCTTTTGGAATTTTAAAGTCGGGATGACACTGCGGTTCTTCGCTGCGCTGCGGAATTCACCCAATCCCGCGCTGCAATCGATCGTCGCACGCCACAGCGAGCGATTGCGCTTGTTCGAGACCGTCCTGATGCGGCAGGTCGAGCGATCGATCACTCAGCGAGAGGACAGTATAGAAATTCGTACCGCCGTCTCTGCAGGGGAGACCAATTCCGAGACGCAGCCTTGGGTGATGCTCGGGTTATTCGGCCATCCAAACGATTGATGTTGGCAGGGCCCTCTCGGCGCAGCGAAATGAATGGCGGGCACCCCCAACTGGAAGAAGCAGTTGCCAATGATACCGACAGACGCGCTCCCGGCGGCCGCATTTCTGATACGCCATTTGTACCGGCCTTTCGACATGACCGAGGGTGAGCGGTTCTTCGCCATTGCAGAAAACGAAGATCCGCGTGGAGACAACTGGTACTGGAACGACGATAATGCAAAATCGTTGGAGTTTCTGTCACGACCGGAAGTTTGGCGACGGTTCTCGGGTGAGACCGCGGAGATTCTCCGGTTTGTGCGGTCGATGTGTCGTGGACCCTACATTTTTCGCCGCGTGAGCGACTTGCGGCTCGAACCGAGCGGCAAGGAAGGCACGGTTTCCAAATACGTCCACTCGCTGATGCAGCTGAAATATGATCTGTCGCGGGGCGCCATCGCAGCGGGCGTGCGCTTTCACGACGAAAGAACCCACGACAACCTGTGGCTAACCGGCAATCGAGTAGATTTCAGGTATCACAGCCGTCGGTTCAGCGTAGGCGCCGAGTGCGCGATCGCCAATACAGATGCAGTGCAGGACGGCCACAGTCTGCGGCTGAAACATGTGAGTGACCTGTATTTCACGCCGCGTTGGCGACCGCTCCACCTGGGGCAGCTCACCTATACCTACACGTTCGATGCCCGGTCGATGTTGATCGAAGTGGAGGTGGCGCTCGACCTGAACCCCGGCCTGGAGGTGGCCGACATTACGCTCACCATCGGCCATGACGCTCTCGACTACCCCTTTTTTACCGGCATTGGCGCTGACACTGAGCCGACGGGGGGCCTGCTGTTTTCGGCGGGCGATCCCGGATCTTTCAGCATCGACATGGCGGGTGCTTCATACTATTCGATCCGACAAGGCTTCATCTCGGGGGACGCTCTCGCGATTCATACGGTTCCGCGAGGGCCGGGGCGTCTCGCCGCGATCGAAGCGGAGGTAAGGCCTGCGGGTAAGCTCTGCCGGGCGATCGCGACCTACGTTTTCCCAGGCCCTCGGCGCGGCGGCCGTCTCGTCGCCGCCGAATGGAAGCTGATTACCGCGGGGGGGTTCTATAATCGCGTCAGCGACTACGCAGGTTTCGTTCGAGACGCCGTCAAAATGCAATCGACGCAGTGTGCGACCAACGATTACAGCATCTCATACGATTACGGGGTGACGATCAACGCCTTTGCCAAATGCTTTGCCGTATGCGCATCGGGCGCCGTGATGTTCGAAACCACCACATTGCAGGACGAGTTGCGGTCGCTGTTCGACCTCTATCTGCAGTATTATGCCGACCTTTACGTCGATCCGCATGTGCGACAGCCGAATGCGATCTTTTCGCGGGAGCTTGCATTCGTCATTCTCGGCGTGGTGACGATGTATCGGGCGACGGGCGCCGACGAGTATCGCCGCCGGCTGGCGCAGTTATGCGAAGTGCTGCTCGATTTCGAGGTGCGGTTCGAGGACGTGTCCGGCAGCCCCGCATCCGGGTTCCTGATGCGGCTCGACAGTCCTCGGGCTGCCTACGTCGATTGCCACAGCGCCGCACTGCTCGCGTTGACGCAAGCTTCGCGGTATATCAGCGATCCCCGTTTCGCGGCGGCGATCGACCGGGGCCTTGCGGGCTATTTTCTTGAGACATGTGCCGTCGATGTCGGGGGACCGCGCAGAATTGACACTGTATCGACACTGATGATCGATGAGCACGGTAGCCGCCGCAGTGAAAACCCGTTTTGGAATTTCAAAGTCGGGATGACATTACGCTTCTTCAATGCATTGCGGTCCGCCACCGATCCCGCATTGCAGGCGGTTGCCGCGCGGCACCGCGATCGCGTTGAGTTATTCGAGATAATATTGCGAAGACAGCTGGAGAGATCAATCAGCGAGCGAGACAACGGCATCGAAATCCGCATCGCCGAGACTGCAAGCGAGACCAACTCCGAGACGCAACCTTGGGTGATGATGGGACTTCTGGGACACCCCCACGACTAAAGAACTAAACATACTCTACCTATCCGGGCCGCTACCTGAGGTAGCTAGCACCCGGTCTACCGTTATTGCCTCACTGCTCGCGCGGTTCCGTCGACGCTTGCTACCAGTCGTCGCTTACTCTCGCTCGCAAACGCATTGTGCACAGCGGCCGCAATCGTCACCGAAGACCTGAGATTGCCGGGACGCCGTAGCACAAACAAGCAGCGCCGCCCTATTGCTTCCTCAAAAAATGCGCCCAGGTTCTGATGGATGGCCTGCTCGATCATCGTATCGCGGACGAGCCCGTGGTCTTGAAATTTTTGCTCCCACCAGTCGGGCCTTGCCCATACGAGATGGCCGTGTACGGGCCAACCTTTTTCATCGCACGGCCAATGCCGCCAATACGATCGGTCGCCGACGCTCAACCATTCCTGAAGATAGGGCTCCTCGAAAACACCAAAAACGCGATCTCTTCCCCACATCGGAGCGTTCAAATAAATATATCCATCTCGATCCATCAGTGACGAAAGCTTGTCGATATAGTGGTCGAGCCGCAACGGGCTGATGTGCTCGAGAACGTCCATGCAGAGAACGACGTCAAAGCGCCGATCGATCTCCAGTGTAAGAAGATCGCCAAACATCATCGCATCGCGAACGTTGGGAAAGGCGAATGCAAAGGCGAGATGGCTCACCTCAGCCCCGAGAACGCTGAGGCCGGCATCTCCCAGGAGACTCATCACCGCGCCGGTAAAGCATCCCAGCTCAAAGCAGCTGCCAGCGCCCAGAGCACGCACGATCGCGGCCGTTATCTGCTTGTCCCGATCGATCACCGGGCGCCATACGCCGAATCGATCGTAATAGCGATGTCTGTCGATCAGCGAGACCATCCGAGAAATATCGGCGTCGTTGCGCGCGACATAGACCGTCATTGGCATGCCGGCAACCGGCTGTGTTTCGTAGCAATCCGGGTTCGAGGCCTTGAGGTCGGGTAGTGGCGTCGCCGGGACGAGACCTTCGAGCGTGCGTGCGCGAAACTCGGGCGAGGCGATGAAGCTGCGAATAACCCACTCGAGCGGCTTCCCGGCGCGCAGAAGCGCGAGATTATTTCGGAAACCAGCGGGATCGGGCTCTCGCTCGAGGATCCCGCGGTAGAGAGCCGCGACTAGTTGCTCATGGGAAGAGATTTCCTTGGAACGAAACAAGAAACTCGATAGAGAAGTAATGGCACTTGACGCGCGCGACAACCGCAAGTCGCTTGACCCTAATTGCCCCCCCTTCGGCGCATCTTCGATGGACTCTTTCATGAAATACGACGAAGGCAACCCTCTCTGAGCAGACCCCTCGCGAAGAACTGTCGCGCGATGCTCACAGGGCCGCTGCCTAGCATGGCTCGCAGCACCATTCAAGCGCAGTCCCACGAACATCCCTATGGGCGATCAGCCTCCAAATCGAGGCCGATGCCGCGCAACGATTGCCGAGTGCCTCGGCGCTCGACAAGCGAGCCTTCGACCCATAGATATCGTAGGGAAGCTCCCGCCCAGGTGAGGAATTGATCTTTTTTTCGATTGGGCTCCCCGGTCGTCTTACCGAATGGTGCGATGCCGTTCTCGCTCGTCTCGCGGCGCGCTTGCCGGGGGAAGTATCCTTGGCCACTTGGCCGCCGTTGAGCAAGATGCTCGGTTATGACGGGATCGAGCCTGTGCTGGACCAGGTCGCCATCTCCTTGATAGCGAGCGGTGCAGCCCACCTCGTGATGGGCACGAGACAACCGGACGAACGCCTGCGCAGATCGCTCATCGCAACGAACGCCCGCTTTGTCGTGGCGCTCGACGATCCGCGCTCCGCTGCTGCCGATATTCTGGCCAATACAAATGTCGACTTGAAGGCGGTAACGCGGGCGATTGCCAATAGCTGCCCCTTGGTGATGCAGTGCGCAGCCTCGCCCGGAGCAATCACGATTCGGGGCCACCAGGCGGAGGTCGATGCCGCTGGCATCGTGTCGGCCATCGCCCGTCACTTCGAGCTCACGCTCGGCGCGGGCGAGGCTGAGCGCATCGTCGAGGAATTGGCAGCACTTGACCTTGGTTACGTCACGAAAGCATCCGAGGCCGACCATAAGATGGTCGAGAGCGTCCTGGCACCATATGCAAAGTGTTTCGCGGGCGACGATTTGGCGGCGATCACCTGGCCGCGCGAGCTGTTTATCGTCAACCGCGATTCCGGCAAGGGACTCACCGACGCGCTCGATGTGGGCGGCGGCATGCGAATTCTGATCTTCGGACCATACATTCACCTCCCCGCAGGGTCGTGGACGGCGCGGGTATTCCTCGGTTTCTCACCGGAGGCGTCCGGATATACGTTTCTGGTCGACGCCTATTCCGGTGGACAGCTCGGCTCGACGAGCTTTCAGCCGGAGAGGTCTGGTGTCTATACCGTCGACATCAATTTCTCGGTGGCCGAACCGAGTGGTCAAGGGGTCGAGATCCGGGTGTGGGTCTGGAGCGACTATGCCCGGGGGCAGCTGGCGTTTGGCCATGTCATCCTGCGGCCGCTCGCGATGCGCCAGCCCGATGCGGTGATCGGACCCGAGGATGATTTCCGGACGGTGCTCGACCTCTGACGACTGTTCAGCCTCGACAACGACGGCCGACCACTGACCGCCACCTCATCGACATCGCGGCGCGCGGTTCTGTAGATTTTGCCGCAAGGAGCCTGGTGGGTTAAACGAGCGCATGTTTTATTTCGTTGTCGGGCTACCGGGGCGTTTTACCGAATGGTGCGATGCTGTCAGCGCGCAGATCGCTCGGCGAGCATTGGGGCCCACCGAATTGGTCCGCGCCGACACGCTGCAGGAGATTGCGCTGTGGATAATGCGCACCGGTGCTTCGCAAGGAGTGGTGGCTTCGCGCCAACCCGGCGGTCGCCTCCGGTCTGCTCTCGTCGAAGCCGGCCGAACCTTCCTCGTGGTGGTCGAAGATCCGCGGACGGCTCTGGCAGAGGCCGTTTCCAGGATCCCGAGCGACATGGCTGCTGCAGTGCAGCTGGTGGCGAGCAGTTGCGCCGGCATCACTCGCTATGTCTCGTCGCCCGGTGCGCTCGCCTTGTTTCGCGACCGCGACGGCGGCGACCCTCTGACTGCTGCGCGAACAATTGCCGACCATTTGGCTCTCGATGTTAGCGATGCCGATATTGTCGAAATCGTCAATGAGCTGGCAGCGGCAGGACAGACTTTCGAGTGCGGCGACGGGGCCGCACGCTGGGACGGGCTGGGAGTCGAGGAACGGCGGGTAGTCGACGGGGCGATCGGTCCGTTCGTTACCTATCTCACCACTGGCGATCTCCCATCGATAACCTGGGAGCGCGAGCTCTTCTTTCTCGGTGACCGGCCGGGCGAGCGTGCCACAGGCAGCATCGATGTCACCGGCCGAGCACGTCGGGTGTTGGATGGGCCATATATAATGCTGCCGCCAGGATCCTGGTCGCTGTCGTTGCAGCTGCGGTTTTCTCGCGAGACGACAGAGCATGATTTTCTGTTGGAGGTGATCGCCGACCGGCAGGTTGCTTCCCGGACTATCCGGCCGCAGGCCGAGGGCGCCTTCGAGGTCAATCTCCCGTTTTCGCTCGAGGCCACGACAGATCATCCGATTGCGATACGCCTGTCGACCCAGCGTGCGGCCTTTGACGGGACGGTGGCAGTCGTCGGCGCCAGATTGACGACGGATGGAACGGCGCTCGCCGAGACCGGTTCGGCTCCGTTGGCCGGGCTATCGGCATGAATCTTTCGGTGGCACCCTTCGGACCAACGCGCGCTGTGGGCCGGTTCGCCACTCCGGATCGGCGAGAATCTGCGTGTCGCAGGATGTGTCCGGCCAAGACGGT
>Ga0306920_100005576_pt1 | contig 16295 bp, 15 predicted proteins | sample flu12Cox44000170_FD_204666 | JGI IMG/M metagenome (GOLD analysis project Ga0306920, IMG submission 204666) | Lab enrichment of tropical soil microbial communities from Luquillo Experimental Forest, Puerto Rico - flux4day.12C.oxic.44.000.170 (v2)... | ecosystem: Environmental > Terrestrial >... | reverse complement strand
AGGCCTGAGCCACACGTGATTGCAACCGGCAGACTGCCTAAGACACCATTTTGCGTTTGAAAATTCGCGTGCTGTAACTGCCGAATTGGCACAACCCGGAAGGATCTTCGCGTTGCCTCAAATCAGTCAGCTATCGCGGGGTACGTGCAGAGAGGCTAGCTGCCATTCCAGCGGGTGAAGGTCCCGCCGGCATAGGAGTATCGATGCTGTAGTTATATCCACTTCCTGTCGCTCTTGCTCGTGCGGCTGGTGTGCGGCGGTCTTGCGATGATGCGCCGACTTCGGTTGCTGTTTGGCGTTGTTGGAAGTCATGATACTTCACCGCATGGTGTTAGGGGTTCACGCCACAACCCCTGACAACTTCCAAGCCACCCCCTGAAAGCTCCGGCAATGTGGCGACTTTGGCGCAGCCCACACATTGGCAAACGTTGGCAAACCTTCGCAAGAACCCTTGATATGATTGGGTTTTTTTGCAGTGTTGCCGCCCTCAGGAAGGCAAGGCTAAATGACAATCGCTCCAGCCATCGTCACCCGTGAACCGCGTGCCGCAACCGCGACCTTCGCAGCGCCTCCCCAGGAGGTCGCCCCGCACGTCTTCATGCACGCCCAGTTCTCGAACACCTATGCCGTCAAGACCCCGGTTGGCCTTCTGCTCATCGACCCTGGCCTCTATCGCCTGAGCGCCGCCGTGCATCGCGCCGTGCGGGCTTGGAGCGACGCGCCCGTGCATACCGCCGTCTACACCCATGGGCACATCGACCACGCCTGCGGTCTTGGCGCCTTTCTCGAGGCCGGCGATCGCCCACACATCATCGCTCAGGAGAATTGCCTCGCGCGCTTCGAGCGCTATCGTCTCACCCACGGTCTCAACGCGGCCATCAACAGCCGGCAGTTCGGGCGCGAGGTGTTTTTCCCGGATGAGTTCGACCGACCGACGCTGACATTCCGCGACAGCCTGACCCAGCGCATGGGCCATCTCGACGTCGCCTATCGGGCGGCAAAGGGAGAAACCGACGATCACTGCTACATCTGGATCGCTGAGCTGGGCTATCTCTTTACCGGCGACCTCATCATCTGGCGCGCCCCCAATTGCGGCAATCCGCAGAAGGTTCAGCGCTACCCGGTCGACTGGGCCGAAGCGCTGGAGCGGATGGCAAGCCTCGGCGCCGAGTGGCTGTTCCCGGGCCACGGACTTGTCGTCGAGGGTCGACAAGCCGTGCGTCTCGTGCTCACCGATACGGCCTGTTATCTGAGGACCATCATCGATCAGGTGCTCTCTCGCCTCAACGCCGGCGAAGCCGGAGAGGACATCGTGCACGCCGTCCGCTCCGACCCGGTCCTTGCCGCCCTCCCCTATCTCAACGAGGTCTACGACCATCCACAGTTCATCGTGCGCAATCTCCTGCGTCTGTGGGGCGGCTGGTGGAACGGCAACGCCGCCGACTTGCTGCCCGCGACCTTTGCAGAGGAGGCCAAAGAGATCGCTGCCCTCGCCGGCGGGACGGCTGCCTTGGTCGAGCGGGCGCGCGTCCTCCTGAAAGAGAAGAAATTCGCGATTGCCTCCCACCTGGCCGAATGGGCGGTGCGTGCCGCACCCGACGACCGCGCGGCGCAAATCCTGAAGCGCGACGTCTATGAGCAGCGCCTTGCGGCCGAGCCCAATCTCATGGCCCAAGGCATCTTTCGCGCGGCGATGAACGACGCCAAGGCGGCACTCGGTGAGGAGCCGATCAAGCGCGCGGGCCGGACCGCTCTTTGAGGTCTGAGTGCCTAATGGTTGGTGCTGGCACGGAGCTGCCCCCCATGGTGCAGGCGGCGGGCAGAAAATTCCGTTTTACGAGAAGCCAAAGTCCAGATTATGAAAGTGAGTGCACGCGACCGCCAGCTCCGCGCCCCGGGGGCGGGGACAGGAAGGATAGGGCAACATGGATAAGCAATTGCGCTTCTCGAACATGCATACCGACGTGCAGGCGCGCGATGCCAAGACCGTGTTCGGCTGGCGGTATGCGCCGCGCATCATCTTCAAGGCGGGCAAGGGCACCAAGCTCATCGACATGGACAACAACGAATACTACGACCTCACCTCCGGAATGATGTGCATGGTGCTGGGGCATTCACACCCAGAGCTCGCCGAGGTAATCCGCGAGATGGCCGGCACGTTCCTGCATCAGTCCTCCTGGTATTCGAACCCTTGGGCGGTGGAATTCGCCGAGCGTCTCGGCGAGATCACGCCAGGCGATCTTAAGGTCGTGAACTTCGCCGTGACGGGCTCGGAGGCCAACGAGATCGCCATGCGCATGGCACTGGCCGCCACCGGCAAATACGACATCGTCTCCATGATCCGCGGCCTGCACGGCGGCAGCCTGGCGGTCGAGGCGCTGACCTCGGTCGGCGGCAACCGCCGCAAGAACCTGGGGCCGCTGATGTTCCCGGCCAAGGCCAATGCGCTGCTGCCGCCATACTGCTATCGCTGTCCCGTCAACAACACCTATCCCGGCTGCGACATCGCCTGCCTGAAATCGAGCGAGGAAATGCTGGAGTTCGTCACCAGCCAGAACATCGCCGCCATCATGGCGGAGACGATTCCCGTTCCCGGAGGCATGATCGTGCCTCCAAAAGAGTGGCTGCCGCGGCTCGCCGCGCTCGCCAAGCGCTGGGGGGCGCTGCTGATCCTCGACGAATGCCAGCTGGCACCGGCCCGCACCGGCAAGATGTGGGCGATGGAGCATTACGGCGTGAAGCCCGATATCGTCACCTTCGGCAAGGGTCTGTCGGCCGGTCTTGCCATCTGCGGCACGATTACCACCCCGCAGATTGCCGAGCAGGTGCGCGGTAATGCCGGCCTGCCTTGGGCCGGTACCTACTCGAGCGATCCGCTGGCAGCCGCGGTTGCGCTGAAGCAGCTCGACATCGTGCTGCGCGACAGGCTCGACGAGCGGGCCGACCGGCTCGGCGCGATCGCCGAGATCGCGCTGCTGGCGCTCAAGCATAAGTACCCCTGCATCGGCGACGTGCGCGGCAAAGGCCTCTACCGCATGCTCGACATCGTCAAGGACGCCAACACCAAGGTTCCCGATCCGGTGATGGCGGAGCGCATTCGCTACAACTGCGCGCTGGAGGGCGTCATCGGCATCGCGGTGAAGCACTATTTCCGCTTCGCGCCGCCGCTCGTTGTCACCGAGGCGGAGATCAACGACATCGTCGGTCGGCTGGAGATCGCCATCAAGCGCGCGATGGAGGGCTTCCCGAAGGAGGTGGACGTGCGCGAGTCGAGCTCTCTATCGGTCGGCGATCGCCCGATCGCAGCCGAGTGACGGGATCGGCGGACCGGGGCACCCGCGCCTCGGCCGCTGGCGCGCAAAGGTTGGTGCTGCTTTTGCTTGAGGAGGACGGTCGTGACGTCAAGGCGCGAATTCATCACGCACGTATCGGGTGCTGCGGCAGGCGCTGGCCTGGTCCTTGCGCAGGGGGAGCCGGCCGCGGCGCAGCAGCCGCCTGCGGCCGCGGCCCCGGGGAAGTCCAAGCTCGATGAGGTTCGCGCGCGCGGCAAGGTGATCGTCGGCGTCACCAGCGAGGCTCCCCCCTTCGGCTTCGTCGACGAGAAGGGCGAGCTGGTCGGCTTCGACATCGATGTGGCCAAGCTGATCGCCAAGGGCATCTTCGGCGACGACAGCAAGATCGAGCTCTTCAAGCAGGGTTTCGCCGCGCGTTGGCCCAACACGCAGAACGGCAGCATCGATTTCGGCATCATGGTCACGACCATCTATGCCGACCGCGCGCTGCAGGTCGCCTTTACACGGCCCTATATCGACAGCGGCATCGTGGTGGTGGTGAAGAAGGACAGCCCGGTCAAGACCATTGCCGATCTCAACAAGGCCGAATACACCGTGGCGCACCTGACGGCCCCGGTGCAGGAAGAGCGCGGCAAGCGGCTCTATCCCAACGCCAAGTTTCTCACCTTCGATGCGATCTCGGCCCAGTTCAATGCCGTCAAGCTTGGAAGAGCCACGGCGGCGCAGCTCGACGCCCCGGTCGCGCTCTATTACCTCAAGGACAATCCCGACGTGCGCATGCTCGACGAGTGGCTGACCGACGTGACCGGCAACAGCATCTTCCTGCGTCCCGACGACTTCAAGTGGTGGCTGTTCCTCGATACCGTGGTGGCGGAGATGCTGGGGGGAAGCCTCTTTAGTCCCTACAAGGCGCTCTACCGGAAGTGGTTCGGCAAGGAACCCGCCCGGGCGCGCGCCTAGCCCGGGGAGATCGACGCGAGGCTTGCGCGCTTCTCGCGCAGTGGTGAGCCATGGACTACCTCGCCCAGACCTTCCATCTGCTGCGGGCGCTCTTTCCCAAGCTGGTCGAGGGCTTCGGCATAACGGTCGGCGTGGGCCTCTCCGCGATGGCTCTGGCCCTCCTCGGCAGCCTGCTGTTGCTCGCGCCGCGCATGGCAAAATCGCGTCTCATCAGAGTGCCGGTGGAATCCTATATCGAGCTCATGCGCAACACGCCGTTGCTGCTGCAGATCTACCTCATCTACTTCGGCCTGCCGTTGCTTGGATTTTTTCCCTCGGAGTTCCTGTGCGGGGTCGTTGGCATTGCCCTTCAGCACACGGCCTTCCTGGTCGAGATCCTGCGCGGCGGCATCGAATCCATCAGCCGGCGCCAATGGGAAGCGGCGAGCGCGATCGGCATGCGCAGGCTCGCGACTTTCCGCTACGTAATCCTGCCGCAGACGCTGCTGCGCGTGATGGGCCCGCTGGGCAACCAGCTGATCATCCTGGTCAAGGACACCTCGCTCGTGTCTGCCATCGGCGTCATGGAGCTCACCATGGTCGGCAAGATGGCGATCGAACGCAGCGCCGTGTCGATCGAGATCTTCATGGCTGTCGCCATGTTCTATCTCGCGCTAACCACGCTGTTGGGGGCCGTCCTGCGGCTCATCGAGCAGCGCACCGCCGCGAGGCTCTAGGCACATGCTGCACACGTTGATCGCCAATTTGCCCTATCTCCTCAAGGGCGCCGCGGTCACGGTCTGGCTCTCCCTCATCGTTCTCACCTTCGGCACGCTGATGGGCACACTCCTTGGCCTGTCGGCCGCCGTGGGTGGCCGCCCCATCCGGGTTCTCGTCACCGCCTACATCTTCGTCTTGCGCGGGATTCCCGTGCTGGTGGTGATGCTGCTCGGGTACTATGCCTTTCCGACCCTGGGCCTGACCTTTGGCCCGACTTTGGGCTCGATTTTGGGCCCGATTTTTGGATTGCGCGCCGGTGCCTACGCGGCCGTCGCGGCCGCGCAGATCGTCTACGTTGCCGCATTCGTGGCGGAGATCGTGCGCAGCGCCGTGCTATCCGTGCCGGCCGGGCAGATCGCCGCCGCCAAGAGCCTCGGCATGCGGCGGGCCGGCATTCTGGCACACGTCGTGCTGCCGCAGGCGACCAGGCTCGCCGTACCGCCCCTCCTCAACAATTCGCTCACCGCCATCAAGCAGACCTCCTACATCTCGGTGGTGGGCGCCTGGGAGTTGACCTATGCCGCTCGGGAGGTGGTCGAACGCACGCTTGCCGCCTTCCAGATCTTCCTCGGCGTGATGGCGATCTACTTTCTGATTTGCTATCCCCTGTCGTTGCTCGCGCGATGGTGTGAGAAGCGTCTCGTCGTGATGCATTGAAGCCAGCGGCGCAGCCCCATGTCGATGATCGAGGTGAAAGAGCTGAGGAAGTCATTCGGCGCGCTCGAGGTGCTCAAGGGCGTGAGCTTCCAAGTTGCGAAGGGCGAGGTGGTGGTCGTGTTGGGCCCGAGCGGATCCGGCAAATCCACCATGCTGCGCTGCATAAACCTGCTCGAAGACTACCAGCACGGCGAGATCCGCATTGACGGGAGCCTCATCGGCTACCGCACGGACGGCAATGGCCGGCGCATCCCCCGTTCGGAGGTCGAGAACGCCAGATTGCGCGAGCAGGTGGGCATGGTGTTTCAGAGCTTCAACCTCTTCCCGCACCGCACTGCCCTCGAAAACGTCATGATGGGACCGCTGCGCGTGCGCGGCCTTGCTCGCGCGGAGGCGCGCAGCTTGGCGCTCGAGCTCATGGGCAAGGTCGGGCTTGCCGACAAGGCCGATGAGTATCCGATCCGACTTTCCGGCGGCCAACAGCAGCGGGTGGCGATCGCGCGCTCGCTCGCCATGACGCCCAAGGTCATGCTGTTCGACGAGGTGACCTCGGCCCTCGACCCGGAACTGGTCGGCGAGGTGTTGCGCGTCATTCGCCAGCTGGCTCAGGAAGGCATGACGATGATCATCGTGACGCACGAGATTCCATTCGCGCGCGATGTCGGCGACAACATTATTTTTATGGACGGCGGCGTGATCCTCGAGGCCGGACCTCCCGCCAAGGTCATCGCCAATCCATCGTCCGACCGCCTGAAGCTCTTTCTGCGTCGCTACCAGGGCGACTATCTCACGACATGAACGATGGTGCGCCAGAACATGCGCAAGAACAGCCCGAGCCTCGATTCGCCGGCGGCCAAGATATTGGCCATGATCGATACGGTTGCGCGCAAGCGCGCGGCGCCGCTGTCCACGTTGGCCGAAGAGCTCAAAATTCCGACCCCGACCGCGCACCGCATCTGCCGCGAGCTGGAGCGTCTGGGCTGGCTGCAGCGCGCGCCCGGCAGCCGGCAGTGGACCGCAGCAACGGCTCTCGTCGAGCTCGCCGCCAACACTCTGGCCAGCGCCGCCAATGGGGCGGCGGCCCATGCCGTGCTGCGTAGCCTCACCGCCGAGATCGGCGAGATGTCGAGCTTTGCCGTGCACGTTGCAGACGAGGTCGTCTACATCGCTAATGCGGAGCCATCGCAGGAGCTGACGCTGTCCTTCCGCGCCGGGCGGAAGGCGCCGCTATTCTGTACCTCAAGCGGCCGTCTATTCCTCGCGCGGCTCGATGATGAAGCGCTGCGGCAATATTTTCGCACTGCCGACTGTCAAGCCTACACCCGCCATACCGTCACCGATGCAAAGAAGCTGCTCGCGATCGTCAAGCACGTTCGCGCTGTCGGATACGCGATCACCGAGCAGGAGTACATCTTGCATGTGGTTGGCGCGGGCGTTCCAGTCGTTGGCCGCGACGGCATGTTCTTCGGCGTGCTATCGATTGCGGCCCCCGATGTCCGCTGCACCACCGAGCGCTTGGAACGCCTGATACCCGTGCTCATGCGGGCAGCCTCTCGCTTGGCGGGGCAACTGGCCACGCTCCAGGAGGGTGGCAAGGGGCGCTAAGATGTGCCCGGCACGGTCGCGGCGCCGCTGCGGGTTCCCGGGAAGTGACCGACCTATTGGGATCTCCTACTGGAAGCTCCCCATGGGATCTAGCGGTCGATATTGGCGTTGGCGCGCGGCAATACGGGCCTTAACGTTGCCCTGCCGGGCGCGACGGCGGCGAGGATAGAGGAACGTGAAACGCATGTGGTGGGGAGGGCCAGATGTTTGACTACGTGGTCGTTGGCGCCGGCTCGGCTGGATGTGTGCTCGCCGCGCGGTTGAGCGAGGATCCCTCCATCAGGGTCGCACTGATCGAGGCCGGCGGAGCGGATGACGCATCGGAGATCCACACGCCGATCACTTTCGCGCAGCTGTTCAAGACAAAATATGACTGGGATTTCACCACCGAGCGGAGCCGAACCTAGACAACCGGCGCGTATATCTGCCGCGCGGGCGCATGCTCGGCGGTTCGAGCTCAATGAACGCAATGGTCTACATCCGCGGACATCGCAGCGACTATGACGAATGGGCAGCGCACGGGGCGACGGGCTGAGGCTACGGCAACGTTCTGCCATGGTGCGTTCGGACCTCTCGCCTTGCGACGGGCGATCTCGGCATGCGCTCGTTGATGCATTCCTTGCGGCGGCACGCGAGGCCGGTTTTGAGGAGAACCCCGACTTCAATGGATCTCAGCAAGAGGGCGTCGGCCGTTATCAGCTGACGCAGCGTCATGGCCTGCGCTGCAGCACGGCAGCCGCCTACCTCCATCCCGCGGCAAGGAGGCCCAATCTGACGGTCATCACGGCGGGCCTCGCCACCCGCATTTTGTTCGATAACAAGCGTGCGGTCGGCGTCGAGATTGCGCGTAACGGCAGCCTCGAACAGCTGAGCGCCGAGCGGGAAGTGCTGCTCGCGGCCGGGGCCTACGGGTCCCCGCAGCTACTGATGTTGTCGGGGATCGGGCCCGCCGACGATCCTCAAGATGTTGCAAATCGAGGTACGGGAGAACCTGCCCGTTGGCCACAATTTGCAGGATCACCCCGTCGCTGGCATTACGCTCTTCACCGATGTTGAGACGCTGCTCCGCTGCATAGGTGCCATAGCGGTTGGAGTCGCCCGCACCCCAGCGATAGTCGATTTGCAGGTTGTCGCCGATGTTCCAGCACCATTCTTGCAGCACACCGACAAACGTTGAGACTTTCCGGTGGGCCTCGGAATCATCGGCAGCACCGCTGAGGCACTCTCAAGGGCATATGCAATGTCTTCAACAACATTTGAAGGGATGCTTCTGCGTGGCCCGACGGTGGAGGCGATACCACAGCAATGGATTTGTTGGCTGTCGAGGATTCTCAATACCCGCCAGATGCTGCCAGAGCCGACGTTTCCTATGTGATTACTCCCCAAAAGGCCGCTGTCTGCCTCTCTTGCGGCCCGCGCGGTGGCGGAACATGGTCGGGCGCGGCGGTAACGATGATGGCATCGTAGGGAGTGTGCTCCTCCCATCCTTGGTAGCCATCGCCGATCCGCGGAGTTACATTTGCAAAACCCAGCCGCGAAAGGGTCAGCGCCGCAGTTTTACCGAGCTCAGCGATGTTCTCCACCGTATAGACGTCGCGCGCTAGTCGTGACAGTACAGCGGCCTGATAGCCGGAGCCCGTGCCAATCTCCAACACCCGGTCGCTCCCCTTTACCCAAAGGAGATCAGTCATCAACGCCACAATGTATGCCTGGCCGTGGCGGGCCAAGCTTCTGCACCAGCCGCTCCGGCATCTGCCGGATCAGTTCGACCTTCAAGTCTTCCACGATGACGCCCGACCCGTCGGCTACCTTGACCACCGCATTGAACGACGCGACTGCACCGGCAGCGTCGACGAGCGCCTTGGGTCCGAGCGCTCCCAACACCGCGCAACGAGCTCGATTCAGCCGCCCTGGATCATCGCTCAGCGCAGCTTCCACGAATTCGCAGAGCAAGTCACCGTGCGGGACGCCGCTGTCGATGCTACCGTCGACGATCGCCTCGAGGTCGAACTCCTCGCCAACATGTTTGCCGCTCGCACGGAGCAAGGCTGCATGACTGGCCGTTCAATAGTAGCAGCCGTTGATCGAGGATGCCTTTGCGGCAATGTACTCGAGCTGCGCATGACTGATGGCGCGGTATTCGGTAGCGAAATCGCGGATCGCGCGCTGCGGCAGGTAGAGGGCGATGTCGAGATCGAAGAAGCCAATGACAGAGTTGGGGACTAGGCTCAGTGCCTGCTGGATGTGCACGTCGCCGTACCGACTGTAGGGATCGACGTCACCAGGTTCGAGATCCTGAGGCGCCACCGTCGGAATCCAGGCAATGCTCTTCTTGGCGCCTCTGGGTCGGCGGTTGGTGGGTTCCCCCGGCAATGCCTTGGGTAGCGGACGCCGCGGCTCGCCCATCGCCTTCGCGAAGGTGTCGAGCGCCGTAACGGTGGCCACGAGGCCGACGATCTCGACATATTCGGCATCGCTGATACCGCTCTTGAGGCAATCTTGCACCCACCTCTCGGTCAAGCGGCCAGCATCGGTGCTCACGCGGTGGATGATTTCAATCACGACCTCGGGAAGCTCGCCTAGCGACTGGTGTGCGCCTCCTATCGTGTAGGGGGAGATCGCGGCTTTGCGCAACTGGCAAAGCCTGCACTGCGACACATTTCTTGCCTCGGCAACCATGCGAACCCGCTGCGCACCAGTCCACCACGTTCCCGGTGCTGACAAATGCCGCCACGCCCGGTCGATTGCGTCGATAAGGTCCCGCCGAACGGGAACCGACTTTGGCTCATCCGAGCTTGGCACGGTTATATCGACCCTCATATTTCATTTTGCTGCCGATTATCGGCGATGTCCCCTCGCCAACGCAAGCGGCTCACCTGCGGCCGTCCGTCGACGGCGGGCCGCGTCGCCGCTGTCATCACATTCCAATGGCAGTGAAGAACCTGGAGCATGTTTTCCCGTTGAGGCCTTCTTCCGCATCCCTGTATGAGTCGCAGCGCTTACAACGGAGCCCGCTATCGATATCTGCGGCACCATCGTGACATCGTCCATCACCTCCTCGGAAGGCAACTCCCTGTCGCCGACAGCCTTAGCTCTTTGCCATCTTAATGGGGAAGGTCTTGCGCGCGCCTTCTTCGTTTCGCTTGCTCGCGCTCACGCTCACGCTCACGCTCGTTGATGTATTGGATCAAGTCAACCCATCGCTCGGGCTGGTGCTCATGCGTGGCATCCTCGGATCGGGCACGGAATAGCTCGCCGATCCAACGCGCGATTGACCGCTTCTCTTGGGGCGCCCAGTTCGCCATTTCCTGGTTCTGCCCTCCCCACAATGATGACACTGAAACGCTGCAAGCCAACGAGCGTTCCTGACCGTCGGTGAGCCTATAGAAAGTGCTCATTGTGAACCGGCAGTCGGTCGCTCGTCCCGAGCCGGCTACCAGTGGCGCCATGCCTCGATCGGGTCGCCTTTTCTTTTTGAGCGGACGGCATAATTTTTCCAACGCATTGCGGCGGCCTTTTAGGCAATTTCCTTACGGCGCCTTGCGCTGAGTGCCTTATCGCGTGCCCAACCGCCACGCTTTCCTAAGCTCTATGCGGCCTTGTCCTTGCCCATCCTGGGCGGGGCGGGGAAGTATTTTCAATTCGAAAGCGAACCTAGCACGGCACGAAATCCTCTTCCTGACAGGATGCTTGCCGGCCGCTATTCAAATCATATTAAAACGCGAGCTTGTCAGTTTCCGCTCAGCTCCGCCTGCGAGTGTCAATCACGCGTTGTTAAGGCAACAACCGCTGTCCGAGCTTGGACTTTGCCGGACTAGAGAAGAGGCCATGCCAAAAGGCCTCGCCACCTTCGGACTGACGCGGCAGCCCATTATTTTGCTGGGCTTGCTTCTCTTCGTCAGTGGTGGACACATCGCCTTCAGGCCGCTCAACAACCGCTACGCGGACACGGTCGCGCTGTTCCAGGCCCTCTGCGGCGATTGGCGGAACCGATCGGACGTGGACGCTGACTTGGTGCGCGGCAAATGGGGCCACACCCTCGTCGTGGTGAGGGACGATTGATTGAAGCGAAAGGCGTGCAGAGTCTGATGTACCGGAGATCAGCCCTCATCTCCTTAGGGGCCGCCATCGTGGTCGCTGTCGGGGCCTATTGGGCCGGGGACATGCTTCTCCTGGGCCTCGGCGGTGCGGGCTCGGGAATTCCGCCCCAGCCGGCGACGGCGGCTGAACTGGGCGTGGAAATTCCGGAAAGCGTGGCTGCGTCGCTCAGAGTGGAGGCGGTGGAAGAGCGCGAGTTTCCCATTGAGAATAATGCGGTGGGTAGCATTGATTTCAACGAGGATATGACACTGCAGGTCTTTGCCTCCTACCAGGGGCGGATCATCGATTTGTTCGCCAAGATCGGCGACGAAGTCAAAAAGGGTCAGACACTCTTTACAATCGACAGCCCCGACCTTGTGCAGGCGGCATCGACGCTCATCACTACGGCTGGCGTGTTGGAGCTGACCACGCGTACTTTGACACGGTTACGGGATCTGGCGAAGACGAAGGCTGTTCCTCAGAAAGACCTCGAGCAGGCCATCTCGGATCAGCAAGCCGCGGAGGGGGCCTATAAGGCGGCGCGTGACGCTGTGCGCATCTTCGGCAAGACCGAGGAACAAATGGATCGCATGGTGGCCGATCGCCATGTCGACCCGGTTCTCGTCGTCCCCAGTCCAATCAGCGGCCGCATCACGGCGCGTAACGCTGCCCCCGGATTGTTTGTGCAGCCCGGTGGCGTGCCGGCACCCTACGCGGTGGCCGACATCTCCACCATGTGGATGCTAGCCAATGTGCACGAGAGCGAGAGTCCGCGCTTCAAAGTGGGTCAGGAGGTCAAGGCGAGGGTTCTGGCCTATGCCGAACGAACCTTTGATGGGAAGGTAACAACGCTGGGACCTGCGGTTGATCCCAGCACCCATCGCGTGCTGGTGCGTTCGGAAATTGCCGATCCGGAGCACCTCCTGCGACCCGGCATGTTCGCGACCTTCGTGATCCGGGTCTCTGATCCGGTGCGGGCGATAGCTGTGCCGGCGGATGGAGTCGTGCGGGAGGGCGATGGCACAATGAGTGTGTGGGTCACGATTGACCGACGCAGGTTCACACGGCGAACGATAAAGATTGGCATGCACAAGGGAGGCTTCGTTCAGATTATCGAGGGCCTGCAACCCAGGGAGCTCGTGGCCACCGAGGCGGCGCTGTTCCTGAGCAACGCCCTGACGGGCGGGTCTCGTTCATGAGGGAGACTTGAGCCGCAGAAGTGATACCTTTATGATTAAGGGACTCCTTACATTCGGACTGACGCGGCGGCCGATCGTCATGCTGGGCCTGTTGCTTTTCGTTGGCGGCGGGCTCGTGGCCTTTAGCAAGCTCAACATTGAAGCTTATCCCAATCCCGCGCCGGTCATTCTCGAGATTACCGCGCAATCTCCCGGGCTCTCAGCCGAAGAGATGGAGCGTTACTATACTATCCCAATGGAGGTTGGTCTGGCGCCCACCCCAGGGGTCGCCATTATTCGCTCGACATCGTTCTATGGCCTCTCCTTTGTTCGTGTCACTTTCAAGTATGGCATCGATTACTACTTCGCCGTGACGCAGGCGAATATCAGCCTGCAGCAGAATGTTTCCCTACCCAACAACGTGTTACCGCAAATCCAAGGATCGAGCCTGGTGGGTGAGGTATACCGCTATCAGGTCGTCGGCCCCCCGCATTTCGGCTTGAGCAATTTGCGTACGGTTCAGGATTGGATCGTGCAACGACGCTTGATGACGGTGGAAGGCGTCGTTCAGGTCAACACCTGGGGCGGAACAACCAAACAGTACGAGGTCGAAGTCGACCTGAATAAGCTTGATGCCTACAATGTGACGTTACAGCAAGTGGTCAGCGCCATCGGCAACGCCAACGTCAATGTCGGTGGGCGCGAGATACGCATTGGCGAGCAGTCGGTGAACATCCGCGGCGTCGGCTTGATCGACAGCGGTGGCGCGGCGGATCTTACCCAGGGCTGGAACGTGAGCGACATCCAGAGCATTGTTCTCGCTCAATCGAACGGCATTCCGATTCAGCTGAAAAATGTTGCTACCGTGCGCGTTGGCCATGTACCGAGGCTCGGCAAGGCGGGGCGCGACAGCGAAGATGATGTCGTGGCGGCCATCGTGGTCATGAACCGAACGCTGCACACCAACGATGTCGTTCCACGCATCCAGGCCGCAGTGGCCAAGCTCAATGTCGATGGTACCCTGCCCCCAGGGGTCAAGCTCGTCCCCTTCTATGACCGCACCTCGCTTGTCCAGGTCACCACGCACACCGTCTTGCATAATCTCATGTTCGGCTGCTTGCTCGTCTTCTTGATCCAGTGGACGTTCCTGGGTGATCTACGCAGCGCAATCATTGTCGGCATCAACATTCCGTTCGCGCTTTTCTTCAGCATCATCATCTTGGTGCTCGTCGGGCAGGATGCGAACCTGCTATCGATCGGCGCCGTCGACTTTGGCATCATCATCGACTCAGCCGTCATCTTGGTGGAAAACATATTTCGCAATTTCCAGGGAACGGAGGAACACCGGCGCCAGGCGTTAAGCGCCCTTGCCGCCGGACGCCTGGGAGGCGATCCCACGCGGGAAGCCGGCTCCACCTGGACCGATCGGCTGCGACTCATTTACATCAGCGCCTTGCAGGTGGACAAGGCTGTGCTGTTCTCTACGGCCGTAACGGTGGCAGCTTTCGTCCCGTTGTTTACGATGGAGGGCGTCGAAGGTCAGATCTTCAATCCCATGGCGCGGACGTACGGGTTTGCCTTAGTTGGGGCCCTGATCGCTACCTTCACCATCACTCCGGCGCTCGCCTCGCTCCTGCTGCCCGAGCATATTCGCGAGACCGAAACCATCGTCGTGCGCGTGTTGCGCTCAGTCTATACGCCCATTCTGCGCCTGGCGCTCGGGGCGCGTTGGGTGACGATCGCTGTTGGGGCTGCTTTCTTGGTCGTAACCGGTGTCCTCACGCTGCGGCTAGGCACAGAGTTCTTGCCGCACCTGGAGGAAGGAAATCTCTGGATCCGCGCTTCAATGCCCCCGACGATCTCTCTCGACGCCGGCATGAAATACGTAACGAAAATACGCGAGATCCTGCTCCGTCATCCCGAAGTCGTGACCGTCGTTTCGCAACACGGGCGCCCCGATAATGGCAGCGATGCGGCCGGGTTCAACAATGCTGAATTCTTCGCGCCATTGAAGCCGTTCGACGAATGGCCCGCCGGCCGTACAAAGGAGAAGCTCATTCAGGAACTCCAAACCGAGTTCACCCAGGAATTTGTCGGAATCGACTTCAACTTCTCGCAGTACATCCAGGACAACATTGAGGAGGGACTCTCCGGCGTCAAGGGCTCCAATTCCGTCAAGATCATCGGGCGCGACCTTGCAACCCTGGAAAACCTTGCCGACCAGGTCTTGCGAGAAATGAGACAGCTCAGGGGCGTGACGGACCTCGGCGTGTTCCGGGTACTCGGCCAACCCAATCTCAATGTCAAAATCAATCGTGATGCCGCCGCCCGTTATGGTCTCAACACCGGAGACGTGACGACAGTCATCCAAGCGGCGATGGGCGGCCAGGTCGCCACCACGTTGCTCGAAAGTGACCGCCAGTTCAGCGTCACCGTGCGGCTCGCCCCGGAATACCGTGAAGACATCCAGGCCGTGCGTGCCCTCAAGGTGGGTTATCAAACACCAGCCGGCCTCAACGCCTATATTCCCTTGACGCAGCTTGCCAAGATATCCCTGGATACTGGTGCGTCCTATATCTATCACGAACGCAACGAGCGTTTCATCCCCGTGAAATTCAGCGTCCGCGATCGCGATCTTGGTGGGACCGTCGCCGAAGCCCAGGAAAGGATTGCGCGCAACGTGAAGCTTCCGAACGGTTACCGTATCGAGTGGGCAGGAGAATTTGAGTCCCTGCAACTAGCCAAGCAGCGCTTGGCTGTCATCGTGCCTATAAGTCTCCTTCTCATCATGGTGCTTCTGTACGGGCTCTTTAATTCCCTTCGCGACAGTCTACTGGCCTTGGTCGGCATACCGTTCGCGATTGCAGGTGGAGTGATTGGGCTGCTTGTGACAGGATTGGATTTTGGCATCTCTGCTGCCGTCGGCTTCGTCTCGTTGTTCGGCGTCTCCGTCATGAACGGCATTCTGGTCATCACCTATTACAACGAGATAAGGGGTGAGGGGATGCGCGCTCTCGACGCGATGTTTCACGCGGCCACCCAGCGCATGCGGCCCATGCTCATGACGGCGTTATCGGCATGCATCGGACTGTTTCCCGCGGCGATCTCCACCGGCATCGGCAGTCAGGTCCAGCGCCCCCTGGCGGTTGTCGTGGTGGCCGGCATGCTCATCGGCCCTGTCATGCTTCTTGTCGTCGCACCGGCGCTGCAGATGATGTTCTTGGGCAGAGAGTCCGAACAACGATCCCAATGAAAGTGATGCAGCACGGATCGGTGACAGAACGTCAAAATCCCATCGCGACCGTCTATCCACAAACCACGCCCAAGACCGTAGGAAAAGGTAAGGTGTGTGCCGCCGCCACTCGATGCGGGTCATGGCTTCCGCCCTTCCGTCTGATCGATGACTGGACAATCACCATAGGCTGCGGACCACGCATCTGCCGCTCGGCGCGCACGTTTGACATCATTGTATGTGAACTTGCGCGTAGTGACGCCCCGGTCATCAATGATTCTGACCTCGAACCCAAGGTCCGTGCTGGCGATCACGATCTTCATGCTCTTTAGCGCAGCGTCTTCAGTGATCCCGCCGCAATAGACAACGGCGCGATGTGCCAGTCCCCGTCGCATATAGAGGCCGGCGTAAGCAGAGTGCATCTTGAGGGATAACTGATCGCGCCCTGGGCTCCTTGGTCATGCAAAAGAGCGGTGCGCGCAAAGCGCACCGCTCTTTCTATGGAATTCTCGCCGCTAGTTGGTCTTTTGG
>Ga0306920_100005575_pt1 | contig 16298 bp, 15 predicted proteins | sample flu12Cox44000170_FD_204666 | JGI IMG/M metagenome (GOLD analysis project Ga0306920, IMG submission 204666) | Lab enrichment of tropical soil microbial communities from Luquillo Experimental Forest, Puerto Rico - flux4day.12C.oxic.44.000.170 (v2)... | ecosystem: Environmental > Terrestrial >... | reverse complement strand
CGGGTCGTCGATCAGGTAGGTCGCGTTCTCCGACACGTTGATGAGCCTGACCGAGGCGCCGGGGTGGCAGCCGTACTCGCCGAGCGCCCGCTGCGCGCACCGGGTGACCCGGTCCAGCACGTCGCTTCCGGCGGACAGGTCATGCCCGGACATGGCCTGCCTCGCTCTGGTCCCGTCCCACGACGGCGGCCAGCACGCCCGCCATCGCCTGCTGCGCCCTGGTCACGTCGGCGGTCTGCCCGGCCAGGTAGACGCGGCCCGCGACGCCGATCATGGACACGTCGACCAGGGTCACGCCGGGCGCGGCCCGCTCGGCCTCGTTGGCGGCCACGGTCGCGAACAGCGCCGGGGTCACCTCGCAGACCCCCAGGGTGTCCCCGGGGATCACCATGGACCCGCCCCGGTTGCGGTTGATGATGACCGCCTGCCGGTCGGTCAGGTCCTCGATCACGTCGGCGAACAGGATCCGCGGCCGCAACTGGTCCGCCGGGTCCGCGTCCAGGCCCGCCAGGATCGCCTGGCCGGCCCGCTCCACGTCGGCGAGGTCGGGGCCGTGCACCTCGAGCACCCCGAACTGCCGCTCCACGAACAGGATGCCCGGCTCGACCGTGGGCACCGCGCGCAGCGCCAGGTCGGTGACCCGCTCGATGGCCAGCGCGGGCGCGACCTCCACGATGAGCGAGTGCTCACCGGCGAATGGCGGGTAGCCCCGGGCGCGGGTGGGCGTGCCCAGGTAGGCGGCGAACTGCCGCTGCAGGTCCTTGACCAGCAGGTAGACGCGCAGCTCGGGGCGCGGTACAGGCGGGGCCACGTTACTCGGTACGGATGGTGAAGTGCCTGCCCAGCTCGGCGTGCGGCCGCGGGATCACGTGTACGGACACCAGCTCGCCGACGCTGGTCGCGGTCTCCGAGCCCGCCTCCGTGGCGGCCTTGACCGCCCCCACGTCCCCGACGATGGTGACCGACACCAGGCCATCGCCGACGTCCTCGCGGCCCACGATGGTCACGTTGGCCGCCTTCACCATGGCATCGGCCGCCGCCAGCGCGGCGACGTAGCCCTTGGTCTCGATCATCCCTATCGCGTTATCCGCCATGTGCCTTCCCTTTCTTCTTGTCCGTGCCCGCGGCAGCACTCGTGCTCCTGCTGGCCCGGGGGGGCGACCCCCCGGAACCCCCCGATGGCTGCCGGCCCCGTTCCTTCGTCACGGTGCCGCCGCCGACCGGCTCGTCGATCGAGCCGATGATGAGCGCGTCGATCGGTGGCGCTTTGCCGGGGAACCAGGCGGCGGCGACCGAGCCCTGCGCAACGAGGACACGCTCACCCACGCCGCTGCCCAGCACGTCGAACGCCACCAGCCGGGTTCCCGAGCCCTCGGCCTCCACTTCCAGGAAGGCTCCGTTCGGTATCTCCGCCAGCCGGCGGGTGGACCAGACGTTTCCGACCACCATCGCGGTAAGCATCAGCGCTCCTTCACGATCTCGACGCCGGTGGCGCGGGCACGGTCGCGGGCGAGCGGCGTGAGCACCGCGCGGCGACCGAGCACCAGCCGTGCCCCGGCCCGGGCGGACGCCGCGACCATTGCCTCGGTGACCGCCCCCTTCTCGATGCGGTGGCTGGGCTGGGCCGATCCGCCTGCCACCGGCGCCGCCAGCCGGAACCGCAGGCGGCCGGCGCGCAGAGCGTCCCGGTGCTTCGGGTTCTCGAACAAGTGCAAGAGATGCAGAACGAAATTTCCCAGGTCGGCGTCCGTCCTGATCGACACGACTTCCACCGACTCGACGTACTCACGAACCGTGTGCGGCAACCCCGGCTGCCCGGGCGCACCGGTGACCGGGGCCTGCCCACCCGCAACGCCACCCCCCGGCACCCCGGCCGCACCGGTGACCGGGGGCGGCCCCCCACCCGCCTCCCCTTCCCACTTCATGCCACCCGCCGGTACCCCGGTCCCGGCGGCGGCACCCGGGTTCCCCGGATCCCGTACCGCCGGTAGCAGGTCGGCGAGCACCTCCCGCACCAGCGCCCGGATGGTCTCGGTGTCAGCAGCCTGCGGCCGCTGCCCGGTCATGCCAGGCTCCGCTCTGTTGTCCTGCTTCGCAGTGCAACCTCGGCGGCCTCGGCGGCCTGGCGCACGTCGGCCTCGGCCCCGGACAGGTACACCCGCCCCGTGGCGCCGATCATCCGGTAGTCGACCACCTTGATCCTGGCCGCCTTCTCCGCCTCGTTGGCCGCCAGGATCGCGTACGAGGCGGGCTGCATCTCCAGCACGAACAGCGACTCCCCGGCGAGCGCCATCGACCCGATCTTGTTCCGGTTGATCAGAAACGCGTGCTGCGGATCCAGCATCGAGATGATCTTCGACGCCAGCACCACCGGCCTGGTGGCGTCGCGCGCCGAAACCCCCAGCGCGTCCAGCACCGCCGATCCGGCCGCGCGTACCTCGTCGTTGCCCCCGTGGATCTCCAGGTACCCGAACTGCCGTTCCACCACGAGGATCCCGGCGCGCACGCCCGCGTGCTTGAGCGCCACATCCGTCACCGGCTCGATGTCCAGCCCCGGCGCCACCTCGATGATCTGCGCCGCCACATCGCTACGCGGCAGACTCCCCCGGATCCAAGTCCCCAAATAACACATGGTCTGCGGTTGGAGTCTGTTCAGGAAGATGAACGATCTGAGCTCAGCCATGGGATCCCCCCGCGAACTGCGCCAGCTCCTCGATAACAACCCGCCGTATCTCCTCCCGCAGCGCAGCCATGTCTGCCGCCGCGCCCAACCGCGCCCCACCGGTCACGTGGGGCAGGGGGGTGGCTGGGGGCGGAGTTCTGTCCGCGCCCAGGTATCCCCCTGGCCCGCGCTCACCTTGACCAGCATTCGAAGCGATCGGGTACGGCGGTACAGGCCCGGCCGGCGCTTCCCAAGGACTCAGTCCCGAGAAGTTCCCAAACGCCTCGTCGGCCTCGGAGTTGTAAGCCATCCGGGTCCACTGCACGAGATGCCTTGGCTCCAGGTTCTCGGTCAGCGAGGATCGCCCGAAGAACCCCGTCCCCACGGTCATCGACGGCGCCAGCGCCGTGGAGATCCCCGAACTGCCCAGGCTGTTCCCGACGTTGACCGACACCCGCAGCACGTCCACGCTGGCCCCGAAATCCATGATCGTCCGGGGGTCGGTGCTGTGGATCGCCGCCGAATGCCCGCGCCCGGTGATCCGCAGCACCGCGCGGGCCACGTCGATGCCGCGGCGGGCGTTCGGCACCTGGACCAGGCCCAGGACCGGGCACAGCTTCTCGTGCGCGAGCGGCTCTTCCGGGACGGCCATGCCGAACGGGGCGAGCAGGACCCGGGTGGTGCCCGGTACCCGCAGGCCCGCCTCGGCCGCGATCCATGGCGCGTCCTTGCCCACGAACCTGACGTCGAAATGCCCGCCGGGGAACAGCAGCGCGGCGACCTTGGCGGCCTCGTCCGGCTCCAGCAGGTGGGCGCCTTCCCGCTTGAGGTGGCGCAGCAGGGTGGCGGCGACGGACTCCTCGACGATCAGCACCGACTCGTTGGTGCACAGGATGGAGTTGTCGAAGCTCTTGCTCTCCACGATCCGCTTGGCCGCCTTGGCCAGGTCGGCCGTGGCATCCACGAGCACCGGCACGTTGCCAGGGCCCACGCCGATCGCGGGCGTGCCGGAACTGTAGGCGGCCCGGACCACCGGGGACCCTCCGGTGGCGACGATGACGCTGGTCCGCTCGTCGGTCATGAGCGCGTCGATGAGCGGCACCGAGGGCCGGTCCACCACCTGGATGACCCCGTCGGGGGCACCGGCGGCCACGGCCGCCCGTTCCAGGGTGCGCGCGGCGTCGGCGCAGCACTCGGCGGCCTGCGGGTGCGGGCTGACGACCACCGCGTTGCGGGTCATCAGCGCCAGCAGGGCCTTAAAGAACACCGAGGCGACCGGGTTGGTGGAGGGGGTGAGGGCGAGGACCACACCGGCCGGGCGCGGGATCTCGACGATCTTCGCGGCCGGGTCGAACCGCGGGGTCACGTAGTCGTGGGTGGCGTACGCCTCGACCAGCCCGGTGCTGCACGCCATGTTCTTGATCACCTTGTGGTCGGCGACGCCGAATCCGGTCTCACGGACCGCCCATTCCGCGTACTCGCGCGCCTGGGCGGCCCCGGCCTGAGCGGCGGCGTGCACCACGCGGTCCACGGCCTGCTTGTCGTAGCGGGCGAACGCCCGCGCCGCCCATTCCGCCCGCTGCAGCATGGCCCTGGCCCGTGGCACGCCCGCGGGGTCGCTCAGCACCTCGAAGCTGATCGCCTCCGAAGGCGCCACATCGGCCGCTCCGCGGCCGAATCCGGCCGCTCTCGGCCCACCGGCGGCCACACTGGACGCACCGGCAACACCGGTCCCGCCTGCCACGTCTCGCCCGCTCACGGCCGCTCCCACCCGTGGCAGCGTTTGTAGTGGTTGCGCCAACCACCACAAAGGAATGTGGTGGTTGCGCCAGCCATGACAATTAGCGCGCCCCCGGCGTCAGAGCAGGGCTGCACGGGTGATGACCGGTGCGCGGGCCGGCGGGCGGCGGTCATGGCTGGGCCCGGCCGGAGCGGGCGTCGCGGGCGGCGAGGCCGATGGCCTGCTCGGTGCGGTCGAGCAGTTCGTCACACAGCGCCGGGGTGATCAGCACGCCCGGCTTGTATTGCAGCACCCGGGGGTCGAGGGTCGAGAAGATCGCCCAGACTCCCGCCTCGTAGAGCCGCCTCATGACGAACTGGGCGCCCTTCGGGTGGTCGAACTCCAGCCCCATGACCAGGCCGTCCTGCCTGATGCCGACGAACCAATCGGGGTAGAGCGCCTGGATCTTCCGGCACCCGTCGCCGATCAGCGCGGCGCTGTAGTGCACCATCGACCGGACCTCGGGGCGGCAGGTGATTTCCAGCGTCTTCAGCGCCGCCACGCAGCCAAGCTCCGCGCCGCCGAAGCTGGACATGTGCGCGAACCCGTCCTCGCTGAGCCAGCCCGCCGCCGCCTCGCTCACCAGGACCGCGCTGATCGGGTACATGCCGCCGGAGATGCCCTTGCCGGTGACCAGGATGTCCGGCACCACGCCGTGTTTGCTGATCGCCCACAGTTCGCCGGTGCGCATCAGCCCGGTCTGCACCTCGTCGGCGATGTACAGGGCGCCGTGCGCCTCGCACAGCCGCTTGACCCCGGCCAGGTAACCGGGGGCGGGCAGCGGGAAGCCGTAGGTGGCGGGGATCGTCTCCATGATCACCGCGGCCACGTCCTTGCCGCGCAGCGCCTGCTCCATGGCGGCCAGGTCGTTGAACGGCACGTGGCTGAACTCGTCGGGACGGTCGGCGAGAAACAACGTGGAGAACCGCTCGTCCCCGGTGGCGACGGCGAGCCCGGTGTGCCCGTGGTACGCCTTGGCCACCGAGACGATCTTGCGACGCTTGGTGGCATGCCGGGCCGTCTTGAGCGCGATGTCGATCGCCTCGCCGCCGCCGCTGCCGAAGACCACCTTGGCGATGCCCGGCGGCCCGGTGCTCACCAGCGCCTCGGAGAGCGCCGTCCTGGCCAGCGAGGGGAAATGATGGTTGCCGATGTCGAAGTGCTGCATGGCGGCGGTGACGGCGGCCACCACCTCGGGATTGCGGTGGCCCAGGTTGTAGGTGCCGCCGTTGAGGTGGGTGTCGATCAGGCGCTTGCCCTCGACGTCGTAGATGAAGTAGCCCTCGCGCCTGTCGATGACCAGCGGAACGCCCGAGTCCACCCAGAACTGGGTCTTGGACGGGTTCCAGAACTCCTTGGACTTGGCGAGCATGTCGCCCTTGGAAGCGAAGGCGATGAGTTCCTCGGCCACAGTCACCTCCGCGCCTCTGGCACAGCACCTTCGCGCCTGCACAACCAGGCACGCGTCCGGCGCGAGGCACCCCCGCGCCGCTGGGCACTCTGCACATCTGCGCCGCGGCCCTAGGGCATGTTCGCACCCCGCCCGTTTGGTTCAACCAAACGAATACCGGATGTGACCGATTAGTGTCAACCGGTCCTTGTTAACTCGATATTTCCGGAAACAGAAGTCTTGTCACGCTTTTTACCAGGTGATACTGTCCGCGCTGTGACGTGTACCACAACGCACACGCCCGACCAATAACCCCTGCTCCGGGACTAGCTCACCCGGGGCGCGCCCCGCTGTGGGGGAGGAATCATGGCACAGTCAGACACCTCAACTGGCGGGGAGGGCGTTCCGCTCGCTCCCGGCATGTTCCCCGAGGACTTCGACGTCTCACAACGAAGCGATGTCGCCAAGCTCCGCAAGGGCGCCGTCGGGCTCGGCGGCGTGCTGTTCCTGACCGTCACCGGGTCCGCGCCGATCTCGGCCATGCTGTTCAACACGCCGATTGTGGTCGGGTTCGGGCAGGGCATCGGCGCACCCGCTGCGTTCATCTTCGCCACGATCGTGCTGACGATCTTCTCGGTCGGCTACGTGGCCATGGCCCGCAAGAAGACCACCGCGGGCGGCTTCTATTCCTACATCAGCCACGGGCTGGGCCGGGAACTGGGCATCGGCACCGGGTTCGGCTCGCTGGTCGCCTACTCGGTGTTCGAGGCGTCCCTGGCCGGCGGGTTCGCCTACTTCCTCAACCTCAAGCTGGCGTCGTTCGGGTGGAACGTCGGCTGGCCCTGGCTGGCGCTGTTCATGATCGCGCTGATCGGCGTGCTGACCTACTTCGATGTCCGCGTCTCCGCGAACCTGCTGGCGATCGGCCTGATCAGCGAGGTTGCCATTCTGATCATCTTCGACATCTTCCTGTTCGGCCACGGGAACGTGAACTTCAGCGCGATCAACCCGGTGAACGCGTTCAAGAGCTTCCCGGCCTCGCACGGCATCGTCGCCGGCGCGATCGGCATCGGGCTGTTCTTCGCCTTCTGGTCCTGGGTCGGCTTCGAGATGGCGCCGAACTACGGCGAGGAGTCCCGCGACCCGAAGCGGATCGTGCCCCGGGCGCTGTACATCTCGGTGATCGGCCTGGGCATCTTCTACACGCTGACCTCGTGGGCGCCGCTGGGCGGGTACCCGAGCACGCATGCCGCGATCGCCGCGGCGCAGAGCGACCCAGCCAACTTCTACCTCCACCCCGCCGCGCAGTATGCGGGGCACTGGGTCGCTTCGATCATGAGCTACCTGATCATCACCGGGTCGTTCGCCTGCGGCATGGCGTTCCACAACACCACCGCGCGGTACTTCTACTCGCTCGGCCGGGAGGGGTTCATGCCCAAGCCACTCGGCCGCACCCACCCGAGGTGGAAGAGCCCGCACATCGCCTCGGTCACCCAGTCGGTGATCGCGGCCTTCATCATCGCGCTTTTCGCCATCTTCACCGGCACCAACGACCCGACCTCGCAGGCCTACGTGCAGGTCTACGGGCTGATGGCGCTCATCGGCGTGATCATCATCCTGTCCGTCCAGGCCGTGGTGTCGCTGGCGATCCTGGTCTACTACGAGCGCTTCCACCGGGACGAGGTGCACTGGTGGAAGACCCGGCTGGCGCCGCTGCTGGCCTTCATCTCGCAGGCCTTTGTCGTGTACCTGCTGTTCAGCAACATCGGGTTCCTCGGCGCGTCCGCCTATAGCTACGCCTACTGGCTAGGCCCGATCGATCTCGCCGTGGTGCTCATCGGCATCGGCGTCGCGTTCTACTACAAGAAGCGAGATCCGGAGAAGTACGAAAAGGCGGGCCGGCTGATCAACGAGGGTCTTTAGAGGCGCCCGGCTCCCGCCCTGGTGCCGCCTGGCGGGGCGTTATCTGGGGGGGTTCCCGGCTCAGCCCGGGAGACTGCCACCGGCACGGTCCGTCCGTGCCGGTGGCAGCGTCTGTCTTTGACAGCGCGATCCGCACGGTCACGATCATGCCCGCGCGCTCGGCGGACTGCATGCTGATGCCAGTGGCCCAGAGGTGACCGGAATAATTCCCTGGCCGCTGTGGGCATGCGGCATCCTGGTGACCGTGAGGCTTCCCCGGTCCGCCGCCCGTCCCGGCCCGGCCCTGCTAGCCCAGTGGGACGATCCCCTTGGAACCCCCGGCTGGCCTCAGCCCCCTTTCCTTCGTCACGGGGCCTGGGCCCTGCTGGCCCTGGCCGCGCTGCTGGCAACCGGCTGCGGGGCGGGTGCGGGCACACCGCCCGGGCAGCCCCGGGATCCGGGTTCCTCCACGGCCACGCCAGCCACCTCGCCCGCCGCCCAGGCGGTCAGCACCGGACATCCCCCGGCCGCGGAAGGCCACGCCGCGCGGCCGGCGGTCCGGCAGCTCATCACGGTAACCGCCGCCTCATACGGGGACACCTACGCGGTGCTGAACGCCTACCGCCACACCGGCCACGGCTGGCAGCGGGTCTTCGGGCCCTGGACGGCACGGCTCGGCCGGAATGGGTTTGCCCCGCCCGGCGGCAAGCGCGAGGGAGACGGCCGTACCCCGTCGGGATCGTTCAGCATTCCTTACTTTTTCGGCGCCGGCCCGAATCCAGGTTTCCGGTTCGCCTACCGGCAGATACGCCCCTACGACTACTGGGACGACGATCCGGCCAGCGCCAGGTACAACGAGTGGGTGGACAGCAGGCACGCCAGCCCGGGCCTCGGCCCGGAGCCGATGGACGTCTCCGCCTATGCCGCGGGCATGGTGATCGGTTACAACACCGCTCGCACGCCGGGGCTGGGCAGCGGCATCTTCCTGCACCTGAACATCGGCATCGCGACGGCCGGCTGCGTGACCCTGCCACCTGGTGAACTGCTCCCGCTGCTGCGCTGGCTGGACCCGGCCCGCTCGCCCCGGATCCGGATGGGGGTCCGCTAGCCCGGCCGGACCGGGGGTGATGAACTTGGGGCATGGCAACGAACACCTCCCAGCCGCAGGGCGTGCTGCATGTGACCGACAGCCGCACGGGCCGCGCCTACGAACTGCCTATCGTCGACGGGGCGATCAAAGCCCTCGACCTGCGCCAGATCAAGGTTTCCGACGACGACTTCGGGCTGCTCTCCTACGACCCAGCCTTCATGAACACGGCAAGCTGCCGGAGCGCGATCACCTACATCGACGGTGAGAAGGGCATCCTGCGCTACCGGGGCTACCCGATCGAGGAGCTTGCCGGGCGGGTCCCGTTCCTCGACGTGGCCAACCTGCTGATCTATGGGGAGCTGCCGGGGAAGGAGGCATCCGCCACCTGGGCGGATGAAATAACCAAGCACACGTTCGTGCACGAGAACGTGAAGAAGTTCATCGACGGGTTCCACCATGACGCCCACCCCATGGGCATCCTGGTAAGCACGATCGCGGCGCTGTCCACCTTCTATCCGGGCGCGAAGGCGATCTCCGACACCGAGAAACGGCACGAGCAGATCGTCCGGCTGATCGCGAAAATGCCGACGCTGGCAGCATTCGCCTACCGGCACGCGATGGGGCTGCCATACGCCTACCCGGACAACGAGCTTTCCTACGCCGGCAACTTCCTGAACATGATGCGTCGGATGACCGAGCCACGGTACAACCCGGATCCGGTCCTGACCCACGCGCTCGATGTGCTCTTCACCCTGCACGCCGACCACGAGCAGAACTGTTCCACCAGTGCGATGCGGGTGGTCGGCAGCTCGCGAGCTGACCCGTACTCGGCCGCGGCCGCGGCCACGGCGGCGCTGTACGGGCCGCTGCACGGCGGGGCGAACGAGCAGGTGCTGCGGATGCTCAACGACATCGGCTCGATGGAGAACATCCCCGCTTACATCGACCGGGTCAAGCGTGGCGAGATACGGCTGATGGGGTTCGGCCACCGGGTGTACAAGAACTTCGACCCGCGGGCGACCCTGATCAAGACGATTGCGGAGCAGGTCTTCGAGGTCACCGGCGCCAACCGGCTGCTCGACATCGCGCTGGAACTCGAGCGCATCGCGCTGGCCGACGACTACTTCGTGAGCCACCGGCTGTACCCGAACGTGGACTTCTACTCGGGCATCATCTACCAGGCGATGGACTTCCCGGTGGAGATGTTCCCGGTGCTGTTCGCGATCGGCCGGATGCCCGGCTGGCTGGCCCAGTGGGAGGAGGGCATCCTCGATCCCGAGCAGCGCATCTCCCGGCCGCGGCAACTCTACGTGGGCCACGGGCCGCGGCACCTGGCCGACGGGGCTGTGCACTGACCGGCACGCAGGCCCGCGGAGACACAGGCACCTAGCCCGCGGTACGCCAATGGGGGCACCCAGCTGGGCGCCCCCCATTGGGCATAGGTCACTCCGGCCACGCCCACGCTCTGGTCAGGTGTCGTCGCGCGCTTCCGCGGGGTTGACGTGATAGGCGTCGCTCGGCCACTTACGGTGAATCATCCGAGCGGGCCGTAGCGGTGCCTGGCGGAAATTGAAAGCGTTCGTGAACGGGTAGGCTTGGGCGTCGTTCGGCGTGAGCGGGGACAGGCCGAAATTGTGCTCCGTGAAGCTGAGAATCCCGGCGAACGACGTCGAGGTGGTGTCGGTGAAGCCACTCTTGGCAAACGGGCTCACGATGATCAGCGGGCTGCGCGGCCCCTGCGCGGTGCCGTCCGGGTTGACCCCGGGCCGCACCTGGTCATAGAAGCAGCCGCAGTCGTCCCAGGTGATGAACAGCACCGTGGACCGCCACTCCGGGCCGTTCATGACCGCGGAGGCCACCTGGCCGAGCCAGTCGTCACCAGAGGTGATGGAGTAGCCGTTGTGCTCGCTGAACTGGGCGTCCTTCCCGCCCGGCGTGATGATGGAGAAGTTCGGCAGGTTCCCGTTCTTGGCGTCGCGGACGAACGACTCGCTGGCGACGTTGTTCGCCTTCTGCCCGGTGTTCAGGCACTCCGCGAACGAGGGGCAAATGTCCCAGATGTAACCCGGGGAAGACCTGCCACTGGTCTCAGCCTTCGGCTCACCATAGATGCGCCACGATAGGCGGGCGCTGTCCAGCCGGTCCATGATCGTCGGCGCGTAGCTGGCCGGAGTGGGCTCGAATGCACCGCCGTTCTGCAGCCCGAGTGAGTAGTCGGGAATGCAGCTCGGCACCCACTGGACGGCGCCGCCCCGGCCGGTCCACTGGGTAATCCTGTTGGAGTCGCAGCCCCAGCCCGGGCCCGCTGCCAAGCCCGTGGCGGGCTTGGGGTTGTCCCCTTCGAAGCCGTCAAGCTGGCCCATTGCTGCGTAGAGGTGACCGCCCCACGACGGGCTGTCGGCCATGGAGAAGGTGCGGTCGCTGATGGCGAAGTGGTCCGCGAGCGCCGTCAGGTTGGGCATCTGTGCGGGCGTATAGCCGCTGATGCAGGCATATTTCTTGCTTGCCTGGCAGCCCTGCACCTTCTGCCAGCCGTCCATCTTGCCGCCGTCGATGGCCGCCTGCTGCGACGCCACGGAGTGCGATACCCCCGGCACGGTGTCCGGGCTCACGGTCGGGGTGACCACGGTGCCGTTGGACAGGGTCACCTGGGAAGGCATCCCTCCGTCCGGGCACCTGCCCGGGTTGTCATCACACCAGTAGCCAAGCAGGCTGTCGAAGCTGTGATTTTCAAGGTAGAGCACGACCACGTGCTGGACCGGTGACGGTTGCGCACTCGCCGAACTGGCCATGGCGAGGCCGAAGAGCCCGGCCACGGCCGCGGTCAAGAGCGCGATCACCCGTGTCCGGGCCGAAAACCATCCGCCGTGAGCTGCCACTAGTGGGGCCTCCTGTCGTTGACGGCATGTCTGGCGTGCCGCGCTCACACCCCCCTGACCGTGACCGTGGACAGGATCGCTACCGAGCCGGGCCGCCCGAGCAAATCCAAGCCTTTATACGCGGGCAATACTGGGCCAAGCGCCCTAAAAGTTGATGAATCTTGGCATGGAAGTGCCTGGGCTAACCTGTGTGTCGCATGTGTATCCGTGTGTCCCTTGCTGTAGGCGGGACAGGGGAGGATGACGTGACTCTGCGCTGGGGCGGCGCGACCGGCCGCTTTACGCACCGCACCGGGCCCTGACACGGCCTCCGGTGCGCACGCGTACCAGCTCCGGACACCGGCAGCAGCCCTGTTTTCGGGGTAATCGGTCGCCACTAACCCGCTCTTAACCCATCACTAACGTATCACTAACCGTTGTGGCCGGTTACCCTTACCGCCCTTCACCCGTTGTGGCCGCATTGCAGCTCTTGGTTCATGTGCATGGCCTTGATGCAGTTCCGTGATGGGCTCAGATACATCGGTAACAATACTTTCTGGCCTCAGCAAAGCCGACACCAGGGACATATCTCAGAATGTCCTGCATGCGGGGTCTTCACCTCAGTATGCTGCCGCCTGATCGTGTAAGGAAGGGAGGGCGCACCTAGCCGACTGTGCTGGCAGCTGCCAGTACGGCGTGCCGTCACCGTAGACGTGCTCCCCGTGCCGGGCAGATCTACTAGCCCTGGAGATTGAGTGAAACCCCGCAACTTCCGTCTCGCAGCAGTTCTCGCGCTTTCCCTAGCTTTCGCCTTGCCCGCCGCCCAGGTCAGCGCGGTACGCCTTCCCGCACTGCAGGATGCTGCAACGTCGGGGGTCACCGGAGGCGCGCTGTTCGGCGGCACCGTGCCGTTGCTCGCCGAGCAGGGCCATCTCGGCCGCAAGCTGGCCATCGTCCGCGTCTACTACATGATCGGCCAGAAGTTCAACACCCCGAAGATCGACCGGGCGATGGCGGCCGGCACCACGGTGCTGGCGAGCCTCGACGTCCCCCATTCGCGCGGGATCACCTACGCCTCCATCACGGCCGGGCGCCAGGACAAGCAGATCCGCGCCTGGCTTACCGAGGCCGAGCAGGAAGCCGTGGCCGATAACGTGTCCGCGGTCTACGTCAGCTTCGAGCACGAAGCGAATAACCCCCCGAATCACGTGCTCGGCACCCCCGCCCAGTTCCAGGCCGCCTGGAGGCACATCCACAGTCTCGCGGCTAGGGCGCATCTCAACGCGGCGACCGGCGGTCGGCTGCACTGGGCGATGATCCTCATGCACATGGCGTACTTCCCGGCCAGCCAGCGGCCGCGCTGGTCGCTTCGCGCTGGCTTCGCCTCGGACTACTTCCCGGGCACGGCCAACGTGGACGTGATTGCCGCGGACGGCTACAACCGTGGCGGCTGCCGGCGCCACAGGAGCACCACCCCCACAAAGCCGTCGGTTACCCCTGGCTCGATGTTCGACCCGGTGCTCACGTTCGCGCGCACCCACGGAGGGCTGCCGGTGTTCATCGCCGAGTGGGCCAGCGCCTTCTACTCCGCCGCCCCGGCCTGGCAAGTGCATTACATCGGGCAGATGAAGGCGTACGTACTGGCTAACCCGAGGATTGCCGCGGTGATGTACTGGGACGACGTGGGATTCAACGGCTGCAAGTTCCCCGTGACCGGCCATCCCCTGTCGGTGACCGCCCTGGCCGCCATGGGCAAGGTGATCAACGGGCACTTGGGGTAAGCACCAACGGGCCGGAGTAACGCGGGTCTGACCAGCCCCAGCGCCGGGTGACCCGGCCGGTTTCGAGTGGCCCTCCTGTTGCCCGGGAGGGCCACTCGCCGTCTGGGCCGCCGCCGGACCGGACCGGCCACACCGCCCCGGCGCGCTCATACTGGATCCATGCGCCGCCAATCCCGGGACAGTGCCGAAAGAGAGCAGCGACAGCAACGGTTTCTGGCCTATCTGGCTGACGCACGCACCTCCGACGAGGAGAAGGGCGTCATCATGCTGGTGATGCTCGGCCACGCCGGTGTCTACCTGCTGCTCGCCGCGACCGAGGTGACCTGGGTCGCCCTTACCGCGGCCAGGGTGCTGCGGCGCCGCGACGACGGGCTGCTGGCGGCGGTGCGGGCCGGCGTGCACACGCCCACCCTGGCCGTGTTCGTGGCCGCGGACCTGGGCTACGTCGCGCTCCGGCGGGCCATGCTCGCCCGGATCGACCGGCGTATCGGGTTCAGGTCCTGTCGGTCTTGACGCAGGTGTAGGCGCCGTACACGGATCGGTCGAAGTCGGCGGTCTGAATGGTGAACCCGGCGGCGGCGAGCATCGGCTCGAGCAGCCAGCGGAACGTGCTGAACTCGGTCCGGAGGTGCTCGGCGAAATCCTCACGCGTATAGCCGCCGGACGGATCCGCCGCCGCGTCGTCGAGCCAGCCATCGAGAACGGCGCCGGCTTCGGCGGGCTGAAAGTCGAAGATCAGATCGTGAAGGCGCAGCACCCCACCGGGCCGCAGCACGCCCGCGATCCGCTCCAGCGCGAGGACCTTCCAGAAGTCCGGCAGCTGGTGTAGCGCGTTGCGGGTGTACACCGCGTCCGCGGACGCGCCGGTGTGCTCGTAGCTGAGGAACCCGGCCTGCACGCACTCGACGTTGCCCAGCCCGGCCTCGGCGACGCGCTCGCGCAGCACGGCCAGCATCGCGGGAGAGACATCGACGGCCACCATGCGGCGCACGAGCGGCGCGGCGGCCAGCGCGAACCGCCCGGTCCCGGTGCCGAGGTCGACCACGGTGGCGTCCGTGCCGATGCCGTGCGCACGCAGCACGGCGAGATCCTCGCCAGGATCGGGATATCCCTGCTTGCCGTCGAAGCCCGCGACGAACGCCGGGTCGAGATGCTCCGGGCCCGCATGTGCCATCTCGTCAAGCATCCACGACCGTGCCATATCCCTATTGTTGTTCCCCTCGCCCCCAGTACCACATCGCATCCGGCAGTTCGCCCGTGTCGCCGATGCCTCCGTGGTCCAGGAGGGCTACGGCTGCCTTTGTCACGTCCTCAAGACCGCCAGCTGACGCCTTACCCAGGAGGCATATACTTCCCAGCCTCGGTCTGGTACTTCCGGCAAACCTGCTGCGCGGCGTGGAACTGCGGGGAGGACGTGTCGAGGCCGCGCGGGTCAACCGAGATGCCACCGGCGTTCACGGTCGGATCGGGGAAGTTTGTGATGCCGTGCGCGCGCATGCAGTCGGCCAGCTTGAGCATCAGCGGGGCGATGACCTGCTGCTGCGCCGTGGTCAGCTCTCCCCCGTTCGGCAGCAGGTGCACGCATGCCCGATATGCCGACACGGGAGCCTGGAAGTCGGCAGCGTTCGTCTTGGTCTTGAGGAAGTGCCCCTGGCTGTCGGGATCGGGCCAATTCGGCGCGCCATGCGAGCGCATGCATTTCGCGTAGTCGACCGCTATCTGGAGCTTTGACTTGCCCAGCGAACCGGCCGAACTGGCCGAACCGCCGCCGCATGCCGCAGCGAGCACCGCGATTCCCGCTGCCCCGGCGGCCAGGGCGCCTGCCCGCCACGGCGCCCGCGGACGGCGCCGGGCTCGGCCGCTGCGAGTTTTGCCGGTCATGGCTTTAGGCCACCGCCCTCTGCGCTGGATGAATGATTCAGCGGACCTACCATTGCAGGCCGGCCTCAGCGAACCGTGCGGATCGCGTGTGAGCTGCGTGTGAGTGATCCCGGGTGGCGGGCGGTTACCCGGCCTCGCGGCCGCTTGGGACCGGTGCCGCGCGTCCGCTTGCCCCGGCCAGTGCGGCGAAGGCGAGCTTGGGTTCCCAGCCGAGGCCGTGGTAGCCGGCACCGGGGCCGCCGGTGTCAGGGCTGCCGATACTGGCGCCGCCGGTGCCGGGGCCGCCGGGCAGCATCTTGACTACCCCGTAGCTGGCCATATCCAGGTCACGGCGGGGATCAGCGTCGTGCACGAGGGGGTAGCCGGCGAAGGTGAACCAGAACGCGAGGTCCACCCCTTCGTCCGCGAAGATGGCGTTCACCTCCTCCAGGTACCGGACCTGCTCCGCTTCGTCACGCACGTAATCGCCGTCAAGGCACGGCGGGTCGCTGCTGGCGTCGATGATGGCCCATCCCATGCCGCCACGGTCACCGGCGCCGGCGTAACCGCAGCAGCCGAACTCGGTGACCGCGAGCGGCTTGCCGTGCTGAAGCTGCTTGCGCAGCTCGGACCGGAACGTGGCCGCGTTGCTCGCGTCGCGGTAGGCGTCGGTGGCGACGATGTCGAACGGGGCCCAGTCGACGGGTTCCCACATGCCGGAGGCGTAGGTCAGCGGGCCGGCGAACCGGCTGCGTGCCGCCTCCGCCGTCGCGGCCAGGAAGGCGTTGAGCTTGCCGGGCAGCGCGCCGAAGGCAGCATACAACTGCTGGCCACCGGCCTGCAGGCCCTGGATCCGCTCATAGACCGTGCCGCCGGGGAGGAAGCCGGCCCCGAACAACGTCAGCTCGCAGCCCGCCACCAGGACCACGTTCGCGCCGGTCCGGCGCAGATGCTCGGCCCGATCCGCGCACTCGG
>Ga0306920_100005573_pt1 | contig 16299 bp, 13 predicted proteins | sample flu12Cox44000170_FD_204666 | JGI IMG/M metagenome (GOLD analysis project Ga0306920, IMG submission 204666) | Lab enrichment of tropical soil microbial communities from Luquillo Experimental Forest, Puerto Rico - flux4day.12C.oxic.44.000.170 (v2)... | ecosystem: Environmental > Terrestrial >... | reverse complement strand
ATGCCGTTCCTCGGAAACGTAAACCGACCAGTGTTCGTGGATTCCCTCCTGCTGTGCACGATCGCCTGTCACTGCATCACGACCGAGCTTGAGACCGATGAAATTGGCCATCATGCCGCCGCTCGTGAGATTTCCCCCGGCGCGAAAATCATAGCCGCAGAGATCCGTCAGCCAGCGCACTACCTGTCTCTCCATGGCTACCGCCGAGGGGCCGATGGAATATGCTCCGAGATTCTGGTTAAGAGCTGAGGAAATGAAGTCGCCCAGAATGCCAATGGGGGTAGGAGAAGGGGTAATCAGTCCCATGTAGCCGGGATGCGCTACGTGGGTGCAGTAAGGGAGCAACTTCCGTTCGAGTTCCGCGAACACGCCCTGCGCAGACGTAGGCTCTTGGGGCAGAGGTTCCTTAAATAACTGGTTTATCGTGGCTGGCTCTGCTTGCGTGGTCACCGGCTTCGATTCGACGCCTTCAAGGTATTCGCTCAAAAGATCCACAAGCTGATGCCCGAGGGCCCGAAATTCATCGCCATCCATGGCCGCCTCACGATTCTTGGTTGCAATGCACTTACGAGAGTGTCAAATTCCGGCGATTAGTTCAAATGCCGTTGGCCGCAATCGGTACTTGGGACACCGAGTGCGATGTCGAGGATGATTCGCAAGCTCAGGAGCTCAAAAGCAGTCCAGGCGGCAACGCGAAATCAGGAATCAGGAACGTTAAGCGAAGCGGGAGGCAACACGGGGCATGGCATCATGTACCAGTCCCGCGCGTCCCCGCAGAAGGTCGTGATGCGGTTGGGTCATTGGAAGCTGGGGGTACTTTATCCCGGCCTTTTATACTCTTGCAGAGATGGTGAGGCCAAGGTCGTGAAATTCATAGAAAGGCTAGTCTCGACAACGCTTGGCACGTTGCATTGGTTTGCAAATGATGGGATAAGACTACGCTACTAGGGAATCTCGATCCCTGGGCAGCCGCTGTCCATGTGAACTTCAGCGCCAGTTATGCGATCACCATCCGCTTTCTTGAGCGCGGCCACGGCCACATGGTAATGATACACGCCTCCCGGCACATCCAGAATTGTTTGTTGGTCCGTCTGAAACGGTGTTGTTCCGTTCGCCGGGTTGCTCTTGATTGTCACCACGTCGAAAGGGGTCCCGTCCGGGAAGGAGACCGCGAAGGGGCCGTCGTTGCAGGCCCAATAGATGCCGTCTCCCGGCTTCACATGTTTCAACGACGGGACATAGGTAAAATCCCCACTGTCTAGTCGAATCTCAATTTTGCGGCCATTGCCGTTTTGGTCCATGATATTCTCCTTTCCCTTGTAAGGGTTGCGATTTTTGATTACTGCGACACTCGACCCGCCATCAGCCGTTCATAGCGCGGATCCTGGCGCAGCTCTGCAAGATCCCCTGCGCGACGAATTTCGTCAATTGAATAGCCACTCTTGACCGCAGATTGCAGAGCACGCAGCGCCTGCTGCCGTTTCCCAGTCAACTCATAAGCCTGTGCGGCTCTGAAAAGTAGGTTTACGTTCTTGGGTGCTAAGCGCCGAGCCTTCTCGATCTCGGTGAGGCCCATCTGTTTCTTGCCGAGTTTAATGAAGTAAATAGCCAGCCAAGCCCGCGCCTCGGCGTCTTTCGGATTGATGGTAAGTTGTTGTTCCGCTAAGCGGGCGGCCTGTTCGTAGGCGCCCGGAGCTTTGGCCTTGAATTCGGGAGTCCGATAATAAGCTTCACCCAGGTTTCCCCAGCGCAAATAGTTCGCTCCGGGCAGTTCGACCGCTTTTTCCATCATCGAAACAGCATCGCGAAAGCGACCCTGAAAATAGTAGATCGTACCCAAGTTCGTGTAGGCCTCAGGTGACGGCGAGATGGCCAGCGATTTCTTGAGCAACTCTATAGCTTCCTCGTCCCGTCCCATCAAATGATAGATTCCACCCAGACCGGTATAAGCGCGCGGGCTGTCGGGAGTCAGTTGCAGGGCGGCACGCAGGTGTTTCTCGGCTTCGGCGTATCGCCCGTGGCGGTAAAAGAAAGTGGCAATGTCTCTGTAGCCTACCCAATAGTTGGGACGAAACTTAATGGCTCGCAGATAGGTGGTTTCAGCATCTGATAGCCTTCCGAGATTTTCGTAGGCCGAGGCTAGGCCGCGGTATGCGTCATCGCTTGTCGGATTAATCTCAAGAGCCTGTTGAAAGTCCTTTACGGCCTTCTCGTATTGTCCTGTGCCGTTCTCAAGTGTTCCGAGGCAGATGCGCGCAGCGGGCAATTTTCCGTCCAACTCTTCCGCATGCTTACAAGCGTGCCCACTGCTTTCTACCCAGGAGCTTTCATGGCTATTCTGATATCTTTTCCAATACACGTCACCCAAACCGGCATACGCTAGGGCATAGTTTGGGTCGATTTCTAGAGCGCGCCGGAAGACATCCTCGGCCTTGCCAATGTTGTCGGGTTTATCGAAGTTTTGCAGGTAACCGCGCCCTTGCAGGTAGAGATCATATGCGTCGGCCACCTGTGTTCCGTGGGCGGCCAGCGCCTTACGCTCGGCCGGTTCTACTTCCAAGTCTAACATTTCCACGGTCTCTTGCATGACTTGATCTTCTACCGCGAAAAGATCAGAAGCTTTGGCGGTAATAATCACCGCACGTAGTTGCCTGTGAACAAACACATCCACAAGGGTGCAGGTGACCCTCACCATATCCCCGGAGCGCTGCAAAGTTCCTACTAAGACCAAATTGACACCAAACTCGCGCCGCGCCTGATCCGCTGTATTGACACCTTGGGTTCGCACTCCACCGGTCGGAACAACTTGTAGAGAATGACGTGCGCCCAGTTGTGTGAGTTTGGCAGAAACGGTTTCGGTAAGCCCATCGCCGAGTGCGATAGTTCCCGGATCGCCATCCAAGACCGTGAAGGGCAGTACAGCAAGGTTTTTCTCGCGAGGGACGTCCTCGATTTTGACCGATTCCTTAAACTTCTGTCGCCACCGAGTAATGGTTGTCAATAGGCCGGCGAACAGCGCCAAGGCAACAGCCGTGAACAAAATTGGCCTCTGCCACCTGGTTCGACGTGCTTGCCGGCCGCTGAACACAGGCGAAACGCTGTCCACGACTGTCGTACGTTCCAGGCCACGAAGGTCGACGAGCAGTTGGCTCGCCGTAAGATATCTCGCCTCAGGATCTTTGGCCAGCAACTTCGAGACGATGCGCTCTAGCGCAAATGGCACCTGAGCGTTGAGCTGAGTGATAGGTGCGGGGGTTCTGTACAAAATGCGGTCGGAAGTGGCTATGTAGGTGGCGCCTAGGAAGGGATGTTGTCCTGTAAGCGCTTCGTAGAAGATCACCCCCAGTGAAAATAGATCCGCTCGCCCATCGCCTTCTCTTCCCAGTAGGACTTCGGGAGCCATATAGGCGAGCGTTCCGGTCAGACTTCCGGAGTCGGTTGTCATGGTGGCTGTCTTGGTGCCTGCACTTGATTGCAGGAGTTCCCGGGCCACTCCGAAGTCGAGGATCTTGACCTGGTCCGTGGGAGTTAGCATGATGTTTTCCGGCTTAATATCGTGATGCACGAGCCCATGTTCGTGCGCGGCCCCCACGGCCGCGGCGCACTGCATCGCGATATCCAGGAAGCGCTCTAGACCAAGCGGCTCGCCCAGGCATTTGCGAAGCGTCTCTCCTTCGACGTACTCCATCACGAGGAAGATGTCCGTTTTCTCCTCGAAGACGTCGTATATGCCGGCAATGTGCGGGGCCGTGAACTGTGAGGCGCGCTGCGCCTCTTTCAAGAAGCGACGGCGATATCGTTCATCGGTCCGAAGCTGGGGCGCGATCCGCTTGAGCGCCACAGAACGCTTCAAACAGGTATCGTCAGCGCGATAGACTTCACCCATGCCGCCCGCGCCTAATCGAGCGCGGACAGCGAAGCGCCCCACCATCGTCCCGGTCAAGTCCTGGGCGACGCCCAAGCTTGCCCGTCCCTGTCTCGAATCCGTCATCGGGACAAGCAGACCAACGGACCGGGAGCCAATACTGCATGCTAGGACCACCTCAGGTTTTTCGCAGTTTGAATGACCCGATCCGAACCCCCCGGTAGACGGGATATTACTCCTGGTGATTGCGCGAAGCAAACGCCGCATACTTCATATGGTGCGGAGTTGAGAAGGCTCGTTACAGACGAACTTTTGCCGAGCTTAGTTGAAACTACCAAACCGGGTTCACGCTCGGTTCTGTTCTACCTTGGAACTGATGAGGCGGGCAGTGTTTCGAAACAGATCGTACGGACAGTACTGTGGCAGCGACCATTGGAGAAAGCCATTCTACCGGCACCCCAAGCAATCCGGCTAAGCTCCCATCCTGCCATTTCGCTCTCTCGGGGAGGTATATCCCAGTACTCAGGCGCAATCGATTCTCGTTGTTCAGGCCTCCGGAGCATCAGCCTTGATAAGGGATCGCAACCCCAGGCTGCGAACCAATCGTAACAACGAATTGGGATGCAGACCCAGCGCTTTCGCGGCTCCGATGTAATTACCACCTGCCTGTTGAAAAGCCTGCAACACCACTTGTGTTTTGGCACCCTTAATGGCCGAATAGTAGGTAGCAGATGGGGTGTTGCCGGTGGGAATGGCATTTTCGACCATATTTTCTGGCAGATCGTCGGCCAGAAGGGTCTCAGCCGTGCCGAGAGCCATCGCGCGCTCGATCACGTTTTCTAATTCCCGGACATTGCCAGGCCAATCATAGCTGGCCAAAATGGATTGTGCCTCGGGTGACAGCCTTTTACTCGGCAGGCCGCATTTCTTGCTGATTTTCCCGATGAAGTGATGAGCCAAGAAGGGAATATCCTCTCGACGCTCCCGTAGCGGAGGCATGGTGATCGCGACTACATTCAAGCGGTAGTACAAATCTTTGCGAAACGCGTGCTCATCAACCATCCTGGTTAAACTCTTGTTCGCCGCTGAAATGACACGTACGTCAGCCTTGATCGTACGCGTGCCCCCCACACGCTCAAACTCCCGCTCCTGAAGAAAACGCAGTAGTTTCGCCTGAAGGGCAGGAGTCATTTCGCTTACTTCGTCCAGGAACAGCGTGCCGCTCTCGGCTGCCTCGAGCTTTCCTTTTTTCTGGGCGATAGCTCCGGTAAACGCTCCTTTCTCATGCCCGAACAGTTCACTCTCCAAAAGGGTTTCAGTTAATGCCGCGCAGTTTACGGCAACAAAGAGCCGGGCCGAGCGAGGACTATTACGATGAATGGCCCGTGCCACCAGTTCTTTGCCAGTGCCCGTCTCACCTTGGATGAGAACGGTGGAATTCAAGGGAGCCACTTTTCGAATGAGCTCGTACACAGCTTGCATGCGCGGACTTCGCCCCACGATATTATGCTCGAGGCTAATCTCTCCTCGCAGTAGGCGGTTTTCCTCTTGCAGTTCATCCCATCGTTGCACGTTCTGTATCGCCAGGCTGGCCAGGCCGGCTACCGCCGTCATCATTTCAAGATGATCCTGATCGATGCGCTCGCTGGCGCTGCTGCTATCCAGGTAGATCATGCCGAGCACAGAGTCCGAGTGCAGGAGTGGCACGCACATCAATGAGTGAACCCCCAATTGCTCCAACAGCTCGGTATGAGGCGAGTTCCGCTGGCTGCCTACATCGCTGATCAGCATGCCAACTCGTTCACGGAAAACGCGGCGTACAACCGTGCTACTAACCTCAACCGGTTCTCCCGGACCGTGAATTCGATCCCAGGCGATGGCGGAATCGAACGCATCGTCGCAGCCTTTGCAATGGAGGATGGCTGCACGGTCCGCAGGAACAATGTCAAAAATCACACCGAGCAACTGCCACTCCAAGGACTCACGATTACGAATTCCCCCCATCCGGGTTGCGATGGTGAGCAAGGTGTTCAAATTCCGGGAAGTCCGATCCGGCTCGCCGATCGGAAGCTGTCCTGGTCCTGTCTCGAGCGAAAACGCCTTCTGGCGCACCTGGACCGGTGCCGGCCCTAGTTCGACGGTTTGTGTCAGCACGACCGAGCTACTTTTCTCTATATCGGTGGCATCTTCGGTTAGAAAAACAAGCAGCGAGTCACCAATACAGATCTGATCTTGATGCTGGAGCTCCTGCTCGCTGATAGGTATACCGTTTACTACGGTGCCGTTGCGGCTACCCAGGTCCTGAATGGTGACCCTATCGACCTCACGCCTGAGCAGGCAATGTCGGCGGGACAAGGACGGATCAGAGGTCCAACAATGATTTTCGGGATCGCGTCCGATCGTTGTCTCGTCCGCAGTGACTGGGAATCGCATACCCTTAAATGGGCCAGCAATACCTACAAGCTTCGGTTCCACCCGGTACCCTCAACTTCTGTTTAGCACACTTCAGCCTGACGCTGCATGCAGGTTTCGCTTCGGCGAGACATGGCTTTGGCGCCTGCATCAATTTTTAGCCCATTGGCGAGTCCGCATTAACCATATGGTTAACGAAACTGGGTCTGAACACCTGCCCGGCTAGTCCTTCATTCACGCAGTCCTACACCTACTGTCTTGTAGTCAAGCACTTCAAAGAAACATGGTTTCTCCATCCGGAGCCTCACCGGATTGGAATTCCGCTTGCGATAAATGCCGGCGCAAAGGTTATCAAAACCATTGCTCAGTGCGAGACGGACTACAGACAGCGTTACAGGAGAGCCACCTTGGGACGCCCGCGAGTTGTCACCGTTCTCCACGCGAAGGAGGAATATGAAAAAACAACTTCTCAGTGTTCTCGGCATGCTGGGTTTGCTAATGATAGCAGCATCGGCATTTGCGCAAAGCATCAACGTTGTCGCTAATGTGCCCTTCAGTTTCAGCGTCGATAAGGGTACTCTGCCTGCCGGAGAGTATCAGATTCGCGCCGTCGACACGGCCGGAGGGGAAGTGCTGGCAATCCAGAATCGCGAAGCCAAAATGGCTAGGATGTTTTTAACCAACCCGGTCTCTCGCGGTGCGAATTCAGCCTATTCCGAAAAAGCTACGCTGGTGTTTAAGCGATATGGCGATCAATATTTCCTGTCGCAGATCTGGCTTTCGGGAAACAACACGGGTCGTGAACTTTCAACCAGTGTTCGCGAAAAGGAGTTGGCGCGCGGTTTGACATCGGAAAAAGTGATCGTACTAGCCAAATTGCACTAGAGCACCCTCGGGCTACGCTCATCATCGACGAGAAAGGGCACTTCAGCTGTGCCCTTTCGTCGTATCGGATAAACGTTTCCGCTTCCTAATCGTGCCTCCATAGCCCGCACTAGCGGTCGGAGATTTTTTGTGCAACCAGAAGAACCCCAGCAAGGATAATCGCTGACGAGGCGCCGCTACCTTTAGGGCACGGTTTTTGGCTGTGATGGCCGTAATTTGATTTCGCGGCTATGGATCGCAAGACAGTTTTTACCATTGCGCCCGTGTATCTCTCGGTGATTCTGATACTGGCTCTTGTGTTCTTTCTCAAACGTAGCGCTTTTTTTCTTCCTGAAGCTTTTGGACCGGTTCCTTTAGGAGTGCCCTGGTTTGGGGCGCTGGGTGCGGTGTTGCTTTCCTTGACGGGGTCTTTGAACACGAACACCATTGGGATCCCGCATATTGGCCATGGCACCTCTTCCGTCCCTTAATAGGCGTGGGGCAGGGAGTGGTCAGCGTGATCATTCTCAAAGCGGGAATTCTGGCGTTTCGCGAATTGATCAAACGCCTGGTGGACGTCATCCTCAGTTCGGGTAGGCCAGCCGGGGCCCTTCCCACCATCCAAGTGGTTAACCCTTCCGAGGTGCGTCATGATCTGCCGACCCAGATCGTGGTTAGCGGGTGCGGATTCACCAGCACGAGATCGGTGAGATTTGGCCACTCGCTGGCGCGCTACACGGTTAACTCCGATGGCCAGCTTACGGCAACAACGCCTACGGTCCCGACTGCTGGTCCTGTGCCACTCACCGTGACCACCAACCGTGGTTCAGCAACTGGCGAATTTACCTTTACCTAACGACCGCTGCCGAGGCACTGTGCATCAGCATGCCGGGGAATGGCAGTCAGCCGTGCACGCTCATCCTATATCATTGACTTGGCATCCATGGACTCTTCGCGAACCGTTGAAACGCTTGCTGCGCCTGGATCGCATGGCACTCCCGGCAAGAAGCGGGTAGGCGTCGCTTTATCAGCATTCAGCATGCGGCGGTCCTTCGTCATTCGCTACGGCGCAGCGTTGCTTTTGTCCGGTACTGCGCTACTGGCCTCGCTGGCAATGCAGCATCTGTTTGCTTTCCCTTACCCATTCCTGTTCTTGTTTTTCGGCGCCGTGATGGTGAGCGCCTGGATGGGGGGCATGGGGGCAGGGCTGTTTGCTGTTCTTCTCTCAACCCTGCTTGTTGATTATTTCTTTGTCCCTCCCTTCTATTCCTGGCAGATCAGCGCAACTGCCGAGACGTACTTTGTCTCCTTTGTTATTTGCGCCCTGGTGGCGAGTTGGATTAGTTCAGCCAAGAAACAGAGCGAGCAGGCGCTCCAAGAGGCGCGTGATCAGCTGGAAATCAAAGTATCGGAGCGAACGGCCGCTCTTATGAAGACTCAGGCCGAACTGGCCCATCTTTCACGCGTGCTCAGCATGGGAGAGTTGACCGCATCAGTGGCCCATGAAATTAGCCAGCCGCTCACGGCAGTCGTAACCAACGGGCACGCCTGCCTCGAATGGCTTTCCGCAACTCCTCCGAATCTTGACAAGGCACGCCAGAGCACGCAAAGCATTATTCAGGACGGGACTCGGGCGGGTGCGGTGGTTGACCGCATGCGCGCCCTGTTCAAGAAAGAGCAGCCGGTTACAACTTGGGTCGAGGTGAATGAAATCATCCAAGAACTAGTGGGATTCCTGCGCCATGAAGCTGCTACCCGAGGCATCTCCATTGGCCTGGATCTCGCTCCCTCCCTGCCCCAAGTAAAGGCCGACAGCATTCAGTTGCAACAGGTGATGCTGAATCTGATTATGAACGCCATGGACGCATATCGCGGATCCACCGCGACGGCGTCAGAAGTTGTGATTCGGTCTAGCAAGCAAGCCAAGGGCGAGATTCTCATTGCCGTCGAGGACTACGGACCGGGGATTAACCCGGAAATGGAAGAGAAAATCTTTGAGCCCTTCTTCACCACCAAGCTGAACGGCATCGGCATGGGTCTGTCGATCAGTCGATCGATCGTGGAATCGCATCAGGGGCGTCTGTGGGCAACCTCGAAGCCAAATGGCGGAGCCGTCTTTCAGCTGAGCCTACCAATCGAGTCGCAGGACTGGAATGAGTGACGCGCGTCCCACGATTTTCGTCGTCGACGACGATGCCTCGGTGCGCGATGCGCTGTGCAATCTTCTGGAGTCCCTAGGCTTTGACACTCAACTGTTTGCCTCGACAGAACAGTTTCGGCGGGCTTTTCAACCCCAGACGCCGGGTTGTTTGTTACTCGACGTGCGCTTTCCCGGTGCCAATGGATTGGATTTTCAGCAAGTCCTGCAACGAGCGGGGATATCGATTCCCATCATCTTTATCACCGCACATGGAGACGTTCCCATGGCTTCGCGAGCGCTAAAAGCCGGCGCAGTCGAGTTCCTGATGAAACCATTCCAAAAAGACGAGCTCCTGGCTGCGATCGAGCAAGCGCTAGAGCGGGACCGGAGCGGGCGCGTTGCCCTGGCCGAACTCGCGGTCCTGCAGTCTCGATTCGATGAGCTGACGCCCAGGGAGCACGAAGTTCTAGAGCTGGTGGTCAGTGGGATGACCAACAAGGAAATTGGCAGCAAGTTGGGAATCACTGAGGTCACAACCAAAATGCATCGCGGACAAGTCATGAGGAAGATGAACGCTGCCTCTCTGGCCGATTTGGTGCGAATGTCGGATAAGCTGAAGCCGCGCGGTTTACGATGATGCTTTGTTTATCCTGGCCATAATCGCTTTCTATCAGAACCCATACCAGAGGATGATTGTGGTCGCGGCACTCGGGCCCTAACTTCGATTCATGGGTACTTGGGCCGATTGGCCGCCGCCAGGGCCATTGCTTGACGCATGTAAGTTCCACGCCGGGGATGCGTGGGCGGCATCGGTCCTGCGACGAATTGCCAGTCGCACCCCGGGCAAGCCACTGCTCCCAGCTATTGCGGACGAAGTCGTAGGCATTGTAGCGGCCGCGATTTGCTGTGCACTCGTGTTGTGTCTATGTTCTCGAAGGCGAGGAGTTAGTGCTGCGCGCCTGGAAAAATCTTCCTCCTGAAGCCCTCGCAGGTGTGAAACTCAGGCTGCCGCGGGAAGGCATTGACTGGGTTAGCGCAGAGCGAGAGCCAGCCGTTGTTCCGCGACGGGCTGGAGCCGATGCGCGCTTCAAATTGTTTAACCAAATGCCGGAAGATTACTTTGCATCGTTTGTTTCTGTGCCCCTTGTCAGCCGCGGGTGTCTGGTGGGTGTGATCAATGTGCAGAATCGCGAGCCTTATCATTACAGCCAGCGAGAGATTGTCCTGCTCTCGATGGTCGGATTTCTTCTTGGCGCAGAGGTTGGGATGGCTAGGCTGGAAGAGCAGAACGCAAAGCTATCACTGCGACTGGAATCGCGCACGCTGGTCGAACGGGCCAAGGGCATTCTGCAGAGCGAATTGGCCATCACCGAGTCCGCCGCCTATCAGCGACTGCAGCGGCAAAGCCAGCAGATGCGAAAATCCATGAAGGAAATTGCCGAGGCGATCGTAGTCAGTCACGCCGTGAAAGGGGAGCGGCAGTGAGGGCGCTTGACTGCGTCAGGGCGCAAGCCATGGCCACCTCGAAAGGCTGGGGAAATGTGGCTCTTGTGGCATTGAACACGATGGTTGTTCGCTACCTGAGTAATACAACTAATAAAAACTTTGAATTTGACTTCAGCATCGCAGGCAAACATAATCCCGCATACGTTCGAGTTGTTCCCCTCCTTTCGACGCTGAAAAGAGGCAAGTCTTTGCGGCACGACGCGGTGCCGATTCCAGCGCGACGAAACTAATACATCCGCACGCCGGCGACACATCTGCTTGCGTTGCTTGTGCTCTCGATTGCTTATGCAGCGAGCGAGGCCGTGCCTCGTGGATTGATTTGCTAGTTGCGAAGTGTGGGACAGATATGGGGGCTAGCAAAGAGGGGAAATGAAGTGGGTTTGGGCAGCTTCAGAATTGCTGAAGAAACTACGCTTCCAATTGCGTTTCGGAGAACTATCCCGCGCGCCATTGAAGTTGTTGCGCCTAGAAGTTCGTGAAGGGTCGGCGGAATGCGAGTGGCTAGCTCGTGCCAATGACCCCTGGGATCCAGACTTGCCGGTTGCAGTACGAGTAGAGAACCAAACCTCGCAGGCATTGCGCGATGCACTCACAATTCGGCAACTTTTGTTCGATTCGCTTCCCGAAGTCCACTACGCCAGCTTGAAGGTGTATCGCCGTACTGCATAGGAAGAGCAAGAACTGATTATCAGCGGATCCGTGAGCCGCGAGGATAAGCCGCCGCCTGACGTAGCTTCACTGGTGATGAGAGCGAAGCTGTGCGGGCTCAAGTTTCGATTGCAGAACGGGGGCCTCGGTTCACTGAATCGGGAGCGGCCGATTTCGAATTTGGGCAACTGAGGTGGTCGGACGAAGCAAAGTAAATAGCAGAAAATTGACAACCCCAACAAAGGAGAACAAAGCATGATGGCAAAGACCAGGCCGGTAGTTCGACTCTTGCTATGCGAGAAACTTTCACGATTGTGTACCCGACGACGAAATCCGGAATGGCGGCGCTATGGAGGCACGCTACTAGCCGGGAAAGTGCTCGGCGTGGGGCTTGTCCTGCTGGTGATGGTGGTTGTGACCGGGGTGTTCTTCACCCAGGTCTATGCCCAGAGCGGAACTCCGGGGGTGAAGGCTGCGGATGTGGTCAACCCAGTCAACACTGCCTGGACGCTGGTTGCCGCGTTTCTTGTTTTTGGCATGCAGGTCGGCTTTACCATGCTTGAGGCCGGCTTTTGTCGTTCACGGGAAACCGTAAACGTGCTGGTCGAATGCGTGGTGGACACTTGCTTGTGCGGCATTTTGTTCTATGCTGTTGGCTTCGCATTCATGTTCAGCCATGGCAATGGCTTGATCGGGTATCACTGGTTCTTTTTGCAAGGGGCGCCGGCCACCTATGAAAGTACGGGTGTGGCGTTTCTGGCAGTCTGGATTTTCCAGTTCGCTTTTGCCGACACCTGTTCGACTATTACATCGGGCGCCATGATCGGGCGCACCGGGTTTGTCGGTGACCTTCTTTATAGTGTCTGCGTTACCGGCTTCATCTATCCCATCATTGGCCACTGGGCCTGGGGACCGGACGGTTGGCTGGCAAACATGGGGACAGCGGGGAACTATTTCCCATCCCTAGGCACAGGCTTCCATGATTTTGCGGGATCAACCGTGGTCCATACCATTGGTGGATTTATCGCCTTGGCCGGGGCCATTGTTCTCGGTCCCCGGTTAGGTCGCAAGTTTAAGCGCGATGGCGGTCAGCCCATGTTGCCGCACGATCTAACCATTGCGGTGAGCGGCGGACTCATCCTCTGGTTCGGCTGGTATGGTTTCAACCCGGGCAGCACGCTCTCGGCTATGGATTTTGGAGGCATCGGGCGCGTCGCCACCAACACCACCCTCGCCGCCTGCGCCGCCGGGCTCAGTTCCATCCTTTACGGTTACTGGAAAATGAAGACCTGGGACGCCAGCTACACGACCAATGGATTTCTAGCCGGACTTGTCGCTATCACATGCCCTTGCTACTGGGTCAGCCCGACCGGTGCCGTCCTGCTCGGCGGAATCGCCGGCATCGTCGTGATTCTCGGCGTCGACTTGCTGGAATGGCTACGAATCGACGATCCCATCGGCGCCGTTCCGGTACACGGATTGTGTGGTATTTGGGGAACACTGTCCCTGGGACTTTTTGCCTGCGGCCAATACGGCTCCACTGGGCCTCTCGGTCCCGATAATTCGGCTCCGCTGCGCGGGCTGTTCTACGGCGCCGGACTTCAGGTGCTGAAGGCGCAGATGATCGGGAGCTTTTCGATTACGGTCGCGACCTTTGCGGTGGCCATGGTGGTCATGCTGGTGGTGAATGCCATGGGAATGCTGCGCTTGCCTGCCGAATATGAAACCTACGGCATGGATCTTCACGAGCACGGCATCTCGGCTTACCCAGAATATGTCATCTCCGCCATTGGGGCCCCAGCGGGCGGAACCCAGGAGTTGCCGATGGATGCAGCAAGCGCAGCTGCTCCGGTGCCATCGCTTTCTCGAGCCGTGAGCTGACGAACCTGTCCGCTTCAATTTGGCAAACCCGGAGGCAGAGGAATCTGGCTCCGGCAGACTGGTCGGCAATATCTTGAAAGGAGCGAAGATGACAAAGCTCGAAGCGATCGTACAACCCAACCGGTTCGAGGCGGTAAAAGAAGCTTTGATCGAGATCGGCGTAGAAGGAATGACCATTTCCGAGGTGCGGGGCCATGGCAGGCAGAAGGGACATAAGGAAAGCTACCGGGGTGCCGAGTACAGCGTGGATCTGCTACCCAAAGTGAAGTTTGAAGTGGTTATGCAGGATAACATGGTCGACCCGGCGGTGGACGCTATCCTAAAAAGTGCAGGAACCGGTAGGATCGGCGACGGAAAGATTTTTCTCTACAAAGTTGAGGAGGCGATCCGCATCCGCAGCCACGAACGCGGTGCCATCGCCCTCTAAAGTCCCTCGTAGCGTCGGCCAAACGTAGCGACGACTTGGCGGCGAAACGCTCGAGCCTCGAGGTTTCGCCGCATCGATTTTTGCGCGAAAGCCCTATCCGACATAAGCGGCTCACTATTCATAATATTTATGGTACAGATAAATTTATTTTATCGAAATACATACTTTAGGATGATTGTCTGTTCTGATTGTCCAACGCTAGGTTGCCAAGATTAGGCCTTTTGCGGAAACGATGGCAGCGGTTTCTGCTGGTATTCGGGGGCTTCGGTTCCTGTGGGGGCTCTCTCTTTTTCTCAGGATAAGTCTGCCCATCAACCATGTCCGCGGATCGCAACCCAAGTGCTTTGTTAAATATTCGCGCCGACGCCCGACCCATCTCCGGCAGTCCCCATCGACCCACGGTCAAAGTGTTCGTGGCCACGACCGTACTGCTCAGTTTCATTTCCTTTTGGCGTGCCGCCGCCATCGTCCTTTCCGACCTGGGATCATCGGCCTATTACGTGGGTGGTGACGCGGAGAAGGTAATTGGCAAGAGTGCTCCCTGGTTCATCCTTGCGGTCATGCTGTTCGCAAACTGTGTGCGCGCTCTCTATATTGAATCCACCAGCTTGTTCGTGCGCGGCGGCGTCTATCGCGTGGTTCGGCGCGCCATGGGCGGAACCCTGGCCAAATTCTCGGTGTCAGCGCTTCTGTTTGACTACGTTTTAACCGGCCCGTTGAGTTCGGTCGTGGCCGGACAGTACCTGGCCGGCTTTATTCATGACATTGCAGAGTATCTGCATTATCCCTTGCGGTATTTTCCCGATAATGGGTTTGCGGCGGCCTTTGGTCTCGCGGTGGCGGGCTATTTCTGGTTGAAAAATACTCAAGGCATTCACGAATCCAGCGAAAAGGCATTACAGATCATGACCGTGACCACAGTCATGGTGGTGATTCTGCTTACCTGGTGCGCGATCACCTTGTTTCATGCCCCAGCGCCGCTGCCGCCCAGCCCACTGCGATACGGCTTTCCTTTCAATCACGAGTCGCTGGGCTGGCTCACCGGCCTGAGAAACAGTTGGCTGAGTCACACGACCCTATTCATTTTGCTGGTGGGTTTCGGCCACTCCGTGCTGGCCATGAGCGGCGAGGAAACGCTTGCTCAGGTCAACCGGGAGATTGCGCACCCCAAGCTGAAGAACTTAAAAAAAGCCGCGGTGGTTATCGGTACTTACGCGCTTCTTTTTACCGCTCTCACCTCCTTCTTTGCAGTCATGATCATTCCCGATGGCGAGCGATCTCTATATTTCGGCAACTTGATTAGCGGAATTGCCATGCATCTTTGGGGCCCGATGTGGGCGCGGCTAATCTTTCACGGCTTTGTGGTGCTGGTCGGTGTGCTGATACTTGCTGGCGCCCATAATACCTCGATTGTCGGCGCCAATGGCGTGCTCAACCGCGTAGCAGAAGACGGCGTGCTCACCGAAGCCTTTCAAAAGCCGCATCCTCGTTATGGCACGAGCTACCGAATTATCAATCTCGTCGTCGGTATGCAAGCCGCCACCATTGTCCTGACCGGCGGCAATGTTTTCACTTTGGCTGGCTTATACGCCTTCGGCGTCGTGTGGAGTTTTGCGCTGATGGCGCTTGCGGTATTGGTACTGCGATACACGGAGCCTGCCAAACGCGAATGGAAAGTGCCGCTGAACATTCCGCTGGGGAGGGGGCGTGAGCTGCCCTTGGGCGTGTTGCTGATTGCCACCGTGCTATTCCTGACCGCTCTGGTGAACTTTTTCACTAAGTACCAAGCGACCATCGGCGGGGTCAGCTTCAGCCTGATTTTCTTCGCCATCTTTACCTACTCAGAGAAGCGCTGCGCAAAAGAACGTGCCGGCCGGCGGGAAGGCCTCGATCAATTTCGCGTCTATGGAAATGAAGAGCCGGCCAACGATGCGCTAGGAGTGCGGCCGGGAAATATCTTAGTGGCCGTGCGGGACCCCAAGAACCTTTACTATTTGCGCGAAGTTCTGCGCCGCACCGACACCAGTCAGCAAGACGTAGTGGTGATGACCGCCCGGCTCTATCATCGAGAACACTCCTTCGGAGATACTTCGTTCGAAGCGCGCGAGATCTTTGACCACTACGAGCAAGAACTGTTCACTGCCGCGGTAGCCGCCGCCGAGAAAGAAGGCAAACCCATCTCGCTGCTGGTAGTTCCGGCCACCGACGTTTTCGATGCCATTGTGGTGACCGCCGAGAGGCTTGAATCCAGCCGCATCGTTTGCGGCCTTTCAAACAAGCTCACTCCGGATGAGCAAGGCAAGCTCACCGGCGATGCTTGGGAGCGCCTGCCCGAACCCAAGCCGCGCCTAGTAATGGAAGTGCGTTTGCCGAACGGCGTTTCCCGCGAATATTACCTGGGGCCGCACCTGCCCCGGCTGCGCGATCAAGACCTGGAATTGTTGCACCGCTTGTGGCTGGAAATCACGTCGGATCCCAAGTTTGCGGGCGCGCACCACTACCACGTAATTGCCGTTGCTTTGGAGCACATGGAGCGCGAGCTGAAAAACGAGAAAC
>Ga0306920_100005572_pt1 | contig 16301 bp, 12 predicted proteins | sample flu12Cox44000170_FD_204666 | JGI IMG/M metagenome (GOLD analysis project Ga0306920, IMG submission 204666) | Lab enrichment of tropical soil microbial communities from Luquillo Experimental Forest, Puerto Rico - flux4day.12C.oxic.44.000.170 (v2)... | ecosystem: Environmental > Terrestrial >... | reverse complement strand
ATGCCGCTGGCGTCGCCTTTATCGATGGCGGTCCGCAGCGCGGCAAGCTTAGCCTCGTGTCGCTGTTCCTCACGCTCCAGGGTCCGCAGCGCGGCGCGAACGACTTCACAGGCGTTCTCGTAGCGCCCGCTCTCAACCTTTTGCAGCACAAAATGGTCAAGCTCATCGGTCAAATTGACGTTACGGGTTGGCATGGCGGCGCTTCTTTCCTGAGACTGCTCATATTGGCACGATTGGCAAAGATTGCCAATGACCCTGTTTAGGGAAACGATTGCAACGATTAAAGCCATTGCGGTTTTCTCCCTCTAATCGTGGCTGGTGAGGTGTTTCCGGTCGCTGACCTCTAGCAGCCCCCCGCCAGTGTTCCCGTGGCAAACGCCAAAAGCATCTCACCTGAACAAGAGCATGAGCAGAGTATCTCTCTCAAAAGCTCTGCTTTTGTGAATCTCCACCTCGTGATAAATGGTCCGAATGAATTCGCGAAGGACCATCAGGCCCAAAGGTATTGAGCGATCACGCGAGATTTATAAAGCTATTGCGGCGGACGCTGCCGCCTGCGGCATGACTCCGAAACAATTTGCGGAACGCTTCGTGGAGCAGGCCGTCCGGGAATTGCGAAAGCTCAGCTGGATATCTAGGAGAGCTGCTAGACTCGCTAGTGGAGCCTCCTCCAACCGAAAGATCCTTGCTTGGAATCACTCCAACTCTTGTCCCTCAAAATCTTATGGAATTGATGCTGCCCCCATCCAAAGGCGCCACCGGCTGGCTGCGCCTTGAAACGAGGCGACCTCGCGGGGACCCTGAGCGCCTTCGCGGCCTCTTCGTACGATGGCGAGCAGGAACCGCCGGCTTTAAGAAAAACCTTCAGTGTTTCGAACAGCGACGCCCTGCCTTGGGTCGCATACTCCTCGGCGAGTCGCGTCATTGTCCGGCCGAGCAAGGTCAACGCCCAGCGAGCGTCGAAGATTTTCTCCGCGCTCAAAGTGTCCGTCGCCTCCAGCCGATAGCGGTTCTCGGCGTCTTCCAGATCGAGAGAGACAAACTCGTAGTGACCGCCCCTCTTGTGGCGATGGCTACGTTCAGCCTCGGTGCAAAGGTAGTTTTTGAAAGAAGTAAACAGAAATGAACAGAATTTACCCTTGAGCGGATCTGCCCGGGCTAGTGTCTTGTGCTCGATTAGTCGCAGGAAGAGCCGGGCCCTGCGGAGCCGTGGGTTCCGTGCTGCCTTGAATCTCATCGCCTTAAAGAATGGCCCGATCCAATTCGCACAGCATCGTCCTCCCGTTATGTCCCTGCCGGTACCAGAAAAAATTGAACTCAAACTGGCCATTGTGCCGCAAGACACAGCCAAAGCACTCAGCAAACTTGGCCTGAGCGATCCGCCAAGAGAGGAAAAGCGCATCCATTTCTTCGACACTGAAGGTCTGTTGCTCTTCGTGTGGGGTCGTTTCGAACGAAGGCTGGCTGCCGCGCTGGTACTTGCCATCGGCGGCTTGTGCGCAATCTTGTCGTGCCAGCCTGCTGGTCAAGTTCAAGATTTGGTGGTTCCATTGCAGATAGAATTGGATGCTTTCAGCGGCCGTCCGAACCCTCGCTGGGAGCTGATGGGGGCACAGGCGGCGGAATTTCCGACACTGCTCCGCGCGTTACCGCCCGCCCAGGGTAGCCATTTCACGGCAGAGGGCTTAGGCTATCGCGGATTTGTCGTAAGTGCGAACGAGGGACTAGTGAATGGTTACGACGACATGAGGCTGTACCGTGGAACGGTTCTGTCGCGAAGTGGGGATCGTGCGGAAACGTTCAGCGATCCGGAGCGGATCTTGGAACGCTGGTTGCTGCGTTCTGCCAGGGGCCATGTGGCTGAGTCGGTTTTGCGATACATCCAGAGCGAGATTGAGCGTTAAGTGTCGGACTGCATATCTAGGCTGCTTGAATCAATCTCGTCCTGTGCGGTGGCTTCTAGACAATGGACGAAGGCCACGAGCGTCGCGATCCGGCGCGCCGTTTGCATGCGGCTGATGGCCTGAGCCTTGGCGCGGTTGGCGAAGCGCGCCAAGGACGCGATCCGGCTCGACCGAATTACGGGCCTTCATCGGTACGGTGATACCCAGCGCACGCACGGCGTTCAATCGATCGATCGCCACGCGAATCGCCGGACCGCAACTTCGCGGCGCGCCCCGTTGCGCGGCCAGAGCGTGCGACATCGGTTCGCTCGAGCCTGACAAATGCGCCGAGTCTTCTCCCTTAGTCTTCGATGACGACGAAATCAAAAAGTTCGCCCAGAACCGGTTGCGGCGCCGCGCATTGTCCGTGCTCGAATCTTGGCTCCCGCATCGCGCCCATCAAGAAATACTTGGCTGACGGCGTGAAGGTCAGTCTCGGCGTCGACAAGCTATGCGTTTCGCCGCTACGCCCACTCGTGCCGCGCGATCTTCGGAAGAGGTGAGTACCCGTCGGCCGTCCGGGCTGAACTGTGCAGAGACCACAGCGCCTCCGTGCACAAGAGGTGCACCCAAGGGTTGGCCGGTAGCAGCGTCCCAAACCCGCGCCGAGTTATCCTCGGAGGAGGTAATCACCCGCTGGCCGTCCGGGCTGAACTCTGCAGAGAGAACTGAGCCCTCGTGCCGCAGAGAGATAGTCAACGGCTGGCCTGTGAAGGCGTCCCACACGCGGGCTGACTTATCCCAGGAGGCGGTAACGACTCGCTCGCCGTCCGGGCTGAACTGCGCCGACCAGACCGAATCTTCGTGCTTTAGCGGCTCACCGAGCGGCTGACCGGTGACCGCGTCCCAGAGTCGCGCGGTCTTATCCGCGGATGCGGTCACCAGCCGGCGGCCGTCGGGGCTGAACCGCGCAGAATAAACCCAACCTTCATGCTTTAACGACTCACCTATTGCCTGACCGGTAGTCGCGTTCCACAGCCGCGCCGTCCCATCCTGAGATGCGGTCACGACCCGCTGGCCATTCGGACTGAACCGCGCAGAATAAAGTCCCGCTTCGTGCTTCATCGGCTCGCCTATCGGTTTTCCGGTTAGAGCCTCCCAGAGCCGCGCCGTGTTATCCGCCGATGCGGTCACGACCCGTTGGCCATCCGGGCTGAACTCCGCAGAATAAACCGGACCTTCGTGCTGCATCACCGCGCCAATTTCCTCACCGGTAATCGCATCCCAGAGGCGAGCTGTTCCATCGTCGGAACCGGTTACAATCCGTTGACCATTCGGGCTGAACCGCGCCGACTCGATTTTGCCCAAATGTCGCAATGGCGTCCCGAGGGGCTGTCCGCCGGCTGCATTCCACTGCCGCGCCGTCTGATCGCTTGACGCGGTCAATACGCGCAGGCCGTCCGGACTGAAGTGTGCGGAAACAACGTCTGAATCGTGTTCCATCACGACAGTCGAGCGTTGGACCGGATTAGTCTGAGCCAACAACGCTGCCGTAAGCGAGACAGCTGCATAGTCTCCTGGATTCAGGCGCAACGCCTGTGCCAGGTGAGCTAACGCTTCAGCTTCCTTTCCGGCTTCGAGAGAATCGCGAGCCAGTGAGACATGGGCTCGGCAGGCCACTTCGCTGGTTTCCTTTTGGGCCAAACGGGCCGAATTGCTCTCCCACACGGCAATAACGGCGACGAGCCCCGCGATAAAGAGCAGCGCAACCAGCGCGCCAATTAACTTCCGCTGCCGCCTGCGCGCCTGGCGTTCCGCTTCTGCCAACTTCAACGCACCGTTGAGTTCGCGCTGCTGCTGAATTCGCCTTTGCTCGCCTTCGCGGTGACGCTCAGCAAGGCTCGCTTCCACAAACAGCAACTCTCTTCTGTTCAACGAAACCTCAGAAGAGATCGGCCACTTCTCGACGTCTTCAAGTCGCCCTCCGCGATACAGATAGCTTGTTTCCCTTCCGGCTTCCTCCCACTCCTTCGCACTATCGGTCAACCGGCGAAGAACGCGCAGTTGCTCGCGTTTCGAATCGATCCATTCGCGCAAAGTTTCCCAGCTGTGAATCAGCGCTTCGTGCGTCACTTCAACGGTATTGTCGTCATTAATTACAATCAATCGAGCGTCGTTGTGCGACAGGACTGACAAAACTTGCTCAACCTCGCGTCGCTCGACACCGTGGGGAAACAACTCTTCACGGGGAACTCGCCTTCGGCTATCTGGAACACCCTCACCCAATGTGATCAGTCGCAGCAAAACGTTATGCGCGATTGCCCGCTGCAAATCATCCTTAAGTTTCTGTTCGTAAGTGTCCTGCGCGCGCCGGCGCAGCGCGCCTGCCACACCTCCGCTCCCTTCATAAGCTTCCAAAGTGAGCCAGGGGCCAAGGCGAGCCTGCCAGAGTTCCTTAAGCGCGTGCTGCAGCAGCGGTAGCGAACCGCGCTGTTGATGGACGTCGCGTAATATTAGTTCCACAAGGCCTTTCTCGAAAAATGCCCCAACTTTTCGGGCTGGAAATTTTATTGCTTCCCGCAGGGCCACCGGCCCAAGCTCGCCGAGAAGAAGTTGATTGTTTTCAAGCAGGTAGCGCAGTTGAGGAAACTCCAAGCTGTGAGGCACGAAATCCGCGCGGAGTGTGATCAACACTCGGAAGGATCCCGACGGGTCTTCGACGGCATTGAACAGGTTGCTAATCAGTTGCTCGGCGCGACTGCTACTATTGCTCGCAGAATCGCGGGTAATTCCGCTATGAGTAAAAATTTCCTCGAACTGATCGACCACTATCAAGACGGTTCTTCGATTTCCAGCAGTAAGAGCGCCGATCGCAGTGCATAGCCCGTCCCCACGGCTCTCAAATCGTTCGGCCAGCTCGTCCGCTATGCGAACTCGGTCGGCCACCGGCGCTTCGCCTGCGATTTGTTCCGCCAACGCTCTCAATGGATTCCCGCCTGGAAGGAAAGTGATAAGGTGCCAATCGCGAATTGCCGGAAGCTCTCGCGATGCAACGTCACTGTGAAGCCCTGCTCGAGCGAGCGAGGACTTGCCGCAACCCGAGGCCCCGACAATCGCTACAAAGCGACTGTGCGCCAGTCGCCTTGCGAGCCTCCGGATATCGTCTTCGCGTCCGAAGAAAAAGTCCTTTTGGTCGGCCTCGAACCGTTCAAGACCCCGATAGGGGGCGGGCTCATCGGGCAGTTCGTAGCCATTCGGCTCGGTTGCCTCACCCTTTATTCCCGCAACCAGCCGTTGGAAAGCGCTCAGGTCATCGAGTCTCGACCGAAAATCGACCCAGGTACGCTGCTTCAAGAACGCGTCGAGCGCTTCAGCGCTTGCTCCTGGCAGCAAGACCGGTATAACCCGGAAATCGTTCCGGCTTCGCGCAGCCTTGTCCAGGAGAACTTGCATCTCCTCAATGTGCCAAGGTCCCCTCCCCTGTGGGCCGAAGAAAATTGCGGCGGTGGAACTCTGTTCGATAGCACGCTCAAGCTCCGGCTGCCAGGGCTCTCCGGGCACAAGATGCCATTTGTCGAGAAACGGTAGTAGCCCAGCTTCTCTCTGAAGGCGAGTGGCAAGCAATTCCACCTCGGCCTTGTCAACTCCGTTGTAGGAGAAGAAGACGTCGTATGTGGATCCGGGTCCCATCGCTTCGACGCATCTAACGCGTTCGCAATATCACGGGGCACGCTACGATATTCAACATTCTCACGCAGAGGGCGCAGGGGACGCGAAGGAGAAGAGACAAACGTGATGCCCAATGCTTGGCGGGAGTCGAGCCCGAAAGGTTACGTCTCCTCGTCGTGGTTTTCCAACTGCTCAACACCCGGAGAGCGGTGCTCCGCCGAAACGACATGTTCGGCGACGAGAAGTAATTGCGCGCTTGGAACAATGCGCTCTCGGAGAAGAGGCCGAATAATGCGGTTGGGAATCTGTAGCCGGCCAATCCCTCAACAGCACTCTGCGCAAAGGCTGGAGCTTCGGTCAATGAGACCGCCCAGCCGCGATCTCGCGTACTGCCTGCGCGATCTGTTTGACACTGGGGCGATAAGCGTCTTCCAGAACCGGTGAGAAAGGCACCGGCACGTCAGGAGAAGCAACTCTGATCACCGGCGCCTTGAGATACGCACTGAATCGTTCCTGGATACCAGCCGCGATTTCTGCACTCACTCCGCCAGTTTTGGGACCTTCTTCAACGATGACCACCCGGCCGGTCTTCCTGACCGAATCCCCGATCGTTTCAAAGTCCAGCGGCGCGAGACTCCGTAAATCGATGACCTCGGCATCCAGACCCTCGCCGTTCAGCTGCTGAGCAGCATCCAGACTAAAATGCAACATCAGCAACCAGGATAAAATCGTGACATCAGATCCAGGCCGGCGCACCGCAGCCCGGTCGAGCGGCACCAGATACTCGTAATCTGGAATTTCACTAGTGGCATCGATTGCGCCGGATTCCACCCGTGCTCCCTTCGAGCCGTATAGTAGTTTGTGCTCAAAAATCAGGACGGGATCGTTGTCACGCACCGCCGATTTTAATATTCCTTTTGCGTCGTAAGCGTTCGATATGGCCACAACTTTCAGCCCGGGAACCCCAGTGAAATACCGTTCCATATTTTGCGCATGCTGGGATCCGCGACCGGTTGCTCCGACCGGCGCCCTCATTACGAGCGGCACCTGGCATCGCCCGCCAGACATGTAACGCATCTTGGCGGCGTTATTAATGATCTGATCACTCGCCAGAAAGAGAAAATCGCCGTACTGCACATCGGCAATGGGTCTCATTCCCATCATGGCGGCGCCGACAGCTATGCCGAAAAAACCAAGCTCAGCGATCGGGGTGTTAATCATCCGATCGGGAAACCTCTTTTCGAGGCCAAGGGTGACGGTGAATGCACCACCCCAGCCACCCGGCACGGCGATATCTTCCCCAATACAGAAGACGGCCTCGTCCCGTTCCATTTCCTCGGCAATGGCATCACGCAGAGCCTCGGCGATTCCTTGTCGTTTCATGTTCCGATTTTGCTTTTCAAGGATTCTGGCATCCTCTTCTGAGGCGTAAACACTAGTCAGGAGATCATTGAGCACCGGCTGCGGAGCGCTCTTTGCTTTCTCGACCGCGGACTCAATCTCGTGGTCAATTTTTTCCTGGATCTTATCGAGATCAGCCTGATCAGCGTTACCGCCGGCTAATAGCGCTTCCGCGAAACGGACGATCGGGTCATTCGCAAACCAAGCCGTGCGCTCTCCTTTTGGTTGATAATGGCAGGGGTCACGGCGCGAATGTCCGGTGCGCCGATAGGTTAATAGCTCAAGTAAAACGGGCCCATGCCCACTGCGACAATCTTCCGTTGCCAGCACCGCCGCTTCATAGACCGCAACCACATCGTTGCCATCGACGGTTTCGCCGCGAAAGCCGTAACTGCCTGCTCGACCGGAAATCCTGGTGTTTTTCATGACTTGATCGATGCGGGTAGAAGCGCCGTACAAGTTGTTCTCGCAGACAAACAATACCGGCAAATTCCAGAGAGCAGCCATATTGAGCGCTTCGTGGAACGCCCCCTCGGCCACTGCGCCGTCGCCAAAAAAACAGGCGACGACCTGTTCAGTCTTCCGCATCTTAAAAGCGAGGGCCATGCCAGCTGCAACCGGGATCCCTCCCGCCACGATCGCGATGCCGGGAATCATTCCCTTTGCCACATTGCCCACATGCATTGAGCCCCCCTTCCCTTGGCAGCAACCAGTCACCGCACCGAAAAGCTCATCCAACATTTCCTGAACGGTCAATCCCTTGGCCAACGCGTGTCCGTGCCCCCGAAAAGTGGAAGTAATAAAATCATTCTCTCTAAGTGCGGCACAAACTCCGACCGCCGTGGCCTCCTGCCCTTGACACTGGTGGATGGTGCCCGGCATAACGCCCTCAAGAAAAAGCGCTTTAACCCGGTCTTCAAACCGCCGAATCAAGAGCATTCGCTTATAGAGACTGAGCAAGAAGTCACGATCGTATTCTGCTAGCCCTTCACCCGGCTGGTTGCCGCTCATGCTGGCTGCAGACTGGGCACCATCTTCCAGGATGGCTAGCACCTGGCCGGCGTACGCTTCGTCGCCGGCCGGCACCAGCTGTTGCAAGAGAATCCCTGAATTCAGCGCTTCTACCTCCATGGTAGCTTTGTCCGTCTCTACTTCAAGTACCGCTTGACCGCGCTCGACAAAATCGCCCACAGCAACCAGCCAGCGGACTACCATGATCGGCGAACCGGTCGTTGACAAATCTGGCATTTTGAGGTTCATGCTAGGGTTGTTTTGGCTAGATGTTCGCACCTCATCGTCACCGGCTGTTCATCAATCAGCCGGACCGCTTCTGCCTCGGTCAGCACGCCGTCAGTAGTGCCGACCGCTCGAGTAGCCGACGCTCCCAGGGCGCTCGCATACATCAGGCTCCGAGGAAAGTCCCAGGCGCGTACTATTCCAGTGATCAAGCCGCTGGCAAAGGCGTCACCGGCTCCCGATGGGTCAACCTCCCGCCACGGGTAAGCGCCACAACGCCAACTCTCATCTCTATACATGCCAAGCGCTCCGCGCTCACCCATTGTTATCACCAAACCTTGACCGCCCCAACTTCGAAGCAGCTGCATCGCCTCCCACGGGTCGCTTCGGCCCGTCAATACAGCGGCTTCCGTATCATTGGGTAAAAACCAATCAATATACGGCAGCAGCTTTCGCATTTCGCCAGTGCATTGGAATTGCGTAGGCAGAACAACATCAACCACCGTGATCACATTTTGCTCGCGACACAAATGCAGCAGGGTCAGTAATTCGTCCGCGTGAATGCCGGGCATAGCAAACAGGCCGCCAAGGTAGAACAGATCCAGCGCGGAGAGCCAGGCGTCATCGATATGGTGAACGGTGAATGCCCGGTTAGCTCCGAAGGTGTGCACGTAACGCCGATCTTCTCCCTCGACTAACAAGATGACGGTTTCACTGGTTGGATAATCTGCTGTATAAGTTAACCGATCACAATTTACTCCGCTTGCTTGTAAAGTCTTGACCAGGGTCTCCCCGGCCGCGTCCCGACCTAGACATCCAACCAGATCAGCAGACAGGTTCTGCTTGCACAGATTGATCGCAACATTGGCAGCACATCCGCCCGCCTTCGTTCTGATCGCATCGACCGCTACCAGTTCTCCTGGACGCGGCAAGGCTGGGAGTGGACCACAAAACGTGTCTTTCACGAGAATGCCGCCACAACCGATCCTTGTCATATCTCAGTTCGCCTTCCCACAACAACCAAGTAATTCGATGCGTTCCAGAACGGCATCGCGCACCGCTGCGCGGCCCGCCACCATCACATCGCGATCGCCGCCCAGGCCTAATAGTTCGTGAGGGTTATCTATGTTCGCGGCGACGCTGGAACGCACCGCTTGAAGGTATCGCTGCTTCAGGTAGGTACCGTAGTTAACCTTGGTTATGCCCAGCCCGATCGCTTCACGCAAAGCACTCGCTTTGATGCCAGTTCCACCGTGTAAAACCAGCGGCTTGGTAACCCGCCGGTAGATCTCTGACAAATGCTGGAGATCAAGGTCTTGCTCCCCTTTTATCATGACGTGCACGTTGCCAACACTCACCGCCAATAGATCAACCTGGGTTTGTTCGATAAAGCGCGCCGCTAGTTCGGGATCTGTAAAGCCATGCCCATTTTTAATCCCGGAGGCACCAAATGGTAAGTGTCCAACCTCAGCTTCGACCGCCGCGTCATAGCGATGGGCGAACTCGGTCAGGGTGGCAACTCGGCACCGATAGTCGTCATACGAAGCGGAGGGATCCGCTGGCATGACCAGATTGAATCCCGCAAGAACGGCAGCGCGCACCCAGTCGTCGTTCGGGCATTCATTAAAAATCAATCCGCACGGTACACTCGCGCAGTCAGCTCCCGCTTTCCCTAGTTCGGCATAGCAATGAAGGCGCTCAGACAATCTGCGATTGGGGTGACTCAAAAACTCGCCATTAAAACCAATGATGATTGGTGATGCCGTCGTCTCGGCGGCATCGAGAACACCCTGGAGTGATTCAAAATTCCAGCTTTCGAAATACCCGAGCGCATACCGGTGTTCGCGCGCATGCTGGATGAGTTCGCTAATGGGCCAAAGCGGCATGCTGTAACTCCGGCTTCGCCAGCGCAAGATTGGTGGTACCGCCACCGATAAAGATCGTTTGATGATCTCCGATTAGATCGAGCGCCTTTGCGGCGATCGCCGCCTTTCCCATTTGGTTACTCGCCATACGTTCGCGAACCTTGTTCTTATAAAGGTAAGCAAGTTCTCGGGCTGGATTCGGTCAGAGATGCTGTCAGGGCTCATCAAGCCCCGCCCACTGAGAACGGAGTTTGATGGCCCGTGATCAGATGAGGCGTCAAGCCCTCAAGGGTAGCTCACGACAGTGACCGGAACATCCGGATTGGCGATGGTCGACGACCCTCCTGTGCCGTTGACCACGTTCAGGATGCCGCCGAATCCCGCCTTACTAAGAAAGATCGTGAGCAGATCATTCAGGCTCGCAGGCGGGAGGGTGACCGGGACCTCAAACGCGTTCGCGGCGTAGATGTTTACGCCCTTGTTGAAGAAGCTGTAGCTGCCCATACCATATCCTCTGAAGCTGGTCACGGTGTTGGCGACCTTGAAGGCTGCCCAGCCGTCGACACCAGGAGCCTCCGTCCAGTCCGCCTGGCTAGGCGGGTCATAAGGCATCTCGTTTTGGAAGAAGATTTCCGAGCCCCCGTTTCCGTTCCACATCACCTCGTATTTCTGGTAGTGCTCGACGAACAGGCCGTAAGCCGTGACGTTGTCGCCGTTGACGATCACGCCCGTGTCGGCGGTGTTGTCCGTCCAGCCCACTCCGGTGCCGTGGTCCGCCCGCCAGGCCCAGATGTCGTCCAGAAGGACGTTGTCGCTGTTCACGACAAGGCTGATCGTGGCCTTGCCGGCGGCCGCACCGCCGATTCGGAAGAATACGTCGGAGAGCAAGGTCGGGTCGTCCGGGTCGCTCTTGTGGGCCTGCCAGGTGCCTACCTGCAGCAGCACCGGGGAGTTCAGCGGGCCGGCGTCGAACAGCAGCCCCAAAAGCTTGACCCCGGGCACGTCGGCAACCGACATAGCGACGGCTCCGTTATTCGGCACGAGCGTCGGGAAGCCCAAGCCCAGCACAACCGTGTCGGGGCGCTTGACCTTGATCGTGCGGTCCAGGTGGTAGATGCCAGGGGTGAAGAGCAGGTTCTGGCCCTGGGCGAGTGCGCTGTTGATCTTCTGCACGCTGTCCGTTGGCTTGGCGACGAAGAAATCGTCGATGGAGATGGAAGAACCTGCAACCGACCCACCGCCCCAAGTCGTGCCCATGGAGTTGCGCTGCACCGAGGGTACGAATACCTTGTAGTGCCCACCGGCGTCCACGTACAGGTATGGCGCTTCTCGCGTCACCGGGCTGCTCGCGAGCGTAGTATACGGACCGCATACATTTGGCTGAGCGGGGAAACACTGCGCGGGCGCACCCACGACGCCCGAGAACACCTGGTTCCAGACGCCGTTGGTCCAGCCATCGAGCTTGCTGTTCCTGACCAGCCATTGCTGCTGCGAGCCGTTGATGACGGTGCTGCCGTCAAACTCCGAATCGGCGATGAAGCCGCCGCTGGCGAACGACGGAGGGGTGCAATAATCCATCAGGGTGGCAAGCCCGTTGATGTGGACGCGACGCATGGGCGCGGCCTGCGACACGGCCCAGAATTCGCCGGTGTGGCAGCCGAAGGTCGGGTTGGTCACGTTTATGGTCAGGTTAGAGAGAGAGCGCCAGAAGTTAGTGAGCGCGACGCAGCTGCCGGAGGCATCGCACTGGTTGTACACATCAATGGACCCGTTGATGACAACGTCGTTCGGGGAGAAGCCGAGGCCCGCCACGGCGGTGTAATAGCCGACCTGAAAATTAAGGGGGGTGTCGGAGGTTCCATAGGTGCCGGGCATGAACAGCAGTGCGTAGCGCTGCGGTCCGAATTGGTTGGGAACCTGCTGGTTGGCGATTGCGTCAACGGCCATCTGGATCTGGCTCGTCGGCATGCTGGGGTCAAAGATCATCACGTTCGGTCCGAAATCAGGCGGCGTCGCGCGAACCAGACCGAGCGCTCCAATAGTCAACAAACAACAAAGGGCAAAGCGGCGTGGTAGATGCATAATATGGGGGAATGAGGTTCAGCGCCAAGATCTACAAGGGCGATGAGCGGTTCAAGAGCAGAAATTCAAGAGGGTCATAAAAGGTTAATCGACGAAAGCAGGACGAAGACCGGAGTTATGGATGACCAGGCAATGCGTCTGCCTCTGTCGGCCGCTCAGCTGGGAGTTAAAAGCTCATTGCCTTTACGATGCTATCCTACATCCTCCAGGCGCCACGTTGCCCCGCTAGCCTGAACGCGCGGGGCGTCAAACCGGTCCGGCCGCGAAAGACTCGAAAAAAATGGTTAAGACTGGCGAATCCGGACTGAGCAGCTATATCCGTGACCGAGTGGGTGGTCGTTTCCAAGAGCCTTTGCGCGTAGCTGATTCTAACCCGCAGAATCTCGTGAAGAATAGTACGTTGAAGTTCGGGACGAAAGGCCCGTTCCAACGATCGCCGCGGAACTCGGCCATGGGCGACGACATCGTCCACCGACAAATTGCCTTTTCGAAAGTTCTCCTGGATGTAGCTGAGCGCATCAGCAACGTCGCGGTCCTCGACGGCCCGGGGTCTCGGTGCTCTTTCGGGTTACAACTCCTTTGGGCGCGATTCGCTTAGGTATATCCGGTGGGGGCTCGCCATTCATCAGCCGATCGAGGAGCGCTGCCGCTTCGTATGCCATCCCCTCGAGATCGTGGCGGACGCTTGAAAGCGGCACCTGGACGCAATCGCAAATTACTGGGTCGTTATCTACGCCAAGAACGGCAACCTGATCCGGAATGCGTATTCCGGCTTCGATGCAGGCGTCTACGATGTCCGCAGCAACGCAGTCGTTGTAGCAAAAAATGCCGAGGGGATAGCGCAACGATCGAATTGTATGGATCACCCACCTGCGGCGCAGAGTCCAGTTCATGTGCCGGCTTAGGCGAGCGCTCCGCCGCGTGTTGACCGGCAGCAGTCGCACACAGTCGTATCCGGCGGTGCGGACTGAAGTCGCAAAACCCTGAAAGCGTTCCTCGTTTACCGGGTCATCCCAGAATGGCGCCCAAACGAAGTTCCTGAGGTTTCTCTCAAGCAAGTGCTCTGCGCCGAGACGTCCGATCGCCTCGTTATCCTCGATCACGCAGGGAATTCCAAGATCCTTTCGAACGGACGAAATTTCGACGGCTGGAATACCTGCGGACAGCACGTACTTTGCCAACTCGTCCCAATGTCCGACGAATGACAGAATTCCATCGCCCTTCCATCCCAGCGGTATGGTGGCGTCATAAACCATGTCGGCGACAACGTGCCAGTCGTGTTCGGCGGCATAGCGCGCCGCCCCTCGATAGAACCCGTGGTGGGTGGAAGTTAACGCCAACAGGATGGTTCGTTTTCGATGCCTGGCGCGCATTTTGAGATATTTTTGCGTAAATTAGCATCTTACGCCAGCCAGGCTTCTCACTTATTGTGTCAGCCCCAATAAGGTCGGCTCAGCACAGCACTCCCTGGAACGCTCGCTCGTTTGAGGGCTTTTATGTCTTACCGACCCGAAACCTAGGAAAGAGAACCGATTAGTATGAAAACGAGTCCCCCCGAAACCTGCTGCAGATTCAGCTACAAGCAAAATCGCGTTATGCCGATCCGCGCCTGGCGGAATCGGTGTGAGACGTGAAACCCAACCGAAGACATATGACCAACAGTATCTTCACGAGAATCCATTGGTGGTTGGGTCCGGCGGTTCTATCGCTTCTGACCATTTGGCCGGGTCCGCAAGCGGCCGCAGCGGACGATTTCGAGCTGGCTATGGTAATCAAAGAGACCACGAATCCGTATTACAACGCCACACTGGCAGGCGCACGAATTGCCGCGGAAGAGATCGGTGGAAAAGCTAATAACTACGGTCCGACTCAAGCCAGCGGACAGGCGCAGGTCGAAATCATCAACAATTTGGCTGATCGCCATGTCCCGGCGATAGCGATCGCACCGAGCGATCCCGACGCAGTGGTGCCCGCCATGAAGCGAGCACAGAAGCTCGGCACCAAGGTCGTGACATTCGACGCGGATTCAGCTCCCGACGGGCGTCCTTTCTTTGTCAATCAGGCCACGAGCGATTCAATCGGCCGATTTGGCGCTCAATTGCTGGTAAAGGCCATGGGGACCAAGGGGAAGGTTGCTATCGTATCGGCGCAACCCACGGCTGCGAACCAGAATGCCTGGATTGCAGCGTTCCGAGACGAACTCAAGCAGTACAAAGACATTGAAATTGTGGATGAGGTCTACGGATACGATAACGAGCAAAAGGCATTTGATGCGACCGTTGCATTAGTCACGAAGTATCCTGATCTGACCGGGATCTTTGCACCGACGTGCCCCGGTCTTCCCGCAGTCGCGAGGGCTCTCGAGTCCTTGAACAAACAAGGCACGATCAAGGTCTCAGGCAATTGCGTCCCTAGTATCACCGCCAAATATATGCTTGATGGCACGATCCAGGGATTCTACCTGTGGGATCCGATCAAACTCGGCTACGTCACATACTATGCGGCAAAGTATCTCGCCGAGGGAAAGATTCAGGGAAAGGTGGGCGACTCCTTTACGATAAAGGAAGGGAAATGGCCGGGTGAATATAAGATTGATGCCACAGGACAGATCATCACCGGCGAGCCGGTACAGTTCACCGCGGAGAACGTCAAGGGATACAACTTCTAGCGAGGCCGCCCTCAGACCGGCGAGATGTAAGGATCTCAAGGTCGCATTGGGAGCAGCGGCGATTGGGTGGAGCGGCCTCGCTCTTGCGGGACCGACATTTTGTTAAAGGTTCGGGCTATTGCCCGCGCGTGATCAGCATGTTGCGTATGCGATTCGTCGTGCATTTACAAGTGGTGTGGAAATCCGTAGCTTTTGGGCTCCGCGGTCCCGCTTATAGAATCCTTGAAAAGCAAAACCGCTTCACGATTGATGCGCGGATTCAGAAAAAAACTTGACTCATGTTCAATCAGTTTTGCTTTTCAAGGATTCTAGCCGTTGTCCGAAGAGGGCGCAGGGATGCCGAACAGAGGGAAATGCAGCCCTGCGTCAGTGTACCGGTGCCCTCAAGAGCCCAGGGACGTGACTTGGGTGTGGAACCTAAACGATACCAGTCTAAGGTGGAGTTTAGCGGCCCGATAGTTGAACTTCGCGGGATCACCAAACGCTTCGGGCCGGTCGAGGTTCTAAGCAACGTCGATCTCAACCTTCGCGCCGGGCGAGTGCATTCTCTGGCCGGCGAGAACGGGGCTGGCAAGAGCACGCTGGTCAAGATTCTCGCCGGCATCCATCAGCCGGACAACGGTCAGATCCTGAAAAATGGCATGAAAACTACGGTTCTGAGCGCCGCCGACGCGCGGCGTCAGGGGATCGCTGTTATTCACCAGCACCCGGCCATTTTCCCCGACCTCTCGGTGGCGGAGAATATCTTTGTCGGCCGCCAGCCTCGGCAGGCGGGTCGTATCGATTGGCCCGCGATGACGGAAAAGGCGCGGGAACTGTTATACACTCTGCGGGTTGACGTCGACGTAAGCGTGCCAGTGAAGCTGCTGGGTATCGCCGAGCGTCAGGCAATCGAGATCGCAAAGGCCCTGTCAATTGACGCGCGCGTACTCGTCATGGACGAACCCACATCGGCCATCTCAAGCCGCGAGGTCGACCGGCTATTCCAAATCGTAGAGCGGCTGAAAAAGCAGGGAGTGGCCGTTCTTTTCATCAGCCATTTCATCGATGAGATCCTCGGGTTGGGCGATGAAGTTACAATCCTGCGCTCCGGTAAGCGCATCATCACAGCTCCCACCGCCGATCTGACTCCGGAACAAACCGTTCGTCACATGATTGGTACTGAGCCCGGGGCTTTCTTTCCTAAGGAAGATACGCAGATTGGCCTGCCGGTCCTCAGCGTGCGGGGGATCTCTGGTGCCGGGTTTGTCGAGGACGTCAGCTTCGACGTCCGGGCAGGCGAAATTCTTGGGTTCTTCGGCCTCGTGGGCGCCGGCCGCTCGGAAGTAGCCCACATGCTCTTCGGCGTCACGCGGCCCGAACGGGGCGAGATCCAAATGGATGGCCGCGTCGTTCGCCCTCGCTCTCCACGGCATGCGATGCGGCTCGGAATCTCGCTCCTGCCCGAAGACCGTCACCAGCAAGGCCTCGTGCTTCAGTTTCCGATTCGCGCGAACG
>Ga0306920_100005570_pt1 | contig 16303 bp, 11 predicted proteins | sample flu12Cox44000170_FD_204666 | JGI IMG/M metagenome (GOLD analysis project Ga0306920, IMG submission 204666) | Lab enrichment of tropical soil microbial communities from Luquillo Experimental Forest, Puerto Rico - flux4day.12C.oxic.44.000.170 (v2)... | ecosystem: Environmental > Terrestrial >... | reverse complement strand
AGGACGAGATCCTGGCCATGGCTGCCGCCGCTCGTAGGCTTCCAGCACGCGAAGCGTCGTATCGCCGCTACACTTTGAACCAGCGAATCCAAGAGGCAAACCCGTTCGTCTCACCGAGTGTTTGGAATGCCTGCCATGGCTCGGTCGCGCCGCTCAATGAGTTACCGGTGTTGTTTGGCGGGATCGATTTGAGCTCCGTCAACGATTTGACCGCGCTCTGTTTGGTCGGGCGCAAGGGCGACAAATGGCACGTGCATCCCCGTTTTTGGTTGCCAGCGGTAGGCTTGGTTGAGAAGGCACGCGCCGATCACACGCCGTTCGATGTTTGGGCGCGCCAGGGGTATCTGCACACGACGCCCGGCCGCACCATCGATCTCGACTTCGTCGCCCATGAGCTTCGCGAGCTGTTTCGTCAGCATAACGTTCAGCGCATCGCCTATGACCCGTGGAACTGGGATTTTTTCAAGCCCTCACTGCTGCGCGCCGGGTTTGTGGAGTCGATGATCAGCGAGCGCTTCCAGGCGTTCCCGCAGACGACCAAATCGATGTCGCCGGCGCTGGCCAACCTTGAGCGGCTGTTGCTCGATGGTCGCCTGGTTCACGACAATCCAGTTCTGTCAATGTGCGTCTCGCATACCACGATCAGAATGGACGCCGCTGGTAACCGCGCTCCTGACAAGCGCAAGGCGACGCATCGCATCGATGGCACGGTGGCGTTGGTCATGGGTCTCGCGATGACGCCGACGGTGCAGACCAAGCTGATTGACGTCGAGGCCTTGATCGGCTGATTGCCGTAAAAAGGCCTCGTATTGGCAGCCGAAGCCGCCACGCGGCACGCCTGATTTGCTGGACGGCGCGTCGGCTGCGCAGGGAAGCTTTGATCATGAGCATACGGCCACGAGATCGGCCAACGCAGCCGACGCCCCAACCAAACCTAAACCGCGGCAGCATGGACCTCGATGATGGCTTTCGTGCGCGGCAGTCAGTACGATAAGTTCTACAAGACCGCGCGTTGGAAGCAGCTGCGCAAGCTGCAACTGACGCAGTTTCCGCTCTGCAAATTCTGCTTGGAGCACGGCATCGTCGAGCCGGCGACGGTGGTGGATCACGTCATGCCGCACAAGGGCAACTGGACCGAATTCGTGACCGGGGAATTGCAGTCGTTATGCGAGCCGTGCCACAAGTCGGCGAAGCGGCAGGTCGAGCTTCACGGATACCGGTTCGACGTCGGGCTGGAAGGTTTCCCGACCGACCCTAATCATCCCTGGTATCGCGCGCGCTGATGGGTTTGCGGTGTGATCCCACAAACTACCGATCCGCTCTGACAATACGATCCCGATTCGTTTTGGAAGAGGATTGGGATCGTGCGTAGGAACCTGTTTTGGCTCAGCGAAGAGCAATGGAAGCGGATCGAACCTCACCTGCCGAGGGATGTCCGGGGCGTCGAGCGGGTGGACGATCATCGCGTCATCAGCGGCATTGTGCACGTGCTGAAGAGCGGCTATCGCTGGTGCGATTGCCCGCCCGAGTATGGTCCTCCGCAACGATCTATAACCGCTTTGTGCGCTGGGCGCGGCGTCTGGGAAAACCTGTTGCGGGAACTTGCTGGGAACGGACGATCCACCGATACGCAGATGATCGACTCCAACGCACCCGAAAGCGCACCGCTCGGCAGCGGGTGGAAAAGGGGGGAGCAGAAGCAGGGTGTCGGCCGCTCGCGCGGAGGGCGCAACACGAAGATTCGCGCAGTCGCAGATGTTAAAGGGCGCCTTATCGCCATCCTGTTGACCACAGGTGAAGCACACGATTGCCCGGTCGCAGAGCGTCTCGTTCGCAGGGTGAGCGAAGCGGATGCTCCAGGTGGCTGCGTGCGACGTTTTCTTGGCAATCATCGGCCCCAATTGGCTTGATTCGAAGGACGATGATGGCCGCCGCCGGTTCGACAACCCCGACGATTACGTGGGACAGGGCCTACGATAGCGCCGAGCTGCGCGAAGACCTGCACGAGCGCGGAAACAAGCCGGTCATTCCAAATCACTGCAACAGAAAACAACCGTTCAGCTTCAGCAAGCGTCTCTACAAGTGCGCTGGCGCATCGAGAGCGCATTCAACAGGTTGAAGGATTTCAGGCGGATCGCAACCCGCTACGACAGGCTGGCACGAAATTATCTGGCCTCTATCTGCCTCGCCGCTGCTCTTGTATGGTGGATTAATGAGTCTGAACCCTTAGCACTACTTTGGCAGATTTTTAGGGGCACAGGGTTCCCATCGGCTTTTTGGAGGGGCCGACCATGGTTAGCAAGACGTCGGATTGGAGAGACGAGCTCGGACGTTGGCTCAAGCCGTTTCTGGATCGGTTGGGACATAAGGCGCGGCGACAGATGTGTCCGCTCTACGTGTCGGGGCTGATCGGGCCTGGCGATCGCAAGAACATTCAGGCGATGGCCAAGCGGCTTGCGCTCGGCGAATGCGATCAATCCCACCACTTCATTGCGGCTGGGGTCTGGGATGCGGCGCCGGTGGAAACCGAGCTGTTGATCCAAGCAGAATGGCGCACCATCAGTTGGCGCACCGGCACGAAAGGAAAGCTCAAGGCTCGTTTCGCCGCTGTCCGGGTGCGGGTCGCCGACGGACCACCACAGCGGATCAGGGACAAGGGCCAACAACATCTGCCCCGCGACGAGGCTTGGCTCATCGGCGAACACAGGATGTCGGGAGAGAAAAAATACTATCTCGCCAATCTGCTGGCGAAGACAGACCTGCGGACCTTAGCCGCCACCAGCAAGGCGCGATGGATTTGCGAGCAAGCTCACCAGCAGATGAAAGAAGACCTCGGTCTTGACCACTTCGTAGTGCTAGTCTAGGCCAATCGATGAAAAGAAAAAAATAATTAGCCGACGCGAATAATTGGGACAGTACCGATGGCCTGCGTTGCTCGCGCCGCAGTCGACAGCGCCTTTGATCAGCACTAACACGAATTGGCACGGGGGGAAATTATGGTTGTATTCGGGGCGCCTCGCTTCGGAACTGCCCGCCATCGCAGTCAGTCCATTGGACTTGGATAGAGGGATGAAGTGACACCGCCCCTTCCATCTACTGATCTTTGGAAGTTCTTCGAGGAGAAGGCAACACAGCAGAAGGAGACCACGTTCAAATTGGTCACATGGATTGTCGGATTTGCCGGGGTGCTCTTAGGTTTCATCGTGATGCAAGGATTCGAAAAGGGCTTCGAGAAAATCGCTCATACCATCATGGTCATTCTTTTCTGTGCGGTTGGGGTCGGTTTCACTCTTATGACTTTTTTGATTGTCCGGGATCACGGCCAACACATTATTCGGACGGAGCAACGGGCCATTGCGGCACAAGCAGGTAAGTCTGATCTGAAGGACATCAATGAAGAAGCTGACAAAAATGCTAAAGATGAGCCGCTTCCTTGGATCTGTCGTCAACTGCTGACGGTGGTCGCCATTTTTGGAACGCTCTTTCTAGTGGGCGCTCTTTTTGCCTCTTATGCCCTGGTGTGCCTCCTCCTGAAAGGGCCCCATCCATACTGTCGAGTCGCCACTGTGCTTTCCTGCTTGGGCTAACCCCTTCGCCAGCTCTTAGCGAACGCTACCATCGCCGCTTCGCGTATCAGCTATTACTTAGGTTCTTTTGCCGGATTGATTTGTAGAGGAATTCCTCTCAAATTAAGGATAGTATCACGGAGTACCCACGCGAGCTTATCGATGAAGTTGTATTCAAATAAGTATCGCGGCCTGGGTTCTGGGCCGGATTCGCCAGGATCTAGCTCTTCTTCAACAATCACATTACCTAAATCCACCCGCTTGACGGCGCGGGCTCTCGATTGTTCTTCCTCAAAATGATATCCACGCTTTGCGAGAGCAGCAAGACCTTTAGCTCGCAAATCCCCCTTCCATTTTAATGGCTTTGATGAACTGAACTGATATCCTAAGTCTATGGCATAGTTTTCATACGCTTCGGCAAGTTGGAGAATATCGCCAGATTCTAGAAAACCTGCTGGGTCTTCCAGTCCTTGTACCCGAAATGGAGTGACATGATTCTTGAGATTCGAGCCCACTTCCTCTTTAGACCACTCTGCCACACCAGCCGCAACGCCTTTTGCAAGACCCTCTTTTGCGAATTTTATCTTTATCCTCCTGATTGCGTCATTGAGTGCAACTCTGTCTGCGATGGTAAGTATCGCTTCGGGAAGCAGCGCAGCAATACCCTCGGGACTGAAAACGCCCTTGACGCCTTCCACAATGCCAGCTTTGGCCGCCCTTAAACGAGCCCGAAAAAACGTCTTTAAACCACGCCGAAGAAAGCCAGCTTCGGTTGCGGGGGTTGCGATGGGTCCGGCCGCGGCCGCACTCACCGGCGTCTGTGCGGGAGGTTCCACCTCCGCCAACGTTCCGCCGCCGCGTGAAGCGTGTGGGTCGCTCAATTCGGCCGTCTTCGTTGGTTCCGCCGGCGCCGCAGCCGGCGTATCCGGCGTAACCGGCGTAGGCTTCTTGGGCGTCTTTAAGGTATTCTTCGCGATGCGGTTAAGTTCTTTGTATGGTGTGTCGCCCGGGTACAGCGGGAGATCCTCAGTACCATAGACCTCATCGTAGAGCTCACGGAGGTCGCTCCTGCTGAGTTCTGCGCGCCCACCTGCTCGTCCACCATAGGGGCCCTCTTCCCGCATTTGCCGGTTCACGCCTGCCGAAACCCTAGCGTGCGAGTCAGGATGCAAGGCCACGGCCGGCATGGTGTCCGCCGTGTATCCTGTAGGGACCAATGTGATGCGCTTGGAGGCCAAGGCCGAGTTTTTTGACGTACGCTGCAAGTTCCTTATACGGCCCAACAAGGCTGGGGCCCTCGCCGGTGAGCTCGATTTCCCAGATATTGCCCTCGACATGAGTCGCTGTCAGTCCGGAAAGATATGGCGGCTTGGGGGGTGTTGCGCCACCGCCCGTCTCGCGTTGCAGGCACCGCGGCGCAACGCCTTCTAAAGACGACTGCTGCAGCACGTGGGTCAACTCGTGGGCAATCAACCGTCGCCCCTCTGACGTCCCAGGGGCAAACCTGCCCTCGCCAAACACCACGTTGGGCCCGACGGTGTAGGCCAGGGCGTTCACTTCCCGCGCCGATTGCTCGGCGGCCGCGCCGGAATGCACGCGCACGCGGGAAAAATCGTGGCCGAAGCGCTGTTCCATGTCCTGACTCACTGCCGGCTCCAACGGCCTACCCGGACCGGCCAGCACGCGCTCTACGCTGGCCGGCACCGCATGCGCTTGTCCGCTCTCGTTCGGTGCGTAGCGCTGAATCCGTGGCGGCCCGTCACCAGCGCTACGGGATGCGGGTCTTGACACGACCTGCCCGGCGACGCGATCGGCTTCACGCTCGTATGCATCGTCCGGCCCGTTGATCCGAAGTTTCGCTTGCAGTCCGACCATCGTCTTGCCGCTACACGCTGTGGCCGGGGCGGCCGATGGCCGCTCCGGCCAGCTGCCCCGCCCTAGCGGATAGACCGGGATGTTGGAGAAATGCCATGCGGCGGGGCGCGGCTCGTTGGGAGGGCTGTGCAGCCCGGTCTGAGGCACGCGTTGGCTCGCCTGCTGCCGTTCGATGTCCGGATCAAGATCATGGGCCGCGGTGCGCCGGGACGCCGACGTATCGCTCGACCGCAGGGCGGCCTTCGTCTGGGGTTTCGTCACGAGCGGTGCAAACATTGCCGTCTCCGCAAGACTGCCCGGCCGTCACCGGAGGGGTATTCGCGTCAGTACCGTGAACCATAGCGCATACACGTTGCGCGCAGTCATGCCCTGCTGATGCGCTGGCTTCGTGGCGCGGCGCTGATACATGCTCATCACCCCCCATGCTGTTTTACGAAAGCCTCAACACTGCCGCTCAGCACCTTGAGCTGCGCGCTGAGCTTGTTGGGGTCGACCTCCTGCGCCGCCGCGGGGACGAGCTTCAGCGCCGGCTGCGCGGCGGCGAAGGGCTGGAGGAGCGCGGCGCGGGCGGTGTCCGGCGCCGGAGCAGAGGTCGATTCGGCCGCCGTGACGATGCGGGCGCTGGCGTCGCCGACGGAGCGCACCAGGTCCAGCAGGTCGACGTCCTGCGGAACCGCGGATGCGGCGCCCGGCGCCGGCGTGAGGCCGCCGACCGCCGGCATGACGACCGCCGTCGTCGCCGGCAAGGTGCTCAAGTCGGCGGGAAGCGTCGGGTTCGCTGCCGCCAGGGCCTTGGCGGCGGTGGCGAGCCGCGTGTCCTGCGCGTCGAGTCCATAGAGCCGTTGCGCCAGCTCCGTGATATTTTTTGCGCTCCCCAGCTTCACGATCGCCATGATCACCTCCCGGTTCGCTATGGTGACACGACAAGGTTCAGCGGCGTCCACGGCAGGGTCAGCCCCATGTGGTTGAGAATGATCGGGCCGTTCACGAGGTTGCCGACGATCGTGGCGGCCGGCGTCGCCGCCGCACCGCTGCCGTTGCTGGTCCGCGTCACCGTCACCTCCATGGAATGGCCCGCCGCTCCCTGAACGCGGTTGTCGCAGATGATCGCCGTCGCCGCGGTGACGAAAACAACCGGCTGAGCCTGTTGAAACCCTTTCGCCCCCTGACGGCATTGGTTGCCGGTGATGATGCAATCCGCCGTCCCACGCTCTCGATCGGATACCTCGATGAGGGGCTGGGAGCTCGATCCTTCGACCACGTTGTCCTGCAGCGAGACGGTGACGCTGGCGGCCGCGAGGCTAACCTCGTCGATCTTGATTCCGATGAAGTTGGCGGCGAAGTTTCCCGATACCGGCACCGATGCCTGCTGCATGACATTGGCGGACAGGTTGAGGTCGTCCAGCGCCCCCGCGTAGATCCCGTAGATCGGCGACCCCGCCGTATTGGTCGTCCCGACGTCGCGGATGTGGTTTCCGGCAGCGGTTGCGCTCGCCCCCGCAACGGCGATTCCCAACGTGATGCCGGCTGCGCCGGGAGCATTAACGATCGTCGCGATCGCATTGTTTTGAACGACCGCATTGATTGCCAAGGCGTAGATCCCGAGCGCTCCGGCGCCGGTGACGTTGACGATCTCGTTGCCGCGAATGAGCAGATCCGACGCGACGTTGACGATCTCGTTGCCGTGAATGAGCGGATCCGACGCGATCTGGCTGCCCATGGTGATGCCGAACCCAATCGTTTCCTCGATCTTGTTGTCGATGATGGACAGCGTCGCGAAAGGCGCATCAAGCAGTATCCCGCCCCCGGCGATGCGGACGATGCGATTGCGATGCACCCGCGCTGCGAATGGCGGCAGCTTGGAGCCGGTCACGCCGCGCAACGCGATGCCGATGCCCGCTGCGGGCCCGGGCAGCCGCGTCGCCCGGTCCTGGGTGATGACGTTGTCGGAAATGATCACGCCGTCGAGCCTGGTGTCGATGCCGACGTTCTTGATCTCAAGGTCGTTCCGGCTGATGCGGACCGAGGCGCCGGGATCGGTGAAGCCTTCCATGAAGATGCCGGCCAGCTGGCCGCCGATGATCGTGTTGCCGTCGATCGTGTTCTCCAGGAGATAGACGTACAGTCCCTGGGCGGCCGTGGCGTCGCCGAGCACCACGCCGGCAATCGGGCAAAGCATGAGATTGTCCTGGACATTGCACGCGGCGAGAGCCAGCGGCGGGAGGGCCGGTGCAGTGGATGCGCCGCTCGTCTTGCCGGCAGCGGCAAGCGCCGCCAGCGCCGCAATCCCGAGGTCGGCGACCAGCAGGTTGTCGCGAAATGTCGCCGCGACCACGAACCCTTCGAGCACGATCGCCGCGCCGCGGACCGCGGCCACGGCGGCGCTGTTCGACGGAGGAGCGCCCGGTGAGACGATCGCGCCGGCCGTGGTCGGAGCCTGGATGCTGCAGCGCTCGACCGCCACCATCCCGCTGTTGCGCACCAGCAGGCCGATCGGGATTTCCTGGGTAGGTTTCCAGACGGGACCCTGCAATGCCACGATCGACAGATCCTCGATGCGTTGTGCGCGGCAGGTGTCGACGATCACCGCCGGCCCGCCACCCGCAAAGGCGAGAATGGTTGCCGGGCCCTGGCCGCTGAGCGTCACATTGGCGAGGCCCACCATCTTCACCGCGCTCGCGCCGAGCGGGAACGTGCCGGGACCGAGGCACACCCGGCCGCCGCCCATGGCATTGACCTTGGCGATTGCGTCGGCGATGGCGGCAGGGTTCTTGGCAAGGTCCGCGACCTCGACGCACACCGTGCAGGCGCACGTCCCGCCGACGCCCTGCGTGGCGGGCGGCCACGGAATGCGGCAGTCGGTGGGAGGGTTCGGGAAGGTCACCACCGCGAGCCGTGCGCAGTGATGGTCGTCGATGCCCATCGGCGGCGCCTCGGCGAGCGGCTCGACCGAACCGTCGCTGGTGCGCGCCGCAAACGTCCAAAAGTCGCCGACGCGGAAGGAACCGTTGGACGGCGACAGATCGAAGGACACGGTCACACCGTCCTCGAGGATCAGCGTCGTGCCTGCGGGTGGCACCGGAATGTCGCCACGCGCGTTTGCGGCGTTCAAATCCGCCCAGACGGTCGTGCCGTCAACCTCGTAGACCTTGCCGCCCTGGTCCCAGCGCTGGATGCGGGTGTGGCAGTTCGGATAGTTCGCGGGCGGTGTGGTCAAGTGAAGCTGGAGGTCGTGGGAAACCGGCGCCGAGACCCTGACGGTCTTGTTCGTCTGGTCCACGCCGTGCACGTCGATCTGGCGCAGGTCTCCGGCCTGGCCATTGAGCTCGCGGACGTCGTCGGTGATCTCAATCCAGTCCCCGGGCGAGAAGCCAACCACGCTGTCCCGGCCGGTGCTGTCGACCGTGAGCTGGCTCGTCGCAGCGTTCGTGGTCTTCGCGGTGGCGGAGGTGATCGCAGTGACTCGGGTCGCCACCGAAGCGTTGTCCCGCGACCATTTGAACGTCGCCGCCGGACTCGACCCGGTGCCGGACGCGTTGGACGCTCCGCCCTGGTGAATTTCCACCCGATACAGCTGGTTTTCCCTGCCCGTGTAACCGGTATTGGGCGTCAGGCAACACGGACCGGGCGTGCCCGATTGGGCGACGCCGGTCGTCAACCGGGCCGCGGGCGGCGCGATCAAGGCCTGCCAGGCCGGGATCGACGTATCGGGCGTGGCGCAGCTCACGCCGCCGGACACCCGGCTCACGTCGATGAGCTTGACCTGCCAGACCGTCTGCAGTCGCCCCGTCGTGTCCACGCCGACGGCCTTCTCGATGAGGTCCGGGTCCTCGAGAGAGGTCACGTCTCGCTCCCAGACATCGAGATAGACCAGGAACGGTCCGTTGCCGGCCGGCAGGGCGGCGCCGGGATAGTAGGGTTGCTGCGCGAAATCCAAGTCCACTTCCGGCGCCGGGGATTCCTGCGGCGCGCCCGACATTTCGGCGAGCGCTGGGTCCCATTGCGCCAGCGCGGGAGGGCCGTGGTTCTCGGCGAGCAGGCCGTCCACGTACATCCGCCCGGCGCCGATCGTCATGTGGTGCACGCCGTTCGCGTCGGTGGACGCGCCGATCTTGAACCCAAAGGGCGTGGTGAGCGGATAAACGGCGCGTCCCACCGTATCCATGGTTCCGGCCTGGATGCGGCGGTTCAGTATGGCCAGCCATTCGTTCCAGTCGGAATCGAGCTGAACCCGTCCCTGCTGCATGACGACGCCGGCGAAATCCTTCCGCGGATCAAACGGAAATCGGCTTGCGTCGAAGCTCATGTCCCATCCCTTTCATCACGTCTCGTAAAAGATGCCGAACTCCATCCCGACCGGCAGATATTCCTGGAGGCGAACACGCAGATCGGTCTCGCGCTGTGGCGCCAGGAGAAAATGGAAGGCGCCCATCTCGCCGCCGTCGTCGGCGCCGCGCCGCACAAGGTCGGCGGTTTCCGGCAGCAACTTGCCGTAGGCCGGATCGCCATAGCGCAGCGAGGAGAACAGCGGGCCCGGCGTTCCGCGCGCTTCCTCGACGCTTTCGTAGCGGCGCGGCGTGATCGATCCGATCGGCAGGTAGCTGAAGCGCACGCAGCCTTCCTGCCTGCGGTCGGCCCAGAGCGGCGCCTTCCACGCGTCGCCGGCCGCGAGGGCGGCCCAGAGAATGCTGTTCGACACTAGGCCGAGCAGCGTCGAGTGGACCTTGCCGATCACCGTTGAGCCCTGCAGCGTGAGCGCGCCGCCGGCGCCGGCCCCGTCCAAGGCCGCGTAGGCCACGTTGGTCGCGTCGTTTGCGTCGACGAAGCTGTCGGTGATCGTTAGCTTCGCCAGTTCCGGTGCCCGTATTGCGCCGAGGATCGATCTTGAGACCACGACCTGCAGCCGGGGGGGCTCGCTGACCAGGGCCGGCTGGCCGGGAAACTTCGCGTCTCCTTCGGGCTTCAAGGCCCAGCCGGGAACCAGGGTGCAATGCCTGAGCCGCAACAAGCTCAACTGGTTTGGCTTGCCGTCCGGCCCGAGTGCTGGCGCGCGCACCAGCGCCGCTGCCGCGCCGCCGGAAGCAACCTCTGCCGTGAGCAGCATTCCATTGAGGTCGAAGGTTGCGTCCGCGCCGCCGGTCACCGTCATTTCGCCGCCCAGCACCAGCGTCGGCCGGCAGAGGTCGCGGGCGCGCAACTCGACATGGCCGTTCGTCTTCACCCTCACGGCAAGGCCGACAGTTGCGACATGGCGTCCGCTGTCGGTGACCTCGACGACGCCATCGCCGGCCAGCGCATCGAGCGCCGCTTGAATGTCGACGAAGTCTCCCGGCACGCGCACCACGGCTTGCGTCGGCGAGGAGGCGAACGTGTCGGCGCGCGAATATTCGCCGCCTCCCATGTCGGCATTGAAGCCGTAGAAATAGGACGCCGTCACCGCTGGCCCCGCTTTCCGCAGTGCGATGCGGCCGAGATGCGGATCGATCGCGGCCGCGTAGGCGCCGTTCGCGGCCGGCACGTTGGCCCAGCTGCCGTCGGGGCCGGAGAGGTCGCAAACCTGGATGTCGGCCGGCGGCACGGCTTGGCCGCCTAATCTCAGGACCAGGCTCTTTGCGACGCCGTAGTAGACCGCGGGCACTCCGGCGACGATGTCGCGGATGTCCTGGCACAGCACGTGGCGGCGCAGCCGGTCGGGCACGTTGATCGGCTGCGCCGGCGCCGTGATGTCGGAGCCTTGGGGGATCGGCCGATTGAACAGGGGCATGTCGCATTTCAGCGGACTGAATCGGAAGCACTGCTGATTGCCGGCGACCGCCGTCGCAGGCGCGTTGGTCATGCCGTACGCGTTTAAGGACCACAGGAAGATCCCGATATTCTGGATGTTGTAACGGCCGCGGCCGACCGCGATGCGCCGGACATCGACCTTGTGCGCCGTGCGGTCGAAGCCGGTGTTCATGTACGCGCGCGGCTGCCAGTGGCGCAGGTCCGGAGCATAGTGATTGCGCGGCCGGATGTGGTTCATGTACTGGGTCGTGGCCAGGACCTGGAAGAGCTCCAGCGCGTGCGCGCCCCATCCGGTCACGTCGCGCGCGAGCTGTTCGAGCACTAGGACGGTGCCCTTGCGGCGGCGGAACGAGATCGTGTGGGCGACCTCGGCGCGCGGGCTGGCGACCGCGCGCGTCACGCCCTTCACCGCCTGGTAGCCGATCAGGTCGCCGATATAAGGTATGACCCAGGGGGCGCAGGTCTCGATGAACTGGTTGTCGTAGAGCTGATCGAGGTCTTCCTCCACCGCGGCTAGCCGCTCGGCGATCAGCAGCAGCAGGGATTGCAATGGTCCCGGCTGTTGCGACTGGGCCGGTTGCGCGTCGCGCAGTCGGTAGAGCGCCGGCAGCAGGGCGAACAGCTTTTCACCGTGGAAGCTCATGGCATGATCCCCAGCGCGATCCTGGCCGGATCGGGGTCGAGCACGAGAATCTCCGCCGGTTGCGGCACGGCGTGTGAATCCGCCACCGGCAGGAAGGCGCACAGCTGGGAGGGTGTGTCCGCGAAGGGCCGATTGAGGACGATCTGCTGGTTCATCCAGTTCTTCAGCACCGAGATCGTCGCGTATCCGCCGAGATTGGCCAGGTCGCCGCCCCTGCTCGAAATGCCTCGCGTCAACCCGGTGACGTTGACGGCGACGACTCCGGCGATGCCTTGAATGACGGCAGCGATCTCGTCGATCCCGACCGCCTGGCCGAAGTCGCGGGCCTCGAAACCGAACCCGTCGGACAGCGCCGCGCGCACCTTGCTTTCGACCTCCGGCTGGTCATAGGCGGAGTCGTAGCGGACCTGGGCGGAAAAGCTGAACAGCGTTTCCACATAGGTCTGTACGCTGATCGGGGTCACGGGATTGCCGCAGCCTCTCAGCGCTGCGATCAGGTTGGCGAGCGTTGGATTTCCCGCCGGCAGCGCCGCGCCGCCGGCGCCGGCGACGGTGAGGAACACGCCGCGGCCCGGCCCGGTCGGAATCCACAAAGCGTAGGCCTTGGCGATCCCGGCAAAGCTGCGGGTGAAATTCGCATAGTCGGTGACCGAGACCGCGCGTCCGAGGGTGAGCACCGCAAGCGGCGCGTTCTCCCTTATGTTGCCGACCGATTGCGGATCTTGTCCACCGGTGGCGGCCTCCGGATTGGTGACGCCGCTGAGGCCGAGCGACCGGTCGATCAACAATGTCAGCGCGCCCGCACCCACGTTTCCCGCCGAGCCCGATCCGATCCGGTAGGTTGCCTGGATGTTGTTCTGGCCGGTCGGGAGCAGCGCTCCCTCGACACCGTCGCCGAACACGACGGCGGCGGTGCCGTCCGCCTGGTTCACGATCGTGTACACGCTCGCGGACGGTTGCTGGGAGTAGAGACTCGGCACCGCTGACCATTCGACGCCGTTGACCCTCACCTTAGTGGTGCCGGCCCGGCCGGAGGATGTCGGCGCCTGGACGTAGGTGAGAGGAGATTGCTTCAGCTTGAAGGTCTGGTTCGGCGTCGACGGATCGCCGTTGCCGAGGATTTCGCTCATCGACTGGCCATGGGTGGCGAGGCCCACATTGGCGTTCACCGTCGTGGTGCTTCGGTCGTAGCAGAAGGTGAGCGGTGCCTTGAGGAGCAGCTGCGTGTGCGCCGGGTCGGATGTGGTGTCGACACCGGCGACCAGGGCGTATTCGCTGACCACGGGGTCATTCTTGCCGGCGGGCGCCAGAACGAAATTGTCGAGTGCCGCCGTGACCGTGCCGGACCGGCCATTGGAGTCCTGCACATATAATGTCTGTGGAACTTTCGAAGTAGTCCAATCCGGGGTCGTTGCGTCCGGGTTCGACGGCAACGGCGACGGATCGGTCAGGGTCAGAACCTCGCCGGGCTGAAGGTGCCTGGGCGACGAGCCATCGGCGAATTGCAGCGTCGTCACGCCATCGGCCACCGCAATCTTTTGCCGCACGCCGGACAGCGCGATCGCCTGCACGGCCGCCAGGTCGGAGCGTGGTGCTTTAAACGGCACGACAGCGCCGTAAAGCGGGTAGGACAACGGCTGCTCGGCGACTTCCAATTCCTCGCTTTCGACCAGCGCCGAGGTCTCCCTGGTCTTTTCATAGTATGTTTGCAGATGAGTAGTGTTGTCGGCTGCCACGCGACTGATCTTCGCGCTGAGCGCAAAATCGGAGCGGGATATCGTGGCAACGGATTGTGCAAGGTAGAGCGAGACGAGTCCCGAGGGGGATCGCTGCGTGTGCTGGTCGGGTGCGATGAGAGCGATCCACGAGCCCGGAACAATTCTGGGATAGATCGCATCGAGATCGATCAATTTCCTTCCGATCAGGTTGTTGTTCGCAAAATCCCAGTCACCGGTTGATAAACTCAGGTAGTCCTTGATGTTTAGTTTGGTCGTATCGAGCATGTTGGGCGTGATGGCATTGTAGCCGAACAGCGCCGCGCGCTGGCGAAAGGTGAAGAACTTGGGGTGCGATTGCGCAGGTTTGACGTTGCCCGAGCCGAGCCCTTCGTTCCACGTGACGTATGTTCGCCCGTTCTGGCCGTCAGCTTTGACCGACGCGACAACGCGAATATCCCAATTTTCATTCGTGGTGGAATTTACCCGTTCGTCCCCGACGATCAGGAAAAGGTCACCTGGCTGCAATTGCGTGGACGTGCCGGTGAGATAGACCGCGCGATCGCCGGATTTGGGCTTCCAAGGCTCGCCCGTCTGCACCGGCAGCGCGCTCCACTCCGGCTTGGCCTGGATGTCCGCAAAGGTCTCGAATGTCTGCGGCTTCTGGTCCTGCGCCGGGACGCTCTGCACCTTCGTGCCCTTTGGAATGACGATCGGCGGCGCGCTCGGGTCGGGGGGCTGACCGGGCGTCGGCTTGAAGCTGAACGCCAGGTAGGTCGAGGCCGACACTCCCGGTGCCGGCTGATAACCGATCAGCCGCGACAATTCGGTCAGCGACTGCAACTGCCCGGCGGTGCGCAGATAGCTCTCGTTGGCCAGGCGTTCCTGGTAGAACGTCAGGATGTCCAGCATCACCGCGGTGGCGTCGAGGAACGCGATGGTGAAATCGTCGTCGCTGCGCGTCGTCAGCGCCTGCAGGGCCGGGTAGTCGGCGCTCGACAGCCGCGCCAGCATCGAATCCTTGAACGTGCTCCAGGTGCCGACCCGACAGGACAGCGCGGAAAGCCCGGAGAGATTGAACTCGCGCCCGGGCGTCTGCACGCTCGTGCCGGCGCAGCAGCCGCAGGTGCATTCGGCGCGTCCCGTGCAGCTCATGCTCTCACCGCCCGTTTGAGGTTCCACGCTCGTTTCATTTGCCGCCTTCCATGACCAGCGTCAGCTGGCCGTGGCTCGGGAAGTTGCGATCGTTGTCGAGCCGGGCCACCTGCAGCGGCCCGAGCTTCATCGCCCCGGCGTCCAGATATTGATTGGTGTCGACGCCCTGGGGCTGGAACCGGGTGGCCGCCACCGAGACGACGCCGGCCACGGAACGGGCCGCCGCATAAAGCGGGCTCAGATAGACCGTCTGCCCGAAGGTGAAGTTGTCGGGATAGAAAACGCCCTTGCAGCCGTCGGGCAGGATGCGGTTGCTCAGCACCTGCAGCAGTCCCTGCTCCACGTTGCTGCGGAAATAGTCGGGATCGACGCAGACCGTCAGCTCGACGTCGAGCGACACGTATTGCGGCGAGTCAAGCTCGAGGTCCTGCCCGGCGAGCCGGTATCGCTCGAGTTCGCCATCGAGCGTCGTTCCCAGCATCGGTGCCGGATTGCCGCCACCGCGCGGCTCGACCGCGACGAACACCGTGTACCAGCTGCCCGTCCAGCGCGGCGTTGCCGCGGCGCGCTCCACCCGCGAATCGAGCTCGGTCATGGCGTCGTAGTCCGCCATGGTCACGGCGCGTTCCTGGGTGAGGAACGCCTGGGGCGCCCGGCGGCGGATCTGATCGGCGGTCTCCGGATCGGTCCCGCCGGTGGCGGGCAGCGGGTTTAGGCACGATTGGATGTTGGCCGCGGCCGCCAAATGGTCGATGCGGTCGGCCCCGACGTTCCCCGCCGCACCATTGCCGATACGATAGGCGGCGACGAACGCCGTGCGGGTGACGGGAGCTTTGCCGTTGGTATCGTCGCCGAATCGCAGCGTCGCGGTTCCGTCCGATTCCACCTCGACCACGAAATCCGCATCGGATTCGCCGCTTTCCAGCAGATCCTGCTTGCAGCTCCACGTGGTCGCGAGGCCGTCCAGGGTGCCGGTGAGCGTGATCGCCGGAACGGCAGCGCGTGGATCGAAATTCATCAGGGCATCAGCAGAGAGGCTCGGATCGGGCGCCTGGGCAAAATTCTCCACTGCGACCAATTGCGAGGTCACCGCCACTGCGCCCTGCGCATCGGCCAGCGAAAGATCGGTGAACAGCTCGACCGGAACGCTCGCCGGCGGATCGTAGACGACGGAGAGGTCAAACCCGGACGGATCCTGCGGATCGGCCTTTGTTTGCACGCCGAAAAACGCGGGCCAGCCGGCCGGATCGGTCGGCTCGATTGTCAGGTACGTGATGGCCGGCTGGGACAGATCGTGCAGGTCGACTGTCGCGGCATTTGCCAACATGGTCGGCGCGGCCGGAAACCCCGACAGCGCACCCGTGGGCGGCACGTAGGAATCGGGGACACGGATCAGTTTCGAGCGGGCGTTGATCTGGGCGGGCGCGTAGTTCGCGTCGGCCTTGTTGAGCGACAGATCGGTCAACGTCTCGACGCGCACCTGCGCGAAGATACCGGCCGCTCCCGATGGCGGGTTGTAGACGATTGCGATATCGAAATTCTGGGGGTTGCCCGCATTGACGCTG
>Ga0306920_100005568_pt1 | contig 16305 bp, 13 predicted proteins | sample flu12Cox44000170_FD_204666 | JGI IMG/M metagenome (GOLD analysis project Ga0306920, IMG submission 204666) | Lab enrichment of tropical soil microbial communities from Luquillo Experimental Forest, Puerto Rico - flux4day.12C.oxic.44.000.170 (v2)... | ecosystem: Environmental > Terrestrial >... | reverse complement strand
CGGGGTGGCGGCGCTCATCAGCGCGCTCGCGATCGGGGCGATGGCGGTCCCGGCGGGCGCCCAGTGCGTTCCCCCCGTGCTCATGTGCTTCAGCAGCGACAACTACGCCTATGAAACGAACTACAACAACGCGACGCTGATGTCGGCTCCGGGCAGCATCCTGACCGTGGTCGGCCGCGTCAACAGCTTCGCGGCCCCGCTCGACTTCCTGAACGCCAACATGCCGGCCAAGGAATACACGTTCGTCTGGACGTTCACCAGCCAGGGCACGGTGCAGACCATCCCCGGCAGGGTATGGGACACCAACTACGCCTCGACGTCCCAGCTCGGCACGCTGAGCGTCTACGAGGGGATGCCTCCGAACTCGCCCACCACCGTGGCGCTGCTGCCCAATCCGCCCAATGCCCAGGTTCCTTCCACCTTTGGAGATGGCACGCTGATCCTGAGCGCGAGCATTCCGTATTTCCACGTGCAGGTGACCTTCACCGGGAGCCCGCAGCGCTACGCGGGCTCGCTCAACGCCACCTACAACGTGACCGGCGGCACCTGGGGCTACCTCTTCGACCCGACCGCGGCCGCCAACCTGACCGGACTCTGGTGCACGCTGGGCAGCGGCCTCAATCAGTGCACGCTGCCGGCGGGCTTCAGCGCGCTGATCTCCGGCAAGACCGATTCGCCTCCAGTGCCGACGCTGCGTTCGACCTGGGGCGCGCTCAAGATGCTGTATCGTTGATTCCGCTCCATCGCCCGGCACCCGCCCCACGGGTGCCGGGTTTTTTGTTGGGTCGAGGCGGGGGCGGCGCGGAGCGCGGCGGCTTCCGCGCCCCGGTCGCGCGGTCTATACTGCCGGCGCTGACCCGGCACGCCAGCCCCTGGAGCCGCCGGTCCGCGTCCTCCGACCATGAGCATCGATCCCGCGAAGCCACCCGGCACGGCCCTCGAGCGCGTGCGCATCTCGTGCCCCGGCTGCGGGCGCAACGACTACGTGTCCTGGCCGGCCGGGGCGCCCACCTACCATTGGAAGTGCTTCAACTGTCACAAGGAGTTCGACCTCGAGCGGAAAGGCGGGCACTGACCATGGCTCGAATCTTCCTGCGCGCATGCCTGGTGCTTGGATTTATGGCCGCGCTGGCGGGGACCGGCGCGCGCGCCGAAACCCCGGACTCCGATCCCAAGGCGGTCGCGATCGCGGATCAGGTCATGCAGGCGCTGGGTGGCAAATCGGCGTGGAACAAGCTGACCGGCATCCGCTGGACCTTCGAGGTATCGGTCAACGACACGCTGCGCCCGGGCCGCCACCATGCCTGGAACAAGATGGACGGCTGGCACCGGGTCGAGGGGCAGCGCAAGGGCATGCCGTTCGTGCTGGTCCAGCAGCTCAACACCCAGAACGGCAAGGCGTGGATGGGAGGCCAGGCGATCGAGGGGGACTCCCTCAAGAAGCTGCTCAAGACCTCGCAGTCGATGTGGATCAACGACTCGTACTGGTTCCTGATGCCCTACAAGCTGCGCGATCCGGGGGTCACGCTGAAGTACGCGGGCGACACCACGCTGGCCGGCGCCACCTACGACCGCCTCGCGCTCTCGTTCGCCAACGTCGGCGATACGCCCGGCGATCACTACTGGGTGTTCGTCAACCGCGCCAACCACCGCGTGGAGCGCTGGGACATGGTGCTGCAGGGCGACCAGCCACCGGCCCGGAGCTACACCTGGGAGGGCTGGGAGCGCCACGACGGGCTGTGGTTCCCGACCGCCCATCACGGCGACAGGGCGATCATCTACACCCGCAACGTCGAAACCGTGTCGAAGTTCCGGCCCGGGGAATTCACGAGCCCCTGACCGTGCCGTCTCCGTTCGTTGCCACCCGGACCCTGCGCCTCAGCGAGGTGTTCCTCTCGATCCAGGGCGAGGGCCCTTCGGCGGGATCGCCCGCGCACTTCATCCGCCTGCAGGGCTGCGACGTCGGCTGCATCTGGTGCGACACGAAGTACAGCTGGGATCCGGCCCGCGGCCGCGCGGTGGCGCTCGAGCGATTGTGGGACGAGGCCGCCGCCCTGGGCGCGGCGCCGCTGCTGGTCGTGACCGGCGGCGAGCCGCTCCAGCACCCGGCGCTCGATCAGGTGCTCGACGGGGCGCTCGCGCGCTGGACGCGGGTCGAGGTCGAGACCAGCGGGATCGCCCCGCCGCCGCGCTCGCACGAACATCTCCACTACAACGTCTCGCCCAAGCTCCCGGCCGCGACCCCGCGCTGGCGCGAGACCTGGCGCCACACCGCCGCCTGGCTTAGCGAGCCCCGCGCCACCTTCAAGATCGTGATCGCGGCCAGCGCGGACCTCGGCGACTTCGAGACCTGGCAATCCACCTATGCGGTGCCCGCCGCGCGCATCATGCTGATGCCCGAGGGCATGGATGTCACGACGCTGCACGCTCGCGCCGCGTGGCTCGGGCCGTGGTGCGCCGCACGCGGCCTGCGCCTCAGCCCGCGCCTCCACATCGAGCGCTGGGGCGCGCGGCGCGGGGTGTGACGGTGGCGGGCGCGGCGCAGCGCGGCGAGCCGGCGCGGGCCGTGGTGTTGCTCTCGGGCGGGCTCGATTCGGCGACCGGTCTTGCCTGGGCGCGCGATCGCGGCTTCGAGTGTCACACGCTCACGGTCGACTACGGGCAGCGCCACCGCGCCGAGCTCGAAGCCGGGCGCCGGGTGGCCGCCGCGCTCGGCGCCGCGAGCCACCGGCTGATCACGGTCGACCTGCGCGCGATCGGCGGCTCGGCGCTCACCGCCGACCTCGAGGTGCCGCGCGACCGCGACGCGGCGGCGATCGGCAGCGGGATCCCGGTCACCTACGTGCCGGCGCGCAACACCGTGCTGCTGGCGCTGGCGCTCGGGCTCGCCGAGACCCTGAACGCCCGCGACCTGGTCGCGGGCATGAACGCGATCGACTACTCGGGCTATCCCGACTGCCGCCCCGAGTTCGTGCGCGCCTTCGAGGCGCTGGCGAAGCTCGCGACCCGCGCCGGGGTCGAGGGCGGATCGTTCACCGTCCACACCCCGCTCATGGCGCTCGACAAGGCCGGCATCGTTCGGCTCGGCGCGGCCCTCGGGGTCGACTTCGCGCTCACCCACTCCTGCTACGACCCGGCGCCCGACGGTGCGGCGTGCGGGCGCTGCGACGCCTGCGTGCTGCGCCTCAAGGGCTTCCGCGCCGCCGGGATCACCGACCCGGTGCGTTATGCCGTGGTGCGGAGTCATTGACGTGCGCGTCGAGCTGTCGCGCGAGTTCGGCTTCGAGGCCGCGCACCGGCTGCCGCGCGTGCCGGCCGACCACAAGTGCTATCGGATGCACGGGCATTCGTTCCGCATCGAGGTGTGCGTGGCGGGCGAAGTCGATGCGGCGAGCGGCTGGCTCATCGACTTCGGCGAGATCCGGGAGTTCGTGGAGCCGCTCCTGCTGTCCGAGCTCGACCACCGTACCCTGAACGACGTATCCGGGCTCGAGAACCCGACCTCGGAGCAGCTGTGCATGTGGCTGTGGCGGCGCATCAAGCCGCGCTTCGCCGGGCTGATCGCGATCACGGTCCACGAGACCTGCACCGCCCGGTGCACCTATCGCGGTGAATGACAGAGACCGGACAAGCGCAGCGATGCGATGCGGGTTGGACGGCGGCTCCGCATCCCCCTAGGACCCGACGCATCCAATCCGCGTGAGGGCGCGGACCGCTCCCACGGCGCCCGCTAAGGGGTCACGTCAGATGAGCTCGAGAATCTTCGTCACCGGAGCCGCCGGCCATGTCGGGGGCGCGATCGCGCTGCGCCTCGCACGCGCCGGCCACGAGGTGTGGGGTCTCACACGCTCGCAGGAATCCGCGGCCGCGCTCCAGCGCGCCGGCATCAAGCCGGTGGTGGGCGAACTCGCGAAGCCCGCCGGTTTCATGGGTCCGCTCAAGAACTGCGACGCGGCGGTCCACGCCGCGGTCGACGCGAAGGCGCCGGCCGAGACCGACCAGAAGGCGCTCGAGGCGTTCCGCGGCGCGGCGCAGGACGGGCGCATGCGGCGCCTGCTCTACACCAGCGGTGCGTGGCTCATGGGCAACACCGGCGGCAAGGTCGCCGACGAGACCACGCCGCTCGTGCCGGCGGAGATCAGTCGCTGGCGCGTCGCCCACGAGGAGGCGGCGCTCGACCTCGCCGACGACGAGGTCGCGGTGGTGGTGCTGCGTCCGGCCCTGGTCTACGGCGGGTCGCGCGGCATCCTCGGCGGCCTGTTCGCCGAGGCCCACGCCCGGCACACCGTGACCATCCCCGGGGACGGCTCGCAGCACTGGGAAACGGTCCATCGCGACGATGTCGCCGAGGCCTATCGCCTGGCGCTCGACTACGCGCGCGGCGGCGACCGCTATCTGCTCGCCGACGAGGCGCACCCGACCGCGGGGGAGGTGGGCGCCGCGATCGCGCGCGTCACCGGTGCATCGCTGCGGCTCTGGGAGGCGGCGGCGGTGGTGAAGGAGCTGGGCGGCTACGGCGCCGGGCTGCTGCTGAGCCAGAAGCTCAGCGCCGCGCGGGCGCGCCGCGAGCTGGGCTGGGTGGCGCGCCACAACTCGTTCGTGGCCGAGATCGAATCGATCCACGGCGAGTGGCTGTCGGGCCGGCCCACCCGGGTCGGCTAGCGTCTCCGTTTCGCCCGCGCCGCGGCTCGAGCCTCGCCGCCGGACGCGGGTCGCACCCGGGGGCGTGACCGGCTAGAGTCCTCCTCCAGCCATGTCGTCCCGCCCTCGACGCCTGCCCCGCCGGGCTCTCGTCCTGCTCGGTCTCGCCGCGCTGGCGCTCATCCTGCTCTCGGGACACGCGCTGGTGCGGCTCGCGATCGCGGGCCGGCTGCGTCGCGCCGCGGCCGACCGCGGGCTGGTCGCCTCGTGGGGGCGGCTCGACCTCGAGCCCCCGATCCGGGTGCGCATCCTGGATCTCACCATGGCGCGGCCGGCGGGCGGCGACACCGTGTTCCACGCCGACTCGATCGCGGTCGCGATCGATCCGACGGCGCTGCTGGCGTTCGCGATCCGGCCCGAGCGGGTGGAGCTCGCGCACGCCCGCTTCGCGCCGTCCGGCGCCGGCGGCGAGGCCACCGGGGGGCCCGCGGCCGAGAGCGCGGCGCCGGACCACGCTCCGCGTGGTGCCCGCGCGGCGGCCGAGAGGGTGCGCCGCACCGCCGAGACCGTGACCCGCATGATGCTGGCGCCGGCGCGCCAGCTCCCCGAGCTGCGCCTGCGCGACGTCGAGCTCGAGGGGCCGCCCGCCGACGACGGCACGCCCGCGGCGGCGCCGCTGCTCGCGATCCAGCGCCTCGACCTCATCCACCGCCGCTACGGCATCGGGCTTTCAGGCAGCGGAACGGTGGGGTTCGAGCAGGTGGTGCCGTTCGACCTGGCACTCGACTACGCGCACGACGACTGGCTCGCCGGCCGCATGTGGTTCGGCGTTCCCGACTCGGTCCGCGGCGGCGTCGACACGCTGCTGGTGCGGATCGAAGGCACGCTGGTCCAGGACCGCCGCCGCGGCGAGCTGACGCTCAGCGATCCGACGCGGGTGTGGATCGGGGCGCTGCCGCTCACGCTGGGCGGCACGCTGGCGCAGAGCGGACCGGCCGCCAGCCTCCACCTCGCCGCCAAGGGTGTGACCGCGAGCCTGATCGAGCGCAGCATCCCGGCGCCGCTGCTCGGTCCGCTGATCCAGATCGCGGTCGAGGGCTCGTTCGACTACCGCCTCGACCTGGCGGTCGACGTGGCGCGCCCCGACAGTGTCGAGCTCGCGGTGCGGGTGATTCCGCACGACCTCGCGATCAACGCCGACGGCACCACGCTGCCGATCCTCGGCCTCGACCAGCCGTTCACCGCCACCATCCACCTGCCGCGCGGCCGCACCGCGGTGCGCGATCTGTCGAGCCAGAACCCGTTCTTCCGCCCGCTCGAGAGCATCGACACGACACTGGTCTATGCCGTGGTCGCGAACGAGGACGGCGGGTTCTTCCGCCATCACGGCTTCAATCTCGAGGCGGTGCGCGGCTCGATCACCGAGGATCTGCGTGCCGGCGCCTACCGGCGCGGGGCCGGCACCATCACCATGCAGCTGGCCCGCAACCTCTATCTCGGCCACCAGCGCACCCTGTCGCGCAAGGCCCAGGAGGTGGTGCTGGCCTGGATGCTCGAGCACCTGACCGGGCTCTCGAAGCAGCGCCTGCTCGAGATCTACCTCAACGTGATCGAGTGGGGACCGGGGATCCACGGCGTCGGCGAGGCCGCGAAGTACTACTTCGATCGCGACGCGTCGAGCTTGAGCCCCGCCCAGGCGCTGTTCCTCGCCACGCTGCTTCCCGCGCCCACCAAGTGGCGCTACAAGTTCGACAAGGCCGGCGAGCTGCGCCCCTCGATCAAGGCCCAGATGCACTTCATCGGGCGCGCGATGGTGGCGAAGGGCTGGCTCGATCCCGGGCGGCTGCCGCCCGCCGATCTGCTCGACGTCGCGATCACCGGCCAGGCGCAGGGTGAGCTGGCGGGCCGTTCGACGGACAGCACCGGCTTGAGCGGCGCGGCGACCGGGCCGCCTCCGCACCTGTCCGGCGACCGCCGCGGCCCGCGCTGAGGGCGGCCGGCGCGCGGCCCGGCGCGCCGGGCCGCGGGGGTTCAGCCCCGGCCGCCGTCGCCGTAGGATTTCTCCTCGATCAGGTCGGAGCGCAGCACGAGGTTCACCTCGCGCTTGAGCGCCGCGCGCCGGTCGTTGTTGCGGTAGACCGAGCGCGCCAGCTCGATGAACTCCTGGTCGAAGCCGCCCTGCGCCTCCTTGATGCGCAGCCGGTCCTCGATCTCCCACAGCGCTTCGTTCACGGTCTTGAGCTCGCGGGTGAGCGCGGTCACGTCGGCACCGGCGAGCGGTGAGGCGTTCCAGACCCCGCGCAGGAGGTCGAGCTCGCGCCGCACGTTGGCGAGCTTCGCGGCATCGCGGATGCGCTCGAGCTTGATCTCGAGGATCGACAGCTTGTCGAGGAACTCGCCGGGCGAGATGCGGGTGGTCAGCTCCATGGGCCCACTATGCCGGAGCGGCCGGCCCGCGCACAACGCCCGCGCCTCAGCGCGGGTTGCGCGCCATCGCCACCAGGCGCTCGACCAGCGGGCGCGCCTGTTCCGGCAGCCCGGGATCGCGCAGGCGCACGGTGGTGCGCTGGGCCCCGTCCTGGATCGCGATGTCGTACTGGAACGAGTCGGGCAGCGCCTCAGCCGCGGGGCCGGCCAGCTCCGCGAGCCGCGCGCGCCCGACCAGTGCCTCGAGCAGCCGGCTCTCGCCTTTGGGCAGCGCCGCGCTGTCGACTTCGAGCCGGAGGCCGAGCCCCGCGAACCCGCCGCTGCGCCGAAACTCGATCTTCACGCACCCTCCCGCGCCGCACCGCGGCGCTCACGCCCACCGCCGCCCAGGCCTCGCGCACCGCGCGCGCCTCGGCGCCGGCCGTGCCGTAGAGCGACGCCGCCACCTCGGCGGTCGCCCGCGCCGCCGCGGCGAAGTCCGCGTCGCGCCGCAGCCGGTCGCGCAGGGTGAGGTACCAGATGCGCCCCGTCTTCTCCCATGCCTGGCCGCCGATCGCGGTCGCCGCGAGGTAGAAGGCGTGGTTCGGGATTCCCGAGTTGATGTGAACGCCGCCCGAATCCTGCTGGGTCTCGACGTAGCCCTTCATGGTCGCGGGCTGCGGATCCCTGCCGATGCGCGGGTCGTGGTAGGCGGTGCCCGGGGCCTTCATCGAGCGCAACCCGACCCCCTTCACCCCCTTCGCGAACAGCCCGTGGCCGATGATCCAGTCCGCCGCCGCGGCGGTCTGACCCAGATGGTACTGCTTGACCAGGCTTCCGAACACATCCGAGAACGACTCGTTGAGAGCCCCGGGCTGGTCCTGGTACTCGAGGTTCGCCTCGTGCTGGGTGACGCCGTGGGTCAGCTCGTGCCCGATCACGTCGAGGCTCTTCGTGAAGCGCTGGAACACCACCCCGTCGCCGTCCCCGTACACCATCTGGCGCCCGTCCCAGAACGCGTTGTCGAAATCGGTCCCGTAGTGGACCGACGAGTCGATCCGCATGCCGCGGCCGTCGATCGAGTTGCGCTGGTAAACCTGGAAGTAGAGGTCGTAGGTGAGCCCGGCCCCGTCGTAGGCCTCGTTGACCGCCCGGTCGCGCAGCGGCGGATCGCCCTCGGAGCGCACCAGCTTCCCGGGCAGCCGCTCGACGCCCCCCGCGTCGTACACGGTGCGGCGCTTGACGCCGGGCGGCGTGACGGCCAGCGCCGCCACCTGGCCCAGCACCACGCGCGCGCCGCGCATGCGCTCGGACACCGCCAGGGTATGGAGCGCCCGCTCGGCGAGGTCGCGGCTCAGGCCGCGCGCGAGGTGGCGCAGCAGGTGCGGCGGAACGATGCACAGCAGCGGAACGCGCGTGTCGCGATCGGCCTCGCACATGACAGGGACCTCCGGATGGGCTATAGAGGCGCGGGATAACACCGGCACTGTAACCGATGCACGATCCCGGCCAGAGCCCGGGCCACCGCGGGCCCGGCCGGTGCGGGAGGCTCCATGACCCTGACCAAGCTCTGGCTCACGCTTCACCTGTTCTTCGCCTTCACCTTCGTCGGCAGCCTGGTCGTGACCGAGTGGGTCGGGGGCGCCGCGCGGCGCGCCACCGAGTGGCGCGATCGCGCGCTGCTCTACGCCATCATCGCGCGCTCGACCCCGTGGGCGGGCCTCCTGCCGCTCGTTCTGCTCGGGGTGTTCGGCAACCTGGTGGCGGTGGGTTCGGGGCTCTCGATGGCCGATCCCTGGCTCCAGATCATCAATGGCGGCTGGCTGGTCATGGCCGCATTGCTGTTCGCCCTTTCGGTGCCCAATTCCGCCCGGCTTGCGCGGCTGAGCCGCGCCGCGATGGAGGGCGGATCGTCCGAGGGCTTCGAGGCCGTGCTCGGCCGCTGGCGGCTCGGCAACATGATGCTCTCGGTTCTCTATATCGTCATGCTGGTCATGATGGTGCGCCAGGCGAGGTTGTAGCGCTCTGTCACCCGAGCGCGAGCGGCTGTGACGTCGGATTCGCGACGCCGCCGTCGCCGCGGCGACGCTATCGGCCGTGGCCGGTGTTTTCCCTCATGGACGGGCGCGGCGGCGGATGCGAAACTGAACGCCGCTGCCATGCTCCGAGGCCGCCGGCCGCGCGGCCGCCAAGCCATCCCTGGAGGATCCCGCCCGATGCCGGCTCACCGTTCGCGCGTGGCCGCCCCATTCGTCGTTGCCGCCGCGATCGCCGCCGCCATCGCCTCCCCCGCCGGCCTCGCGGCCCGGCCGGCCCACGCCGGAACCCAGGCCGAGCGCATCGCGATGTTCGCCCGGCAGTACAAGGAGATCCAGCACCGCCTGATCTTCGAGCCCGCCGAGGAGGGCTGCGACCAGGGCAGCGACCGGGCGGGCGGGCTCTTCGATCCCGAGGACCTCGCCGACCTCGCCCGCCGTGCGACGGCCACGCGCGCCGCCGGCCCGCTGAGCACGAACGCCCTCTCCAACAATGTGCGCGCCAACAACCCGGCTGGCGACAGCCCGGGCGTGGCCCAGAGCGAGGTCTCGGTCGCGGCCCTCGGCGACAACGTCGTGGTCGCCTTCAACGACGGCCAGGGCTTCGTCTACCCGCGCACCGACAGCCAGGGCTTCGCCTATTCCACCAACGGCGGCCAGAGCTTTACCGACGGTGGGACCCCGCCCAAGGTGCCGGGCCCGCCGGCGGCCTGGCAGTGGGACAGCGATCCGGTGCTGGCGGTCAACGAGAGCACGGGCGAGTTCTACTTCATCGCCCTGAACAGCACCACCACCGACAATGGCATCGGCCTCGCCCGCGCGACGTTCCAGAACAGCAACCTCGTGTGGGCCCCGTCGGTCGAGGTGCGCGGGCCTAGCGACTTCAGCTACTTCCTCGACAAGCCATGGCTCGCGGTCGATCCGGCGAGCGGGCGGATCTACGTCATCTACACCACCTTCGGGGCCGCGCCCGGCACCCCGCCGGACGCGATCGAGTTCCAGTTCTCGGCCGACAAGGGCCAGACCTGGTCGCCCCCGCTCCAGCTCTCCGATCCCGCCGACGACGGCTGGGTCCAGGGGTCGCGCGTCGCGGTGGGGCCGGGCGGCGAGGTGTACGCGACCTGGTACACGATCGGACGCAGCGCGCCCTACCAGGACAAGATGGCGGTGCGCAAGTCCACCAACGGCGGGGTGAGCTTCGCTCCCGAGGTCACCGCCGCCCACGTGTACTCGAACTTCAGCAGCGGGGCTCCGGGCTTCAACCGTCCGCGCGGCGTGCCTTTCCCGACCATCGCGGTCGATCGCAGCAATGGCCCGCACCGCGGGCGGCTCTACATTGGCTGGCAGGAGTGCGTGAACTTCTACAACGACCCGCTCGGGACCGGGGCGGGCCACATCGAGCTCGAGCCCAACGACGCGCCCGCCTCCGCCAACGCCATCGCCGTCGGCGACAGCGTCGTGGGGACCCTGGACGCCAACGACATGGACTACTACAGGTTCACCGGGAATCAGGGCCAGACCGTGGTGCTCTACGGCATCCCCCAGGGCGGGGATTACGCGACCCTCGACATGTCGCTGCGCATCTTCTGCCAGGACGGCACCACGCCACTCGCGCTCTCGGACGTCGGCCCGGCCCGGAGCCCGCTGCTCATCTTCACGCTGCCCGCGACCGGCACCTACTACATGCGGCTCAAGGACGTGTCCGGGAGCGGCCAGTACACGGTCTACACCGGATTCCACACCCCGCAGCCCGGCGAGCGCGCGCGCGACCATCGCGATCTGTTCGTGACCTCGACCGACGACGGCGCGCTGTGGAGCCCGCCGGTGCGGATCAACAACGATGCGCCCTGGCTCGACAACTGGCTGCCCGAGCTCGCGGTTTCGAACCTGAGCACGGTGTACGCGAGCTGGTACGACTGGCGCGACGCGCCGGCTTCGGTCTGCAACGCCCTGTCCCGGGTCTACCTCGCCAGCTCGAGCGACGGCGGCGCGACCTGGAGCACGCTCGGCGAACTGAGCGACGCGGCCAGCAACTGGACCACGAGCCAGTCCAACATCGCCCCCAACCAGGGCGACTACAACGCGCTGTTCGCCGACTGCCAGGCGGTGTACGGCGGCTGGGGCGACGGGCGTGGTGCCGACGTCGACGTGTGGACCGGGCGCTACCCGCCCTTCGGCCAGCCCACGCTGGTGACGTTCCGGAGCGCCAGCGCTCAGGCGCACCAGGTGACGCTGATCTGGCAGGCACAGAGGGGCGCCTCGCTCACCGGCACCATCGAGCGCCGCGATCCGGGCGGCGCCTGGGCGGGCCTCGGGCCGGTGTCGAGCGACGCCTCGGGACAGATCCTCTACGTCGATGCCACGGTGAACCCCGGACAGGCCTACGAGTACCGGCTCAACATCGCGCAGCCGGGCGGCAGCTGGATCACCTGCGGGACGCTGGTCGACGTGCCGGTCGAGGTGGTGCTGCTCACCATCGACAAGGTGGCTCCGAACCCGACCAGTTTCGATTGCATCGTCTCGTTCAACCTGCCGACCAACACGCCGGCCGACCTCCAGCTCTTCGACGCCGGCGGCCGCAAGGTCTATTCGAGGGAGGTCGGCACGCTGGGCCCGGGGCGCCAGAGCATCAACATCGGCCCCGAGCTCAAGCTCAAGCCCGGGCTCTACTTCATCCGCATCGCGCAGTCCGGCCAGGAAGTGACCAGCCGCATCGCGATCGTGAAGTAAGCGGCGGCCCGCGGGCCCGGCGGGCTCGCGTGACGGACGGGGCGCCCGCCCCTACAATGCGCCGGAACGCGAGCACCCTTCGATCGGAGAACGGCCATGCCCCGAATCACGCGTCGCTTCGCTGCGCTCGGATTCGCCCTGCCGCTCCTCCTCGTGTGCCGCGTGGCGAGCGCCCAGGACACGACCTGGCCGCGCGAGATGGACACCAAGCTCGGGGTGCTCACCATCTACCAGCCGCAGCCCGAGAAGTTCGAGGACAACGTGCTGCACGCGCGCGCCGCGATATCGCTCATCAAGAAGGGCACCACCACGCCGGTGTTCGGCGTGTTCTGGTTCACCGGGCGGGTGGACACCGACCGTGACGCCGGGACCGCGATGATCCGCGACATCCTAGTGACGGATTCGCGTTGGCCCGAGAGCGCCGAGAAGGAGCAGCAGGAGTTCGCCGTGTTCCTGAACCAGCTCATGCCCAAGACCGGCGTGCCGATCTCGCTCCAGACCCTGACCGCGAGCCTCGCCACCGCGGAGGAGGAGAAGAAGAGCATCGCGGCGCTCAAGAGCGATCCGCCGAAGATCGTGGTGAGCCACGAGCTGGCGGTGCTGCTGCTCTACGACGGCAAGCCGCGCACCATGCCGGTGCCCAACACCGACTACGAATTCGTCGCCAACGCCTCGTTCGCCGTGGTCAAGGACAAGAAGGCCGGCATGTACTACCTGTGCGGCGGCAAGATCTGGTACAGCGCCAAGGACCCCATGGGCCCGTGGACCTCGATCGACCAGCCGCCCGCCGAGGTCGCCAAGCTGGTGCCGCCCGACACCTCGAAGACGCCGGCGCCGGCCAAGCCGCCCAAGATCGTGGTCGCCACCGAGCCGACCGAGCTGATCGCCATGGACGGCGAGCCCAAGTGGCAACCGGTCGGCGATGCCGACCTGCTCTACATCACCAACACCGACAGCAAGGTGATCCGCGAGGTCGCCTCGGGCAAGGTGTACGTGCTGATCTCCGGGCGCTGGTTCCTCGCCACCAAGGAGATGGACGGGCCCTGGAAGGTGGTGCGACCCGACTCGCTGCCCGCCGCCTTCAAGGACATCCCGCCCGCCTCGGCGCTGGCCGGCGTGCGGGTCTCGGTCGCGGGCACCCCCGAGGCCGAGGAAGCGATGCTCGACGCCCATGTGCCGCAGACCGCCGCGATCGAGCGCAGCAAGGCGAAGCTCGAGGTCAAGTACGACGGCGATCCCAAGTTCAAGCAGATCGAGGGCACGGGCGTCGAGTACGCCGTCAACACCGGGACGCAGGTCCTGCGGATCAAGACCAAGTACTACGCCTGCGACAACGCGGTGTGGTTCGTCTCCGACAAGGCCACCGGGCCGTGGGTGGTGGCCGACAGCGTGCCGATGGACGAGATCAAGAAGATCCCGCCCTCGGCCCCGGTCTACAACACCACCTACGTGTCGGTGTACGAGTCCACGCCCGAGGTGGTGTACGTGGGATACACCTCGGGCTACGTCTATTCCTACCCCTGGTACGGCGTGCCGGTGTACGGCACCGGCTGGTACTACCCGCCCTATTGGGGCGCGGTGTACTACCCGGCCCCCGTCACCTACGGCTACGCGGTGGGCTACTACCCTTACGGCTGGGCGTTCGGAGTCGCCTGGACCATGGGTTTCATGGCGATGAGCTGGGGCTTCTATGGGGCGATGTGGGGCGGCTACTACCACGGCTTCTATCCGCCCTACTACGGCGGCTGGTATCCGCCCGGCGGCTACCGGCCGGGCGGCATTGGTGGCATTGGCGGGATCGGCGGTGTGGGCGGGATAGGCGGCGTCGGCGGCATTGGTGGCGTGGGCGGAGTTGGCGGCGTGGGCGGAGTGGGTGGGGTTGGTGGCGTCGGTGGTGTGGGCGGAGTCGGCGGGGTGGGTGGAGTTGGCGGCGTCGGCGGCGTCGGCGGGCCTGGGAAGCCGGGTGGCCCCGGCGGCGTGGGTGGTCCCGGCAAGCCGGGCGGAGGTGTGGGCGGCGGCGCGTCGCAGCTTCCGTCCAACAACCTCTACAAGGGCGCCGGCAACAAGGATCGCCTGGCACCCAGCAACATGCAGCGCGACGCGGGGCTCCAGAAGGCCGATCGCGCGGCGAAGGGCGGCCGGAACAACGTCTATGCCGATCGCGGGGGTAACGTCCAGCGCCAGACCTCGAACGGCTGGCAGTCGCGCAGCAACGGCTCGTGGAAGAACTCGAACTCCGCCGGCATGAATCGCGACTATTCGGCCCGCCAGCGCGGCGGCGGCTCCTACGGCGGCTCGCGCGGCGGCGGTGGCGGGCGTGGCGGCGGCGGCCGCGGCGGCGGTGGACGGCGGTAGATCGGCCGTTGGCGGCGCCCTTAGCGCCCCCGCTCCGGAACCCGGCGCGGGGGCGCCTCATTTTGCCCCTTGACGCCCGGCCCGCCTTGTAGTTTTATGCACGGTTACTAATAACTATTCACCGTCCCGGAGGTTCGAATGCCGCGCTCACGCCGTCTCGCCCTGGTCGCCCAGCTCCTCGGCGGCCACCGCTTCTCGAGCCAGGAGGACCTCGCCCGCTCGCTGGCGCGCGCCGGGGTCTCGGTGACCCAGGCGACGCTGTCGCGCGATCTCCGGAGCCTCGGCGTCATCAAGCGCCCCGACGCCGAGGGCCGGCCGGTCTACGAGCTGCCGGGCCCGGCGGTCGAGGCGCTCGACCGCCAGCGCCAGCTGCTCGACCTGCGCGCGTTCGTGAACGAGGTGCGCGTGGCGCAGAACCTGCTCGTGGTGCGCACGCCGCCCGGGCATGCGCACGGCGTGGGGCGGGCGCTCGACCTCGCCGAGCTCGAGGGTCTGGTGGGCACGGTGGCGGGCGACGACACGGTGCTGTGCATCATGGAACACGCGGCCTCGGCGCGGCGCACCAAGCGCCACCTCGATTCGCTCGCCGCGGGCGGGAGCGCCAAGTGAACCCGCCCCCGCTCCCGTCCGGCGCCACGCTGCCCGCGTCGCCTTCGATCGCACCGCCGCAATCCAGCGCCGCGCCCGCCGCGGGGCCGGGCACGCGCCCCGCCGCCGAGCCGCGCCAGCGCGCGCGCCTCGCGGTGCTGGGCGCCAGCGGCTACACCGGCCAGGAGTTCGCGCGCCTGGCGCTCGCCCACCCGGGGCTCGACATCGTGGCGCTCAGCTCGCGCGAGCACGCCGGGCGGCCGGTGAGCGAGCTGCTGCCGGGGCTCGATCCGCGCAGCGGAGCGCCGGGCCGCGCGGCCACGGTGCCCACGGTGGTCGATCTGCCCGAGGTCGAGACCCTGATCGCGAGCCACGCGGTCGACACCGTGATCGCCTGCCTGCCGCACGGCTCCTGGCGCGAGCTGTCATCCGAGCGCCCGACGCTGGCGCGCGACGCGGCGCGGGTGATCGATCTCTCGTCCGACTTCCGCGACGGGTCGCAGGGCTACACCTACGGCCTGCCCGAGGCGTTCCGCGACGCGATCCGCGCCAGCGCGCGCATCGCCAATCCGGGCTGCTACGCCACCGCCGGGACGCTGGCGCTGCTGCCGGTCGCCGAGGCCGGCTGGCTCGCGGGCCCGGTCATGGTGAGCGCGCTCTCCGGCGTCTCGGGGGCGGGGCGGGCGGCGAGGCTCGGCACCTCGTTCGTCGAGCTCGACGGCGGTGCCGCACTCTACAAGGTGGGCACGGAGCACGCCCACGTCGGCGAGATGGAGCGCACCCTGAAGCGGGTCGCGAACGTCGAGGTGCGGGTGGGCTTCGCGCCGCAGCTGGCGCCGATGGCGCGCGGCATCCTGCTCACTGCCAACGCCCCGCTGCTCACCCCGGTGACGCCCGATCAGGCGCGTCGCGCCTACCTCGAGCGCTACGGCGACGAGCCGTTCGTGCGTGTCCTCGACCCCGGGCAGTGGCCCGAGACCCGCACCGTGCGCACCTCGAACCGCTGCGACCTGGCGGTGACGACGCTCCACGGCGGACGCACGCTGCTGGTGGCGGCGGCGCTCGACAACCTGGTCAAGGGCGCGGCGGGCCAGGCGATCCAGAACCTCAACCTGATGCTGGGCTGGCCCGAGGACTGGGCGCTGCCGGTGCACGGGAGTCCGTGGTGACGCCCGCGGGGCCGGCCCACGCCCGGCGTGGCGCCTTCGGCTCCACCCGGGCGGTCGCCCGGGACGCGGCGCGAATGAGCGCACCGCTGGTGCTCAAGATCGGCGGGCGCGCGCTCGAGAGCGATGGCGCGCCGCACGAGCTGGCGGGCGAGATCGCGCTCACGCCCGGACCGCTGGTGCTGGTCCACGGCGGCGGCGCCGAGGTGAGCGCCTGGTGCGAGCGGCTGGGGATCGAGCCGCGCTTCCACGACGGTCTGCGCGTCACCGACGCGGCGACGCTCGAGGTCGCGGCCGCGGTGCTGGCGGGGCTCGCCAACAAGCGCCTGGTCGCGGTGCTGCGCGCGGCCGGGATCGACGCGGTCGGGCTCGCGGCGGCGGAC
>Ga0306920_100005566_pt1 | contig 16308 bp, 22 predicted proteins | sample flu12Cox44000170_FD_204666 | JGI IMG/M metagenome (GOLD analysis project Ga0306920, IMG submission 204666) | Lab enrichment of tropical soil microbial communities from Luquillo Experimental Forest, Puerto Rico - flux4day.12C.oxic.44.000.170 (v2)... | ecosystem: Environmental > Terrestrial >... | reverse complement strand
GCCGTTCTAGGTACTCTAGAACCGCAAGGTCCTCGGTAAGCCGCAGCGCCCACACGGGACTCGGACTTCACACGCCCGAGGACCTTTCCCGTGTCAGTTGCAAAGAGCAAGGCCAAGCTCGCTGGCCTCGTCGCGCACCGCGATCCCGGCGATCCCGACATCAAGGCCGCCCGCGCCCAACTGGCCGAGGCCAACGCCAGGGCCAAGGTCCGTGAGCTAGTCACCACGTGGCCGCCGCTCTCCGCCGAGACGAAGGCCGAGTTGGCCGTCATGATCTTGTCAGGTGACCATGGGGCCACCTGACAAGCAAATGGGCCCGGCCGCCGGACCAGGCCCACTGCGCAAAGACTCCGACCTCGCCGCCGAAGCTGGCATCAGCGTAGTCCACCGCAGGCGCCGGGCAGCGGCACTACGGCTGCCGCCCCGCGGAAACGGCCCCGCCGACCCACTCGACGACCTCGCCGGCCAGCCGATCCGGGCGCCGCAGCGATGCCACGGCGCCGAGTTCACCGCTGGCGGCGGCGTGCGCCCGTGCTGCTGCCGAGGCGCGGCATGAGCGGCGCGCACCAGGGGAGTGCTGACATTCCCGGGACACTTCTCGCCGACGTCCACGACACGTACCTGCAATGGCTCGGCGACGACTACGACCTGGGCGCGCTCAACGTCGTGCTGTGCGCCGCGGCGGCCGAGAAACTGTCCGGCGACCCGCCCTGGCTGCTGGTCGTCGGCGGCAGCGGCGCGGCGAAAACCGAGTCGGTCGCGCCGCTCGCCGGGGCAGGCGGGCACATCATCTCCACCATCAACGGCGAGGCCGCGTTGTTGTCCGGCACCCCGGCCAAGTCCCGCGCCAAGAACGCCACCGGCGGGCTGCTGCGCAAGATCGGCCCGTCCGGCGTGCTGGTCATCAAGGACTTCACCTCGATCCTGTCGATGAACCGCGACACCCGCGCCCATGTCCTCGCCGCGCTGCGCGAAATCTACGACGGGCACTGGTCGCGCAACGTCGGCACCGACGGCGGGTTCACCCTGACGTGGCGCGGCCGGATCGTGGTCATCGGCGCCGTCACCACCGCGTGGGACAGCGCCTACCAGGTCGTGTCCACCATGGGCGACCGGTTCGCGCTGGTCCGGCTGCGGACCGGCGACCACCGCCGCGCCGCCGGGCTGCAGGCGATGGGCAACGTCGGCGACGAGACGGCGATGCGCGAGCAGCTCGCCGCGGTGACCGGCAAGCTGCTCGCCGGGGCGCAGGCGTACGTCAGCGCCGAGCCCGAACCCGGTCTCACCGACCAGGAGATGGGCTCGCTGCTCGGCCTGGCCGACCTGGTGACCCGAGCCCGCACCCCGGTCCAGCGCGACTACCAGGGCAACCCGGCGTTCGCCCACGGGCTGGAGATGCCGACCCGGTTCGCCAAGCAACTGGTGCAGATCGCCCGCGGCGGGCTGCTGCTCGGCCTCGACCGCGGCACCGCCATGCGGGTGGCCGCCCGCTGCTGCCAAGACACCATGCCGCCGCTGCGCCGCGTCGTGCTCGCCGACGTCGCCGGCCACCCCGGCTCGTTCACCCCCGACGTCGCCGACCGGGTGCAGATCCCCAAGACCACCGTCGACCGCACCCTGCAGGAGCTGCAGCTGCTCGGCCTGCTGGAGGTCGAGCACATCGTCTACGGCCAGAACCAGCGGCTGCGGTGGATGTACCGGCTAGCTCCCGGCATCGACGCCGCCGACCTCGCCAAGTGCACCAGGAATGTCAGTAGCCCCCCGGAGACGCCGCTATGACCGGCACGGGAACCCAGGGCGTCCTGGCCGTCCTGGCGAAGTTCCGCGCCGAGCACGGCTGGGAGCCGGGCATGGAGTGGAACCCGTACCGGGGCGCGTACGAGTACCCGCGGCCGCCCGGTGAACCGCGGATCGCGCCCGATCTGCCCGACCGGGCCGAACGGCGGATGGCCGCAACGGAAGCCATATACCGCGAGGCGCGCCCGCCGCGGCCGCCGACCGGGCCCGGGTACTGCGCCGGCGGCTGCGGCTCCCGCCCGCCCGGCGGCGGCTACTGCCAAGCCTGCCGCCTGGTCGCCAAGCTCAACGACGCCGCAAAGCGAACGGCCCGCCAAGATGACGGGCCGCCCACCAGATGAAAGGAAGTATCCCATGACCGACATCACCAGGCCGGTCCCCGCCGAGATCAGCAACACCGAAGCGCTGCAAGAACTCGCCGGCTCGCTGGACAGGATCGCCGAGGCCAGCGAGGAAAGCGCCCGCAAGCTGCGCGCGCTCTCGCTGAACGCGCCGAACGCGACCACCGGAGAGTACGCCGACGAACTGGCCGCCCTCACCCGTGCCGTGGAACGCCTCGGCGACATCCTCGACAAGCGGCTCGCCTGATCACTACAGCCGCCACACACACGAAGGAGTAACGACCATGGCCTTCGTAAAGGTAGACGACATGCTGCCGCTGCACCCGAGGATCCGGCCGCTCAGCAACCCCGCGTTCCGTCTCTATATCGACGCTATCTGCTGGGCCAGCAGGCAGAGGGCAGACGGTCACATCCGGACCAGCCATCTTTGCTACGTCTCCGATATCCCGCGCCGGGATCAATACGCCGCCGAACTTGTCGACGCCAGGCTATGGCAGCGCAGCATAGACGGCTGGCAGATCGTTGATGGCATAGCCACTCCGCCATCGGCGGGCTGGGCGGACCAAGCGGAACCCGAGGGCGACGCGGACATAATCCCGATCAGAGCGGATCCACGTTCACGGCCCGGCGCATAGCACGACCCGGCAAAGTCACGATGGATCCAGCGCGACTTATCACCGGCAAAAGTCACGATGCACGCATGGTGACTTACCGGCGCGAAGCAGCTGCTCCGCGGCCGCGGCTCGCTGCGCCGAGCTAGCCGTTGCGTCCGCCCAGCGCGCCACGTCACGCTGGGCATATGGACCCGCCAGCCGACATAACGCGGTGTCCAGTTCCTGGCTGCCCGGTCCGGTTTCGCGGATCCGACCGGCTCTGCCCGTTCCACGACGCCGCCCAGGCCGCCGACGACGCCGTGACCGAGTTGATGGAAGATCGCGAACGCCACCGGCATATGTCGCCCTGGGGCGATCCGCCAGACCACCCCGACCAAGATCACTGACCATCCCCGGCGAGTACGACGGTCAGGCGAGTGCGGAGGGTGGCCAATCCCATGCCTGCTGGCCTGGCTGCGGTCCTCCACCGCTGCGGGCCCGGCCCTCCACCACGGTCGGCAGGGACTCCAACCACCCCGGAGGGTAAAACCGCAGGTCAGGATCGCGTCCGCGCGTAGGAGGGCCGCGGATCACCCCGCCCTGCACGCGTGTATTTCCGGCTCAAAATTAGGGGTGGTCGGAGGGTGACCGCTCGTTTACGCGGCGTTGATGGTGCCCATCCGGACCTGTTTTTCGCGGTTACCACTGCCTGGATGACGGCCAGGTCGCGGGATTGGTCGTGCTGCGGATCCGGTTGCCGGTGGACGCGCCGCGTGAGTAGTTGCAGCGGCGGCAGGCGGGTACCAGATTCTGGTGATCGTGGCCGCCGCCGAGGACGACCGGTATCACGTGGTCGATCGTGGTTGCTGGCCGTCCGCACCACCAGCAGGAGGTGCCTTTCATCGCGAAGACGGCTTGCCGGATCTTGCGCCAGCCGGGCGGCGGCCGCCAGGTGCCTGCCATGACTCCATCATGCGCTTGCTCAGGAATCCTGACCGTTCGGTGAGACAATAGGGGTGTTGGTCGACGTGGCCCGCCCGGTTTTCCTCTCCTGGCTCCGGGCGGGCCAGCCAGGAGGGTGACATGTCAGGTTGGGATGAGGCGGGTTTGCCGCCGAGGGTGGCCCGGATGGTCGCGCAGGCGGATGCGCGGGAAGCCGTCGAAGCGAAGCGCGCCCAGGCCGAACGCGAAGCGCGTAACGAAGCTGTCCACGCGGAAGTGGTCGAGTTCTACCGTCAGCAGGCCGAGGCCCGCGGCGAGGACATAACCGCGCTCGAGGTGGCGACGGGCCGGGTGTCCGGCCGCAGTCTGGCGGACATTTTCGCCGACGCGCAGCAGGCCGGGGATTTCGAGGACGCGGTCGCGGCGGCGCGGGCGGCCCGGGAAACTGGAAGCGGGCCGGTGCCCGTGTTTGCTGGCGAACCGATTCTGCATGAGGCTCCGCGGGCGCGGGGCGCGATCGGCCAGCGGATGTTCAATACGTACCGGCACTGGCAGGAGCTGCGCGCGGCGCGCCAGCGTGTGGATGCGGCCGAGGACAGCCTCGCCGGCGACTACGGCTTCGTCTGTGACGCGCCGCCGTGTCGGCCGCGTGAGATCGAGCTCGTCGGCCCGGGTCACGGCTGGTCTGCTGGGGGTGAGTTCCGGTGATGACCCCGGCGGATAGCGCGCCGGTGCCGCCGGCCCAGGAAGGTGCGCTGGGCGGGTCGTGGTATTACCAGGGCGCTCAGGCTGCTGCTGCTCAGGTGGCTGAGGACTGGCATGCGGATCTTCACGGCGACGAAATGCGACTCGATCACGGCTGTGTGCCGTCGCCGCAGGAAGCGGTCGACATGGGCGTGACTCCGCCGCCGGGTCCGCTGCCGGACGCGTGAGGTTTCCGCGGGCGCGTCAAGGTCACTGCGGGCCGCCTGTGTCCGGATGCAGCTCGGGCCGCGGAGCTAACGGCGTGTAGGACTCCATACTTCCGGGCGCCCGATGACGCGTCGTGCGTGCCCGCGGATTTATCAGGTTCCGTTTCTCGGAAGAGGCGGTGTCTGGGAGTACCGGACCCCCGGGCGGCGAGTGGGTCGATTACGAGCCGCTTCATGAGCCAGAATCGTGAGCCTGACGCGGCTGAGGGCTAAGTGTCGGGCTCCAACCTGCCCGAGACGCTCCGCTTCCAGCCCTCCGGAACCCAGGCGGGATTTGGCCACAGCGCGCCGCTCAGGTCCGCGTCATCGAAAGTCGCGCCGAGAAGGAGCGCCTGCCTAAGGTCCGCGTTGACGAGGCACGCGCTGTCAAGCTTCGTGCTGAGGAGCGTCGCCCATCTGAGGTCCGCGACGGTAAGGTCCGCGCCGCGCAGGTCTGCACCCTGAAGGTTTGCCCCGGCGAGATCTGCGCCATTGAGGTCGGCATCGGAGAGACCCGCCGCTATGAGATCCACGCCCACGAGGCTGGCGTCGATGAGATCAATTCTTTCACCGAAGACGTCTCGCTGCTTATCGCGACGCCCTACTACGGTGGCGGCGGCCTGCACGTCAGGCCGCGTCCATCCTTTCTTGTTCAGGATGGGGGGAGCCGCCGGCGACTCCGGCTGGTTTGGGTCGTCGGGGATGAACACGCCCGGGCGGTCGGGCCGCGTCCTCCGTGGCCGTTCCTTGCCATCGGGAGCTAGCGGCGGCCACGGCTCGTGTGAGCGTTCGCGGATGAACGCGGTAAGCACTTCCATCACGGTCGAGTGGTCTGTTGGCGAGTCACGGGCGACGCGCTCCAGAGCGTAGATGGCGCCGATCCGCACGTCCAGCTTGTCCGAGCCAAGTTGTTCGATGGCCTTGGTGTAGCGCTCGGTCACCTGCCCCCGCTCGGTGAGTTCGACAGTCCGCTGTGCCGCTTCGACGGCTCGGCGCGACACTTCGGTGGTGGCGCTTGTGTTCCTGACGTTGGCCCAGATCCCAGCCAGGGCGACTATGACTGCGCTACCAGCGCCGATGAGTGCGCCGATCACGGTTGGGCTCATGCGGGGAGCGTACGCGCCTGGAACGCGCCGCGCGGATGCGATCCCGGCTTACTGCTGCGTCCGCAGGATCGCGGCGGCCTCGCCGAGTTCCTCGGCCAGCCGGTCCAGGATCCTGGCGATTCTCTCGGCCTGGTCCGGCGGCACGGGCAGCCGCTCGGCCACCTCGACAAGATCGGTCAATACTGCGCCGATTGTCTCGACGACTTCAGCTTCGGGATTCTCGGCGGGACGGGTGACATGATCTGACATTGGGTTCGCCTCCTGAGTAGGCGGATCAAGGGCCCGGTCTGGTGTGTGAGCACCGGCCGGGCCCGCTGTGCTGACAGAGCCAGTCTGCACCCGCATGAGGCAGCACGCTACCGCGCGCGGTCATCAGAGCCACCAGGGGACGGCAACGTAGCGTCTGGGGTATGAACCTCACTCCGGGCCCGCTGGCGCCGTGGCGGCAGATCTACGCCCGCCTGCGGGAGCAGATCGACAGCGGCGAGCTGGCGCCCGGGGATCGCCTGCCGTCGATCACGGACCTGAGCAAGGGCTATGGCGTTGCCCTGACTACCGCGCGGAAAGCACTCGACCGGCTGAAGGCTGACGGCCTGGTCGTCACGAGCCCGATGGGCACGTTCGTTGCGCCTGAGGACCAGCGGCCGTAGCTGACCTTACCCAGAGGTTAGACATGCGTCGTTACAGCGGTATGACGCCGCTGTGCCGCCAGCATCACCAGGCCAAACAGGCACCCGGCTGGCACCTCAGCCAGCCCGAACCCGGCACCCTGACCTGGACCGCACCCAGCGGGCGGACCTATACCACCGAGCCAGAGCCCTACCCGGCCTAGCCCGGGGTGACTCCCTACGACGGACCGGGCCCCAGGTCAGTGGCGGCGCGGGTACGCCCTCGCCACCGCGAGGAACGCGTCGTTGGCCTCGCGATCGCCGATCGACGCCCGCGCACCCTCGGTGCGGAACGGGCGCACGCTTACCCCGGCGCGATCGCAGGCGTCGGCGAAGTCCTCGGTGTCGGCGCCGAGGCGCAGCCAGACGAAGTTTGCCTCGGTCGGCGGCACGGACCAGCCCTGGTCGAGCAACTCGCCGCAGACCCGATCCCGCTCGCTGACCACGGCCTGCACGCGCTCCAGCAACTCCGGCTCGGCCTCAAGCGAGGCGATCGCGGCGGCCTGGGCCAGCGCGTTCACGCCAAAGGTCAGCATGGTCTTGCGGACTGCGGCGGCCACGGGCTCGTGTGCGACCATGAAGCCAACCCGCAGGCCCGCCAGGCCGTACGCCTTGGAGAAGGTCCGCAGCACGGCCACGTTGGGCCGGTCACGGTACAGGCTCATCCCGTCCGGGACGTCAGCGTCCCTGACGTACTCGGCATAGGCCTCGTCCAGGACGATCAGGCAGTTCCCGGGCACCCGGCCGAGGAATTCCTCAAGCTCGGCACGGTGCACGGCGGTACCGGTCGGGTTGTTCGGGTTACACACGAAGATCAGCCGCGTCTGGTCGGTGATCGCGTCCGCCATGGCGGTCAGGTCGTGGGCCTCATCGCGCAACGGCACTCGCACCGAGGTCGCGCCGGCCAGGTCCGACAGATACGGATAGGCCTCGAACGAACGCCAGGCGTACAGGACCTCGGCGCCCGGCTCACCGACGGCCTCGAGCAGTTGCTGGGTCACGCCGACGGACCCGCAGCCCACCGCCACGTGCGACGCCGGGACCCCGAAGCGCGCCGCGATGGCATCGATCAGCTCGACTGCCCCGTTGTCGGGGTATCTGTTGACGCGGCCGGCCGCCTCCGCGATGACCTTGAGGACTGAGGGCAGCGGGCCGAACGGCGACTCATTCGATGACAGCTTGTACGTCCGGCCGTCCGGTGCCGAAGGGGTCTTGCCCGGCTGGTAGGGGGCAAACTGGTCAAGGATCGGCCGAAAGCGCGGATACTGCGCGGACACCATTGTCCTCCCGCTAGGAACGCCGCGATCGCGTCCTGCCAGCATGCCACGTAAGAAGCGGTCAAGCTAACGGGCGGTCGGGCGCGGTACCGGTGGCGCGGGGCGCCCTCGGGCCGAGGTACCAGTGCGACAGTCCCTGCCCAGCCGCGATACCAATGCCGCAGGTCCCGCCCCCAGGCGCGATACCGGTCCCGCCGTCCCGCCCGCGGCCGGGATCGCGGGCCCGCCGCCACGGCGGACCGCCCCGCCGCCCGCCCCCGAACCGGCCCACCCGGAGCCAGCCCACCCCGGGACCCGGCGCGCTGGCTTGGCCCGGGCCATAGCAATTGCATATGCACTTGCTAATTCACGGTATAACCGAGTCATGAAGCCGGCATTCGCGGGCGGAAAGTCCGTTCCCATGCCACCCGAGCTGGGTCGTGACCAGCCACGACCGGCCGGCATGCGGTTAACGCTATAACAACGAGCCGAGGGCGGGTATCTCCTGTTCCCCACGACCCGGAGGGGGGGTTCCGTGGTGTGGGTAAGAGAGGAGGCGCCCGTCCTCGACGGCTCGATAGTACAACCCAATTTAGCTTCGCGCTGCCTGGGCCTGCCCCCATCCCGCCTGACCGTGTTATGACCGATGACCATTCTCCGGGCCGCGCGCCTCATGCCGTATCCGCCGCCTAAATACGCCGCGCGAGTTGCCCGGGTGCAGGGGAGGCTGACGGGGGCGCGACCGGGCGGCCGGGACGGCGCGGCGGGCGCGTCTGACGTGGCACGGCGGGCGATGTGGTGGCGGACGCTCGTAGCCGGCGATCACGGCGACAGCGTGCCCGATTGAGCCGGTTTGCGCGGTCTAGTGAGACCAGCCCGCTCGGCCTGAGTTGTCCGGCATCTGCCGGGTAAAGTTAGCGTCGTGAACCGTCTCGGCGAGCTTGAACGCGCGATCATGGACATCCTCTGGGAGAGCCCTGACCCGCTCACCGTCCGGCAGGTCAGTGGTAATCTCACCGAGCGTGACCTGGCACACACCACGGTGATGACAGTTCTGGACCGCCTGGCCAAGAAGGGTTTCGCGCGGCGGGAACGAGACGGCCGCGCCTGGCGCTACCGCGCGGCGGAGACACGGGAAGCGTACGTGACCGAGCTCATGCTGAGCGCGCTGGAGCAGACCGGAGACCGGCACGCGGCGCTGGCCCGGTTCGCCCGCAGCGTGTCCGAGACCGAGGCGACGGCGCTGCGCCGTGCCCTGGAGGCGCTCAGCCCGGGGCCGGCCCACAACGGCAGCCAGGAGACCGCTCGCGGCAGCGAGGGCACAATCCGCAGCGTCGGGGAGTGACTACCGGTGCCGGCCGCGGCCTTGGTCCTCGCCGCCTTCGCGGTGGCCTGCGTCCCGGCCGGCTCGGCGCTGGCGTCCGCGCGCTGGCCCCGTAGGTCCCCGGCGGCGGCGATCGTGCTCTGGCAGGCGCTCGGGCTGGGCTGGGGCCTGGCCGCCATCGGGGCGCTGGCCGGGCTGGGGGTGGCTGACGCGCGCTCCGGCCTGGCGAGGGGCGCGTTCGCGCTGGCCTCCCGGGTGCTGAGCGGTGGCCAGGCCACGGCGGGAACCCGGCGCCTGCTGGCCGGGTTCCTCGGCCTGCGGCTGCTGGCCCTGAGCGCTGGCCTGGTCCTGCTGCTGCTGCTCTGCTGGGTCACGATGGCGGCGTTCGCGGCCGTGCTGCGCGCGCGCCGACGCCAGCGCATGCTGCTCAGCCTGCTCGCACACGGTGATCCCAAGGTTCCCGGGGCGCTGGTCGTCGATCACCCGGCGGCCACCGCCTACTGCGTGCCCGGGCTTCGCTCGCGCATAGTGATCAGCGCGGGCGCCCTGGACCTGCTGGACCAGGCCGAGCTAGCGGCCGTCCTGGCCCACGAGCGGGCCCACCTGCGGGAGCGGCACGACCTGGTGTTGCTGCCGTTCACCGCGCTGCTACGGGCGTTCCGCTGGTCCGCCGTGGCCTGCGAGGCGCACGCCGCGGTCGCGCTGCTGGTGGAGATGCTGGCCGACGACCGGGCGCTGCGGCACCGGCCGGCCCGGGAACTCGCCACCGCCCTGCTCAGGGTGGGAGCGGCGGGCGGGGTACGGGCGCCGGCCGGGGCGCTCGCGGCCGCCGACCGCGGGGCCGACGGGCAGGTGGCCGCCCGCGTGTCCCGGCTGCTGCGGCCGCCCCCGCGGCTGCCACGTCCGGCCCTGATTCTGGTGGCCGTGGTCGCGGTCGCGACCGTGGCCATCCCCGCGGCGTTCCTGACCCTGCCGTTCTGAACGGCTGGCCGGGCCCGGTCAGTCGGTGATCCTGATCCGCAGCCGGCGGAACCCCTTCCCCTTGTTCTCGATCTTGGCGACCTCGATCCGGCCGATCTGGCCGGTTGAGGCGACGTGCGTCCCCCCGTCCGCCTGCTGGTCCAGGCCCACGATGTCCACGATGCGGACGTCGGGCACGTCCTCGGGAACGAGGTTGGTGGCGGTACGGATGATGTCGGGGATGGCGAACGCGTCAGCGCGGGGAAGCACCCGTACGTCGATCCGCCGCCCGGCGGCGATCTCGGCGTTGCAGGCCGTTTCCACCGCATCCTTGAACCCGGCCGGGACCTTCGGCAGGTCAAAGTCCATCCTGGCGGAGAACGGCTCCATGTTGCCGCCGGTAACCGGGGAGCCGTAGTCGCGGAATACCACCCCGCAGAGCACGTGCAGGCCGGAGTGAGTGCGCATGAGCGCGGTGCGCCGCGCGTCCTCCACCGCGCCCCTGACCGTGGTTCCCGGCGGCGGAACCGGGTCCTGATCGGCGGGAATCAGGTAGAGGTCATCGCCCTTCCTAGCCCCTTCGATACGGGTCTGCACCCCGCCCCAGAGCAGCACGCCGTGGTCGGGTGGCTGGCCGCCGCCACCCGGGTAGAACGCCGAGCGGTCGAGCACGATCCCGTCCGGCCCGGCGTCGAGCACCGTGGCGTCCCACTCACGCAAAGTCTGGTCGTCAAGCTCGAGCCGGTGCGTGCGCCAGGCCGTCACCATGGACCGTACGGGCCCATGTGCGTCCCGGTCCCGCCGCTGCGGAAGTCCTTGACCTTGGGCTTGACGTCGGTGAGGTAGATGGCCGCGGCCACGAAGGCGACCACGGCCAGGATGCCGATCGGGAAACTGCCGGTGACGGCGGTGCCGAAGCCGATCACCGTGGCGACGCCGGTGATGACCAGCCACAACGGCTTGGTCTGCTTGCCGGCCGCTACGAACGCCTCGGCCGGGCGGCGGATCGCGTCGATGAACGCGTACGCCTCGAAGACGAACGCGGCTATGGCGAGCGCCTCGAAGAACCAGCCGAGTATCGATACCGAACCTGGGTGCTGGTAAATCACGATTGTCACGCTACCCGGTGTTGGTGGTGCTCGGGCCCGGACGAGCGGTCCTGCGGAGCTTGGTCCTCGTCCGCCAGCCATGTCTCATCGGCCGGCCACGTGCCGTCCGCCGACGCGGCCTCATCCTCAGGCACCGTCTCATCCGGCGGCATCGTCTCGCCGACCAGCACCGTCTGGTTCCGGGCAGCTGCCTCCTTACGGAACGAGTCGTAGACCTCGAGCAGCATCTGCTTCTGCCGCTCGGTGAGCTCCGGATCGGCCAGCACGGCGTCGTGGACGCCGGGCCCGGGCGGCCGGTCCTCCAGGAAGCCCGCCTGCACGTACAGCGCCTCGGCCGAGATCCGCAACCCCCTCGCTATCTGCTGCAGGATGTCGGCGCTCGGCCGGCGCAGGCCCCGCTCGATCTGGCTCAGGTACGGGTTGGAGACACCCGCCGCCTGGGCCAGCTGGCGGAGCGAGATCTTCGCCTGTTCCCGCTGCTCGCGGATGTAGGACCCGATCGCTGGAACGTTCACCGGACTCATGGTTCCAGTCTCGCTCCCAGTGCTTGCATTTGCAAACTAGCCGTCCCGGTTAGCGTTCGTTAGGGATTATGCGTGTTTATCCCTCAGAACGGCAGGGTGGCCCGGACCTCGCCGACGTCGCGGCCGCCGCCGCGTACGGCCGGGCGGGCCAGCGCGTGCAGGGTGGCCCGGTCGGCGCCGGGGACATCATCGGCGCCGAGCGCGCGAAGCAGCGCCACGGTCACCGCCGTCCGGGCCCGCCGGGCACCGTCACCATCGTCGATCTTGAACGCGACGGCCCGGCCGTCCGCGAGCGCGAACGCCTCGACGCCTTCGGCGCCCGATTTCAGCAGCAGGCCGGGTACGGCTTCCACCAGCCTGCGGTCCGGCCGGGAAGTGCCCGAGGTCCAGGCGGGATGCGCGCGCATGGCGTCGGCGACCTGGCGCTCGGGAGAACCCGGGTCGGCGCGGACCAGGGCGCTGAAGGCCCGCGCGAGCCCGGTGAGCGAGAGAGCGAACAGCGGCGCTCCGCAGCCGTCCACGCCGACCGCCGCCACCGGCTCCCCGGCCAGCCGCTCGATCGTCTTGCAGATCTCGACCTGCAACGGGTGGCCGGGATCGGTGTAGCTGGCAACGGGCCAGCCCGCCGCCACGCAGGTGGCCAGCATGGCCGCGTGCTTGCCCGAGCAGTTCATGTGCACCCGGTCCTTCCCGCCGCCGGCCCGCAGCAGCTCACGCAGGGCCTCCTCGTCGAGCGGCAGGTCGGGCGGGCACTGCAGCGCGCCGGTGGTCAGCCCGGCCCCGGCCAGGATCTCCCGCACCCCGGCCACGTGGAAGTCCTCCCCTGAGTGGCTGGCGGCGGCCAGCGCCAGCAGGTTCGGCTCCAGGGCGAGGCCGCACCGGAGCATCGCGGCGGCCTGCATCGGCTTGTTCGAGGACCGGGGGAACATGGGCACGTCCGCCGCGCCGGCCGACATCGGCGCGCCGCTGCCGGGGCGCCGCAGCACGCTCCCGTCCGGGCCCACCGCGGCGATCGCGCCGCGGTGCCAGGACTCCTTGAACCCGGACCGCACGACCTCGGCCAGTTCCGGGTTGCCCGCCGTGATCTCGGGCCCCAGCGCAACGCGTTGTGTCATGGCAGGCAGAATTCCTTCTCGTGCGAGCTGTAGTCCAGCGGGCGAGTCAGGCCAGCGTCGAGGTGAACGGGACGACGGTCGCCCGCCTTCCCGGCCCTGGCCTGGTGGTGCTGGTGGGCGTGACCCACTCGGACGCGGCGGGCACGGCGGCCGCCCTGGCCAGGAAGGTTTACCACCTGCGGATTCTCACCGGCGAGAAGTCGGCCGCGGACCTCGGCGCGCCGCTGCTGGTGATCAGCCAGTTCACCCTGTACGCGGACACCAGGAAGGGACGCCGACCCACCTGGCAGGCCGCCGCGCCCGGCCCGGTCGCCGAGCCGCTGGTCACCGCGTTCGCCGACGCGCTGCGCGAGCTGGGCGCCAGCGTGCAGACCGGCGTGTTCGGCGCGGACATGCAGGTGATGCTGGTCAATGACGGACCGGTCACGCTGATCCTGGACGCTTAGCGGGGGGGCCAGCGGCCCAGGCCGCCGGCCGCCAGGTGCTCTCGCGTGAACACCAGCGCCTCCGCCAGGTCGGCCCGGCGCTCCTCGCTGGTCTCCGCACGGCGGGTGTTCACCTCGAGCACCACCATCCCGGCGTACCCGCGGGACCCGAGGCTGGTGAGCAGTTCCGCGCACGGCTGGGTGCCGCGGCCGGGGATCAGGTGCTCGTCGGGCAGGCCCGGGGCGGTGCCGTCGGCCATGTGCACGTGAGCCAGCCTGCTGCCGAGCTCGTCGGCCATGAGCATCGCGTCCGACCCGGATACCGCGGTGTGCGAGAGGTCGAGCGTGGCGTGCGGGCAGTCGATCTCGACCGGGTTCCAGTGCGGCGCGTACGCGGTCACCTCGGCGGTGCGGGCGCGCAGCCCGGTCGCGCGCAGCGGGTAGAGGTTCTCGACCGCGAACTTGACCTCGGTCTCCTCGGCTAGCTGGGTCAGGCCCGCCTCGAAGTCCCTGGCGTACTCGCGCTGCCAGCGGAACGGCGGATGGACCACGACCACCTTCGCGCCGAGTTTCTCCGCCACCTCCCGGGCCCGGTGCAGCTTTCCCCAGGGGTCACGCCCCCAGACCCACTGGGTGACCATCAGGCACGGAGCGTGCACGGCGAGGACCGGGATGCCGTGATAATCGGACAGCCGCCGCAAGACGTCCAGGTCCTGGCTGACCGGGTCCATGGTGACCATGACCTCGACGCCGTCGAAGCCGAGACGCGCCGCCGCCTCGAAGGCATCCGGCGTCCGCTCGGGGTAGACCGAGGCCGTGGACAGCGCCACCTGCACACCCGCGGCCGGGGTGACGTGACCCAAGGGACCTCCTCAGCTGCCGACCGGGGCTGGCACACGTGGCATCCTGCGCTGCCAGCTTATGCCGGCTCACCCCCCCGGATAGCCGCGAGGAACCCGGCTGTCGGTACTGGCCGCTACCGTGCCAGGCATGGGAAAGTCTGCTGCGGCGGCGCTGTACCAGTGCTCGGAGTGCGGCTGGCAGAGCATGCGGTGGGCGGGCCGGTGCGGCGAGTGCCAGCAGTGGGGCACGGTCGTCGAGGCCAGGGTCCCGGCCCGGGACCGCCTGCTCGGACCGGCCAGGAGTGGCTCGGCCCGGGCTGGCCGGGCGGCCGGCCTGGCCCGCCCGCCCGCGGCCGCGATGCCGATCTCGGAGGTGGACGCCACGGTGGCGCGCGCCCGGCCGACCGGGCTCGGCGAGCTCGACCGGGTGCTCGGCGGCGGGCTGGTCCCCGGCGCGGTGGTCCTGCTCGCCGGCGAGCCGGGCGTCGGCAAGTCGACGCTGCTGCTCGAGGCGGGCGCGCTGGCCGCCGCGACCGGGCCGGTGCTGTACGTGACGGGGGAAGAGTCCGCGGCGCAGGTGCGGCTGCGCGCGGACCGGATCGGGGCGGTCAGCCAGAACCTCTTCCTGGCCGCGGAGACCGACTTCGGCGCGCTGCTGGAGCATGTGGACGCGGTGAATCCGGCCCTGCTCATCGTGGACTCGGTGCAGACCATCACGGCCGAGGGCGTGGAGGGCGCGCCCGGCGGGGTCACGCAGGTACGCGAGGTCACCTGCGCGCTGACGGCGCTCGCCAAGCAGCGGACGCTGACCACCGTGCTGGTCGGGCACGTCACCAAGGACGGGTCGATCGCCGGCCCGCGGTCGCTGGAGCACCTGGTGGACGTGGTTCTGCACTTCGACGGCGACCGGCACGCCCAGCTGCGCATGGTCCGCGCGCTGAAGAACCGGTTCGGGCCGACGGATGAGATCGGCTGCTTCGAGCTGGGCGAGTACGGCCTGGCCGAGCTGCCCGATCCGAGCGGGTTGTTCCTGTCCCGGCTGCGCGACCCGGTGCCGGGGACCTGCGTGACCGTGACGCTGGAGGGACGGCGGCCGCTGCTGGCCGAGGTGCAGACCCTGGTCTGCGAGGCCACGGCGGAGCCGGCCCGCCGGCTGACCTCGGGCCTGGACTCCTCCCGGGTCGGCATGGTGGTGGCGGTGTTGCAGAGCCGGGCCAAGGTGACCATCGGCAAGCGGGACATCTACGCGGCGACCGTCGGCGGGGTCCGGCTGACCGAGCCGTCGGTCGACCTGGCCATCGCGCTCTCCCTGGCCAGCGCGATCAGCGACCTGAACCTGCCCGCCGGGCTCGTCGCCATCGGCGAGGTCGGGCTGGCGGGCGAGATACGCCGGGTCACCGGCGCGGCGCGCCGGCTCGCCGAGGCCGAGCGGATGGGGTTCCGCCGCGCGATCGTCCCGCCTGGCTCGCAGCGCCTGCCGCCCGGCGAGGACACCGTGATGGCCGTCACCGAGGCCGCGGACATCACGCAGGCCATCGCCGCGGCGCTGGGCGGCTGACCCCTGGCTGACCGAGCGCGCCGATACACTAACGGCGATGACCAACCGTCCCCCGGGGAGCGGCTGCCTGAAGTGAGCCAAGGCCGAGACGAGCGTCGCCGGGCCGCCCTCGCGGCGCTGGCGCCCGGCACCGCGCTGCGAGAAGGCCTGGAGCGGATCCTGCGCGGCAGCACCGGCGCGCTGATCGTGCTCGGGTTTGACCGGGCCGTGGCGGACATCTGCTCGGGCGGGTTCGAGCTCAACGTCGAGTTCTCCGCCACCCGGCTCCGCGAGCTGGCCAAGATGGACGGCGCGATCGTGCTGGACAGCGCGGCGCGCACGATCGTCCGCGCCGCGGTCCAGCTGGTCCCGGACCCGGGCGTCCCGACCGAGGAGGCGGGCACCCGGCACCGGACCGCCGAGCGGGTGGCCAGGCAGACCGGGCACCCGGTGATCTCGGTCAGCAAGTCGATGCGGATCATCGCGCTGTTCATCGACGACGCACGGTTCGTCCTGGAGGATTCCGCCGCCGTCCTGTCGCACGCCAACCAGGCCCTGGCCACCCTGGAGCGGTACAAGCGGCGGCTCGACGAGGTCTCCGGCGCACTGTCGGCGCTGGAGATCGAGGACCTGGCCACCGTGCGTGACGTCACGGCCGTGGCCCAGCGGCTGGAGATGATCCGCCGGATAGCCGCCGAGATCGAGGGCTACATGGTGGAACTCGGCACCGACGGCAAGCTGCTCGCGCTGCACCTCGATGAGCTCGTGGCCGGCACCGGCCAGGAACGGGTGATGCTGGCCCGCGATTAAGTGCCCGCG
>Ga0306920_100005565_pt1 | contig 16308 bp, 14 predicted proteins | sample flu12Cox44000170_FD_204666 | JGI IMG/M metagenome (GOLD analysis project Ga0306920, IMG submission 204666) | Lab enrichment of tropical soil microbial communities from Luquillo Experimental Forest, Puerto Rico - flux4day.12C.oxic.44.000.170 (v2)... | ecosystem: Environmental > Terrestrial >... | reverse complement strand
CTTTACCGGCCCCGGCTTTTTCGGCTCGTCGTTCACGGGGAATCGAAACACCAACTCGATTATGACCAATTTTATCTACGACTTCACCATAGGCTGGCCGATTACGCCGCATATCGGGTTCGGCATTGGTGCAGTGAACACGAACGACAGCGTCTCGGCCAACCCGACGCAACCGCTCCTGGCGAACCAAACCCTCACGGTGAGCGGGCCAGGGGGAACAATTGGTAAAGTCGGTGCAGGCACGCCGTTTACGAACCCGGTATTCGGCGGGACTTTCCTGAAGGGAAACACCTGGCAATTTGGCTATCAGGCGATCGTCGGTATCCGGTACGACATCAATCCATTGCTCGCCTTTGACCTCGATTACCGCTACCTGGCGACCACGGAACCGACCTACAACAACAAAGGGGTACTCCCGTTCCCGCCGTTTGGCTTCCCGCCAAACACCACCAGGTACAAATCGGGCTACAATACTCAGAATATCGTCGCCAGCCTGACGATGAAGTTCGGCGCGCCGCCGGCGCCGCCACCGCCGGCCCCGCCGGCCCCGCCGCCGCCGCCCACCCATCAGGTGTATCTCGTGTTCTTCGACTGGGATAAGTACAATATCACCCCAGAAGGGCAGCAGATCATCCAGCTCGCGGCCAATCAGTATAGATCCGGCGGTCGTGTAACGCTTCAGGTAACTGGCTTTACCGATACTACGGGATCGGCTGGTTACAACCAGCGGCTCTCGGAGCGCCGCGCCAATGCGGTCGCCGCCGCGCTCGAACGTCTCGGTGTCCCGCGCAGCGACATGGTGGTGTCCGGACGTGGGATGAACGATTTGCGTGTTCCGACGCCTCCAGGCGTGCGCGAGCCGCAGAACCGTCGTGTCGAGATCGTCTTCCCGTAGAGTCGGTCTCCTCAACCAGCAATTTGCGGAGGCCGTTCGGCCCCCGCCAGCCGCCGCGGATAACCGCGGCGGCTTTGTTTACTGGGGGCAGGACACGATTCGTTTGGCGCGCGGCTTTGGCCCGCACCAGTGCGCCGCTGCAGCGGGAGCTCTGATGTTTTTCCGCCCGTTCGGCGGGTATGCAGTATCGCAAGCACCCCTGGATTTTGCCGGGTCGGTATATCTTCGACCCGCACCGGCATCAAAACCAAGCATTTACAGGCGTTTCTTCTACAATTCTTACCTCACTATGTCCGGAACGTGATATTGTAAGTGTGCGGCTGGTCGTCGCAACTAATACGGTGGTAATGTTTTCTTGCACTCCTTAAGAGTGCAAGAAAAACGGCGCGTCGTTATTTCATCCTAGGAGTCCGCTCATGAAGGCGCTTATCTCGGCGTTTGCGTTGCTCACATTCGTTGCCGGTACGGCATTGCCTATGGAAGCCTATGCCCAGACTATGGGCACAGGGCAGACGATGGCCCCGGATGCGACGACATCTACTGCTCCTTCGACCACGCACAAAAAGAAGAGATCTTCGAAGTCTCATCACGCGAAGAAGAAATCGAAGAAATCCTCGACAGATCAAACGAGCTCGGCCAAACCAAAACATCCGCGTCACAATGTCAGCTGAGGGTTGACAATTCGCGCTGGAGTTCATGGCCGATTTGCCACACCGCCGTCGGGGTCACCTGGAAGTGTTATTTCGACGGCGGCCTCTTCTCGGTAAGAGACTCCGGGTCGCATTATCCACACCCTCCAGTGCCAAAGCTTTACGGCAGTATAGACCCCTAAAACTCCGCCAAACTCGAACTTCCTGGCTGAAGTCGTTTACTTCGCTTTTTCAGGACATTTCGTTGGTTGCTAAGCTACCATTGCGCTTGCCAAACTCGCCCGGCCTCTATATCATCGGGCTGAGCTTGGGAGTTTTACGAATGAAGCATTTGTTGAGCGGTGCGGCCGATGATGGTTGCTGACCCTCGCAGAAATCGTTGTGAGCACCATCTGAAGCTCATGGGCATAGAAACTCGATATAACGGGGGAGCCATCCTAAATCGTTCCACCATGTCCAATTGAGGACCGAGAGGAAGGATCGCAGATATGAAACATCTCATGACCGGTGTGGCGGTGGTCGCAGCGCTGGCATTCTCGGCGCCCGTTTGGGCGCAACCGGCCAATCCGTCCGGTGGCAACGCCGTGGGGGTGCCGGGCCCGAACCCCGGAGGACCGGGACTGACACCATACAGTTCAGGTCCGCGCACGACCGCAGCTCCTCCGCCCTCGGCGCCGCCTTCGGCGATGGCTCCGTCGGCGATGCCATCGACTTCGATGTCCGACACCAGTTCGGCGATGCCGCCACATCATCGGCACGCACGCCACGCTGCGCACGGGAAGCCGTCGCATCACCCGAGCCGGTTCCCGAATCTTCAGGGCAATGTTGCAAATCAGCTGAACCAGGCAGAGCTGTCCCGGCTCCAATCCGGCGACTTCACGCCACCTCCGCCTCCTCCGGGACCTGGCATGTCGCCAACCGCGTCGGGCCAAGACGCAGCTCGAGCTCCTGGACGGATGCCTGCGGGAGGAAGGGCGACTTCCGCCGGATCTAGGATGCAGTAAGCTTCTCGGGTCCGGATACGAGCGCTCTCGATATCGCGGACACAATCCGCCGACGGGGTGCGCCATTGCAAGCGGCGCACTGCCGTCGGTGTCGGCGGCCGGATCATCTAGGCGACAGCGTCTAGCTGGCGGCTGCGAACCTGAAGCCGTCCTCGATCTGATCCCAGAGATGATCGCGGCCGGCGGCGTCGTCTGACGGTTATTTATCCTTCTCGTTTGTGCCGACCGCACCTCTTTTTGATCGCGCGGGGCCGAAACACCGCCTAGATAATTAGGTTTGGCGATAGGCTTCGTGCGGGAGGAACACATGGCGGAGAAGGACCCGGCCGAGAGCGGCCGGCGCCTGCATGTCACGACGCTCCTGGTCGCGTCGCGCCGCGCGCTCGACAATGCGCTATCGGAATTAGGATTTGCCGAGGATGACGATCGGATCGTCGAACACGATGGCCGTCTCGCTTTCCTGACCTGCTCCCACGAAGATGATTGCGACGACATGTTCGCGTTGATCGGCGAATTGTCGTCGCGCGGCGAGAGTTGGGAATTGCAGTCGCGCATCGACGCCGAGCCCGGACGCGCGGTTTACCAATCCTTTGCGCGATATCGTCCGGTCGAAGCCGTCGACGCTGCGGTCGAAGACGAACCAGAGCCGGACACTGCCGATACACCGCTGCACGATGTCGAGACCGCAGAAGGCTTGCAGGCGCTGAAGCGAATCCTCAAGCGCATCGAACCAGCCGACGCGTTCGCGACGATCCGGGCCGGCCGCGACGGCCGCGCCACCGCCCGCATCCTGCGGCGAGGTTCTCGGCGGCTCCTGGCCGCGGCAACGGCCGCCGATGAATCGACACTGCGCAGCGTCATTCGGGAGATCCTGCCCAACGTTATGCTGGACGTTGCGATGAAGCCGCCCGGTTAAACGGCGCCTCTGGTCTCCGCCGCTCAACCGAGCGGTTCGGGGGCGCGCTTGGTCTCAGTATGCGCGTACTCGATCGCTTGCCGACGCTGACGGCGCTGGTCCGTGACCGCACGCTGCGCCTCGCAATCACCGGGCTCAGCCGGTCCGGCAAGACAGCATTCATAGCCAGCCTGGTTCAAAACCTCCTGAGCGTTGCGGGCAGCCCGGGACGTCTGCCCTTCCTGCGCGCGGCAGCCGAACGGCGGATCCGGAGTGCGCGGCTGCTCGTCCTCGAAGACAGCGACGTGCCGCCGTTCCCGATCGGGGAAACCGTGGCGGCGCTGGCTGCCGATCCCCCACACTGGCCGGCGAGCACCACCGATGTGCGCAAGGTCCGCTTGGCGCTGCTATTCTCTTCGGCGGGCTTCCTGCAAAGGACCGGCCTGCTCGGCGGCGGTGCCCGGCTTACGATCGAAATCCTCGATTATCCGGGTGAATGGCTGCTGGACTTGCCTTTGTTGCAGCAGAGCTTTGGCGATTGGTCCCGAGCAACCCTCGCCCTGGCACGCCTTGGGGTTCGCGCTCCGCTCGCCCGCGACTGGCTCGACTTTCTGGCCCGCCATCCAGCCGACGGGGCCGCTGACCCGGAAACGGCGTTGAGAGCGCATCGGCTTTACCGCGAATACCTCGCCGCTTGCCGGGAACGCGAGCAATTGAGCCTGCTCCAGCCAGGACGCTTTTTGAGCCCCGGGCAGATTGCCGATATTTCGGTGCTGTGGTTTTCCCCGATGCCGCTGGCCGTCGGCGCAGAGCCGCAGCCCGGCAGTCTCGGCGCCCTGATGCAAACGCGGTTCGACGCTTATAAGAACACAGTAGTGCGGAGCTTTTTCGCGCAGCTTACCCGCAACATTGAGCGTCAGATCGTGCTCGTCGATGTGTTGCGGGCATTGAACGCTGGCGAGAACGCCTTCGCCGATCAGCGCCTGACGCTGGACACGATTCTTGCCGCGTTCCGCTTCGGCCGGCGAAGCCTGCTGCGCCGGCTGTTCGGCGCCCGGATCGACCGCGTCCTCTTTGCCGCGACCAAGGCCGACCACGTGCCGGCATTGCAGCGCGACCACCTTGAAGCGCTGATGGCCAACCTGGTCGAGGCCCCGACCCTGCGCGCCAGAGCCGCCCATGCCCGGGTCGCCGCGACGGCGCTCGCATCGGTCCGCTGCACCGAGGACGGCACCGATGTGATCGACGGCCGCAAGGTCGATGTCGTCGTGGGGCTGCCCGAAGCCGGCGCGCGCCGCATTCGCTTCTTCCCCGGCATCGTGCCGGTGATGCCGCCGCCGGCCGGCTTTTGGGGGGAGCGGTTCACCGAGTTTCCGATTTTCCAACCGCCCCGCATCACCTCAGCGCCAGGCGATGGCATTCCCCATATCAATCTCGACAAGGCGCTCGATTTTTTGCTGGAGGACATCCTCGCGTGACCATAACGAGCGAACCGTCGCGGGAACGGCTGGGGCCGCGCATTCTCGAAACGGGGGAGACCGGCCGGCTCGAACTGAGCCCTCTGCCAGCCCCCGAGCGAGATCTCCCTGCCCCACTGACCCGGCGCTCCCGGTCGCCCGCGCGGGTCGCGGCGACCGGCCTTGCCATCCTCGTCCTCGGCCTGGTCGGCATCGATCTCGTCCAATTTATCGACAATGCCTTCGCGCACGGCACCGGGCTCGGGATCGCCGCGGCGGCGGCAGTCGCGGCTGGCGTCGGCGGCGCCGCCTACTGGTTTCTCGCCGAGCTGCGGGGACTTTGGCGACTGCGCTCGGTCGAGCGCCTTAGAAGATTGATCCCGTTCGCATTGGCGGATGAGTTGAAGGTGGAGATCGATGCCGCCACGGCAATACTCGCTCATGACCCGCTATTGGGCGAGGCTGTCGCTCGTTACCGCGCCGTCCGCGAGCCGCACCACAGCGGGCGCGACACGCTCGAACTGTTTTCCCGCTTTGTGCTCACCCCGGCCGATCGGCTGGCCGAGGCCGCGATCCGCCGCGCGGCTGCGCAGGCCTTTGCGATCAATGCGGTCAGCCCGACCGCACTGCTCGACACCGTCCTGTTTGCCGCGCGCGCGATGCGCCTCATTCGCGAGATTGCCGAGATCTACGGTCAGCGCCCGGGGCTGGCGGGTACCGTGCATCTGCTGCGTCGGCTGGCGAGCGGGGCTGGAATGGTCGGCGCCGTCGACCTCGTCGGCGGAATTGTCGCGCAGCAGCTCGGCGGCGCGGTCATCGAGCGGCTCAGCGCCACTGCCGCCGAGAGCGCCTATGCCGTGCAAAAGATGGCCCGCCTCGGCATAATCGCGATGGCGCTGTGCCGGCCGATCGACTTCCGGCCGGGCGAAGTCCCGTCGCTGCGCGGCCTCGTCTCGGGCCTTCTTAAGGCGGACCGGCAGGGATCGAGCTGACGCGTTTGATAAAGCTTGCCGTAGCACCCGAAGCGGCATGACATTTGCGCGAATGAAGCACCCCAGCCGGGAGGTCAGTCTCATGTTGTCGCGTCGCTCTTTGCTCATCTCTGTATCGACCACCGCCCTCATCGGCGCCTTTGCGGGTTTGGATCTCGCTCATGCCGCCGACAAAACCATCAAGGTGGGCATAAACCTGCCCTTTACCGGGGCGGACGCGCATGACGCTGAATTGATCAAGGACGGCGCCTTGCTGGCGATCGACGAAGCAAACGCGCAGGGTGGTGTCGCCGGTTACAAGATCGAAATCGTGCTGCTGGACGACGGCACTGCCACCGCCGGTCAATATGACCCGGCACAGGCGGCAACCAACGCGCGCAAGATGGTGTCCGACAAGGCGGTCGTCGCGGCGATCGGGCCGCAGATGAGCGGCTCGGGCAAGGCGATGTCGCCGATTTTGAGCCAAGGCGAGCTGGCGACGATCACCCCGAGCTCGACCAATCCCGACATCACTGACCCGAAATTCGCCGGGCAATATCGGCCCAAAGGAAAGCCGATTTATTTCCGGACAGTGACCACCGACGCCTTCCAAGGGCCAAACATGGCCAATTATTATGCCGATGTCCTCAAGGTGAAATCGGTCTATGTGCTCGACGACAGCGGCGCCTACGGTGTCGGGATCGCCGACGCCTTTCAAGCGCAGGCAGAGAAGCGCGGCATCAAGGTGCTCGGACGCGACCAGCTCAATCCCAGGGAGGCCGATTACGCGACCACTCTGACGAAAATCAAATCGCTCAATCCCGATGCGCTTTATTACGGCGGCGTCGCTCAGGCCGGGGTGAAAGTCGTCAAGCAGGCCTCCGACATTCTTCCCAAGATGATCAAGGGCGGCGGCGACGGCCTCTACGGTGCAGAGATATTGCGCGGCGCCGGTTTCCCTGCCGCCGAAGGCTGGTACGCGACGATTGCCGCGCCGGATATCCTCGAAAACCCGGAGGCGGCGCCCGTCATCGAACGCTTCGCCAAGAAATACGGGCAGCAGCCCGAGAATTATTCGATCACCGCCTATGATGCGGCGCTCATCATTCTCGACGCCGTCAAGCGCGTCGCCGGTTCGGGCAAGGAGGTGACGCGCGAGGCCGTGCGCGACGCGATGCAGACCGCCCATGTCAAGACGCTGCAGGGCGAGATTACCTTTGACGAAAACGGCGACTTGCGGAACCGGGAAATCAGTGTCTTCCGCATCGTCAAGGACGACAAATACCCGCCTGACGACGTCCTTCACCAATACAAATATCTCGGGGTCGCGCCGCAGGGGTCGTAAGCCGCCCGGTGCGCCGTGATGTCCGACTATGGCGTGCTCTTGCAGCAGGTGGTCAACGGGCTGAGCCTAGGCGCGATGTATGCCTTGCTGGCGCTGGGATTTACCCTCGTCTACGGCATCCTCGAGCTGATCAACTTCGCGCATTTCAATGTGTTCATGGTCAGCTCGTTTTTTGGCATGTGGGCCCTCCAGTTTCTGGGCATCACGGGTCAGAGCCGGGTCCTCGCGGGCCCGGCGTTGGCCGGGGCGTTGGTCTTTGCCTTCGCCGTCACGATGATCGGCGCCGGCATTCTCGGCGTTGCGATCGAGCGTCTGTCGCTGCGGCCGCTACGCGGGGTCCGCGGGACCGCGGCGATGATCACGACGATCGGCGTCTCCTACATTCTGTTCAACATCATCCTGCTGACTGTCGGCGCCGGGTCGGAGAACTATCCCAACCCGCTGCCGGTAGTGCGCTGGCAATTCGGCGAGGTGACCCTTGAACTCAAGGAGCTGCTGATCTGGGGCGTCGCCGTGGTGCTGATGCTGGCCCTCCATTTCTTCGTCAACCGCACCCGTCTCGGCAAGGCGATGCGTGCAACGGCGCAAGATGCCGAGGCAGCCCGGATGATGGGGATCGATGTCGACCGCGTCATTGTCACAGCGTTCTTTCTGGGGTCTGCGCTGGCCGGGGCGGCGGCGCTGATCTTTGGCCTCTACTACAATTACACGAGCTTTATCATCGGCTACACGGCCGGCCTGCGCGCGTTCACTGCGGCCGTACTGGGGGGCATCGGCAGCATTCCCGGTGCGATGGTCGGGGGTCTGCTGATCGGCCTGATCGAGACTTTGGGTGGGCAATTGATCGCTGTGCGCTGGACCGATGTAATCATCTTCTCGATCCTGGTTCTCGTTCTCGTCTTTGTACCGACGGGGCTGTTCGGCCGAGCCACCCCGACAAAATCGTGAGAAACGCGGTCGGCATCCGGAGACTGCTGCCGACCGTGACCGGCGGCGGCGTCCTCTCGCGAGTTTCCCTGCGCCGCCGCGCCCGCTTCGGCGTCCTCATGGTCACGGCGGCGGCGCTGCTGTTTCCAGTGATCAACGGGAACGATGCCGACATTGACTCGGCGGCGAACGCGTTCGCCTTTGCCGCTTTAGCGCTTGGCCTCAACATCGTCGTCGGCTTCGCCGGCCTCTTGGATCTCGGCTACGCCGCGTTCTTCGCGATCGGCGCCTATGCTTATGGGGTTGCCAGCTCATGGCAGGTCCAGCCGGAGTGGAGCGGCTTCTGGGAGCCCTGGCAATGGCTCGACCTCGTCAGCCGTTTTCACACCGCGAACGGCGACGTCGTCCATTTCCAGGTCTCGTTCTGGCTGATGCTTCCGGTCGCAGCAGCGATCGCCGCGTTTTTCGGGGTGTTGTTCGGCGCGCCCACCCTGCGGCTCAAGGGCGATTATCTGGCGATCGTGACCCTCGGTTTTGGCGAGATCGTGCCGATTGTCGCGCGCAACACGCCCTCGGTCACCAACGGCGCTATGGGCCTCAACGGCGTCGCTGCACCGCGCCTCTTCGGCTACGATTTCGGCGTCAATGCGACTCCCTACTATTACGTCGGGCTCGCACTCGTCGCATTTTTGATCTTCACGAGCCAAAGGCTGAAGGATTCGCGGATCGGCCGCGCCTGGATGGCAATCCGCGAGGACGAGATTGCCGCCGCCGCGATGGGTGTCGACCGGGTCCGCTTCAAGCTTCTTGCCTTTGCGATCGGCGCCGCCTTCGCCGGCGCCACCGGTACCTTCTATGTCGCCAAATTGCAGACCGCGACCCCCGAGATGTTCATGTTTCCGGTCTCGGTCATGGTCTTGGTCATGATCGTCTTTGGCGGGATCGGCAGTGTATGGGGGGTCGTGGTCGGCGCACTGCTGTTGCAGATCCTGCAATCCTGGTTTCTCGAAGATTTGTCGCAGTGGCTGCATGCCCTCGGCCGCCTCGTGAACGTCGAGTGGCTGCAGCATGTCGAGCTCGCTTCGTCGATCGAGCTGATTTTCGGTTTTATTCTAGTGCTGATGATGCTCTACCGCCGTGAGGGGCTCATCCCGGCGATACGCCGCGTCGCGCCGCTGAGCCTCGACGAGCAGACCGCGCAGATCGGGCGGGGCGGCTTCGACCGGCTTCCCGGCCCCCTTCCTAACCCTCCCCCGCTTGCGGGGGAGGGAAGGGTGGGGGCTCGCGCGGCGAGCGGGCCGTTGCTCGAGGTCTCGGATCTGACCGTGCGCTTTGGCGGGCTGGTCGCACTGCGGTCAGTCGAACTGAGCGTCCCGGCGCAGACCGTGGTTGCCGTGATCGGGCCCAACGGCTCGGGCAAATCGACATTGTTCAACGTCGTCACCGGCGTAGTTCCAGCCGGTCGCGGCAGTATTCGCTTCGCCGGCGAAGCGATCGAGCGATTGCGGCCGCATGAGATACTGGAGCGCGGGGTTGCTCGCACCTTCCAGAACATCCGCCTTTTCCCGAACCTGACCGTGCTCGAGAACGTCATGATCGGCATGCATGCGCGGCTCGACACCGGTCCCATGGGCGCGCTGTTGCGGTTACCGGCGAACCGCCGCGAGGAGACGGCAGCACGCGAGCATGCGCGGGAAATCCTGGCGTTATTCGGCAACCGGCTGTTGCCGCGCGCCGATCACCTCGCCGGGAGCTTGTCTTATGCCAACCGGCGGCGCACCGAGATCGCGCGGGCGCTCGCCACGCAACCGAAGCTGTTGCTGCTCGACGAGCCGACGGCAGGGATGAATCCGGCCGAAACACTGGAGCTGGCCGACCAGATCCAAAGCCTCAACCACAACGGTCTCACAATCCTCCTCATCGAGCACAAGCTCGACGTCGTCGCGATGCTGGCGGAGCAAGTCATCGTGCTCGACCACGGCGAGAAGATCGCAGAAGGGCCGCCGGAGGCCGTGCGCCGGGACGAAGAGGTGATCCGCGCCTATCTCGGCAGGAGCGCCGCTTTTGCCTGACCTGCTCGAGTTTCACCCGATGCTTGAATTTAAGGCGGTCGATACGCATTACGGCGACCTTCACGTTTTGAAATCGGTCGATTATCGGATCGCGGCTGGCGAGATCGTTTGCCTGTTGGGCGGCAACGCCTCGGGCAAGTCGACGACGATGAAGGCGATTATGGGGAGCGTCGCGCCGACCCGCGGCGAGATCCTTTACGAGGGCCATTCGCTGAAGGGCGTTTCGACCGCCGAGCGGGTGCGCCGCGGCATCGCGCCGGTGCTCGAGGCACGTCGCCTTTTCCCGCGCATGACCGTCTACGAGAATCTCGAAATGGGCGCCTATACGCGGCGCCGCGGACTGGAGTTCGACGAAGATCTGGCGCGCGTCTTCAGTTTGTTTCCGCGGGTCGAGGAGCGTCTCCAGCAGCTCGCCGGCACCTTGTCGGGGGGCGAGCAGCAGATGGTCGCGATCGGCCGCGCATTGATGGCGCGACCCAGGCTCCTGTGCATGGACGAACCCTCGATGGGTCTCTCGCCCGCTTATGTCGAGCAGGTCTTCGACATTATCCGGACCATCAACGAGCAGGGCGTGTCGATCTTCATGGTGGAGCAGAACGCCAACATGGCGCTGTCGATCGCCGACCATGCCTATGTCCTGCAGACCGGCCAGGTCGTGCTCAGCGGCCCTGCCGCCGAACTGCGCCAGACCGAACTGATCCGCCACGCCTATCTCGGCGAGCTCAAAGTGGCGTAACTGTCCCGCCCCACCCCACCCCGCATGCGCGGAGAGGGAGCGGAGGGAAGCCGGTCAGATTCCCAGTTCGAGGATCAGCGGGGAATGGTCGGAGAGGCCGGCGAGGCGCTCTTCGTGTGAATACCGGATCGGGCCGGCGCGTTCGGCGAGCGCATCCGACAGAAAGGCATGGTCGATGCGGAACCAGCGCAAGGCTGGCCGGCACCGTACACCTGCTGCGTCGGCTTGCGAGCGGGGCTGGAGTGGTCGGCGCTGCCGACCTCGTCGACGGAATTGTCGCGCAGCAGCTCGGCGGCGCGGTCATCGAGCGGCTCAGCGCCAGTGCCGCCGAGCGCGCGTACGCGGCGCAAAAGATGGCCCGCCTCGGCATAATTGCGATGCCGTTGTGCCGGCCGGTCGATTTCCGCCCGGGCGAAGTCCCCTCATTGTGCAGCCTCGTCTCCGGGCTTCTGAAGCCCCGCCGCAGACCAGAAGGAACGCGTGAAGGAGTTGGGAGGATCGGTCGGATGAGGGGCTGAAGTGAGTCCGTACGAGCGGCCGCGGCGCTTCGAGATCAGACCCGCCGCGCCTTCGGCCCGGTACGCCTTTAATAACCGGAACACCTGACGGCGCTCGAGCCCGAGCAACTGACCCACCGCCTTTGGCATCAGCCGCTTGTGATCTAAATCCCGCAGCACCTCGAGCCGCGTCATCAGCCGAACCGTCATCCCTGACACCCCCCGGAAATCCCCCGGGCAGTGTAATCTCTAGTTGGCAGAGGGGGCCTTAGGCCGCTCGCGAACGTGCACCCCTTGAGCTGAGGCCAGGCGCTACTCGCGGGGCCATGTCCGCCACCGACATCACATGTGCGGCCGAGGCGGCGAGCATGACTAGGGTCGCATGCCCATACGTCGCCAGGGGATTGAGGCGCGGTGATTGCCCACCGAACCACACCCAGCGCCTATCCGTAGGCTGGCTCGACGTGGGTAAGCAGACCGTCAAAATGGCGATGCCTTCCCTCCGCAAAGTGCGACCGCATGACGAAACGCCTTAGCGAAGCGATCGGCGTATTCCGAATTATCGACATAGAACGTCGCCACGAACGTCGGCTTGTTGTTGTGAGCCTCATGCTCACTGCCTTGCAGTTTAGGCCAGACGATGTGAAGATTTTCCTTAATAAGTGGCGTTTGATTGCGAGTTTCAAATTCGATCTCCGCTACATCGCAAATCATATGCTGCGAGTCAACGTCACAACTTAAGCCGCCTGCTTGCGCATCATACCGGTAGATTTTTATCGAAGCTGGATCAATATCGCGCAGGTTAAAGTTATAAACTGGTGAAGTATACAAATCGCTGTACAATGGTGCTGTCGGATCGTCTTGATTACTTAAGGTAATTGTACAATTTTCGTGAGTGAAAAAAGAAAATCGGCGCTTAAATGGCTTTCCTTCGCTGAAGATTTCCTCGCGGCCGTGGCCGAACCCGCCGCCACTTCTTTCATGCGGGTTATAAGTGCTATCCATCCAGGCGAGCGTTTCGGCGAGTGATGGCTCTTCAGCCTGCGCGGGAGCCAATGCAGCAGGCACCAAAGCAAGAAGAAGAACCCAACGATTATGGGTGTGAAAGAGCGAGAGGGTCTTCGGCAATTTGGCGGTCATTTGTCTGACCTTTTTGTCCCAGGCCACAAAACGGGTGGCTGGCAGGGGGACTTTTGAAGAACTGCCCACGCGCCGCCGAGAAGGGGCCGACACTCAGCGACCTCATGCAGCTTGAACTTTTGCGCAAAGGTCTCGAAGGCATCTGGCCGCCGCGCGGATGCCAGGAGACCGGCTGAACCGCTGGTCGTCATTCGAACCGTCGAATACCAACTGGCGCGAGAGGACGAGACCGATCGGACCCGGCGACGCGCCAGTAGCACCTCGATCGCAACATTGGCTGAATTTATTTAGTCCCGAGACTATCGGCCATGTTCCGCCCGCGAGACGACATGCGGCACTGGCGGTTGCGACGTCGGCCGCCGGATATCGAGGAATAGTGGTAGCCGGACCGTATCCGGGTCGTGTGCTCCCCTGATGTCGATCCGATCCAGTTTCAACGTGTGGAGAGGCTTTCCCGCGGCCTTCTCCAGCAGCGCTTCAATCAAGCCATAAAGGACGCGGTGCAAATTCCAGTTGGCTTGACGGGCATCGCGGATCGCGATGTTGACACCCTGGTTAGTGCGGTCTCCGCGCGAGCCTGCAGCGACGCCATCCTCGTTGTCAGAAATCATCGTAAAGAGTGTGCGAAATATCAAGGATGAGCCCAGGTAGTAGACTGCGTTAACCGGGTGCTCGGCGAGATAACCGTGTCCTCTTTAGCAGCTAGATAGGAGAGCGCCCATTCAGTATTCAGCTTGTCGTAGTGGAATGCTGCCTTATCGCGGATTGTCGCCAAAGCGTTATCTTTTGGGGTGAAATATTGCTCCAGCCATATGAGGCAGCTCCGATGCTCCGGGCCCAATCCGGCGACCACCGGATCAACCGGATTGCACCCAAGGAACCTGTCACGAAGCATTTTCCAGGTTTCAAATATCTTTCCAACCAGAACTTGTAATAGGCACCATAGTTGAACGGTTTGCGCGGAATTATGAAGTTCATCGGCGTCTTCGGGATATTCGATCGTACACATGAATAGGCGGTTCAAAACCGTCAGTTCATTGTGAGCGTGCATGCACCCTACAAGTTGATTGCGCTCGCGGCTCGTCAGCCGTTTGATCGCATTCTTGTCGATTTGCAGTTGAATAATCTGAAAGTCTTTGCTCACGCATGCACCGCATGACATTTGACAAGAAGGCTCGTGTGTTCCGAGTAGGTATTGGTAAAATCCGGCGCGTATCGCCCTTCCCGAGATCTGTCAACCAAACCGGAAAAAGACCGCGTAGGATATTGGTTTAAAACTTGGCCTCGACAAGAACGGCTCCCATTTTCCCTTGGTTCTGCGCGGTTTTATACGGAGGGAGATTATACTCGGCAGGCAATGCCGAGGAGACAAGCTGGCACCGGAATTGCCAAAGGTGAGAGTAACCCTGTTGCTGTCACCCGTCACAACAACGCTTTGGCTTATGTCGCGCGCATGAGCAGAGCGACCGCTCATCGCGCCACTCCCGTGTTAGTCGTGGTTAGCATAGGCGATGGCTAATGCATAAGCATTGACCGGAAATTTGCCACAATGACGGATTATTTTCTTTACACGTTTAGTGGGGCGCTTATCTTGCTCAACATTGCTCCTACAGTACAATATCGTGGCCACAACAGCGAAAAACAGCCTAGCAACTTGGCTGTTTTTCTGGCTGTTATTTCACGAGCGCTCTGGCGGAACCTGAGGGATTCCGTTGCTCGCGCCGGCCTCCTGGCTGTTCTTTCCCTGCATTTATCAGCGATATCAGCCAGCGTCGGGGGGAGGGGGAAGGATCAGATTCCCAGTTCGAGGATCAGCGGGGAATGGTCGGAGAGGCCGGCGAGGCGCTCGTCGTGCGAATAGCGGATCGGACCGACGCGGGCGGCCAGGGCTTCGGACAGAAAGGCGTGGTCGATGCGAAACCCGTTGCCACGCGTGCTGAACCAGGAAAATTCACGGAGTTCGGGATTGCGCCGGCGCCATAGGTCGCAAAACCCAATCTCCGCGATCCGGTCCATGAAATGCGCACAGCGGTCGATCGCGCCGGCCTCGTCGAGATAGGGGCGGCAGGTGTTGAAATCGCCAATCGCGAGAGTGGGTCCGGTGCAGTCGCTGCACAACGTGATCAGCGCTTCCCAATAAGGGATCTTGGCCAGCAGGTTCGGCATATAGACGCCGAGCAGCCGGAATGAGGCAAAGCCGACGCTTACGATCCGATAGGGTTCGGGTAGATTGAGGTCGAGGGCGACGTGCTCACAAAAGGAGTGGCGCGCCGCGATCAGCACGCCACAGCGGCCGGGCGGCGGCGCTAGGGCAGTGGCGTAGCGGTACCCGAGGGCATCGAGCGCGGCCAGCAGTCGCACGGCCGAGGGGCCGCCGCGGTATTCGGAGAGCACCAGGACGTTGGCCTCGTGACGCTCCAGTGCGGCGGCTATCCGCGGCAGACGTGAGCCGCCGCCCTGCCGGATGTTCCAGGCCAGAAGCCGCATCCCGCCCAATCACGCAGGCGCCGACGCCTGCGAGACCTCACTCTGCAGAAATTCCAACAGCTTCTCGCGTACCTCGCAGCGCAGCTCCCAGGTCTGGCTGGGATTGCGTGCACTGACCAAGGCGCGCAACTCCACCGTGTCTGTGGTCATGTCGGTGACCTCCAATTTCGCTACCTTGCCGTCCCATAACCGGCTTTGGCGAACGACCTCATCGAGCTTCCGGCGGAGGCGATCAACCGATACCCGATACCCGACCCTGAGGAGGACAGCACCGATCTGCGCGGCACCCTCATAGGTCCAGTTCTGGAACGGCTTTTCGATAAAGCAGCTGAGCGGCACGATCATCCGCCGCAAATCCCACAGCCGGACCACGACATAAGTGCTGGTGATCGTTTCTATCGAGCCGGTTTCACCCTCGACGACCACCTGGTCGTCGACCCGGATCGGCTGCGTCATCGCAATCTGGATCCCGGCGAGCAGGTTGCTCAGCACGGGTCGGGCCGCGAGCCCCAGGACCAGGCCGGCAGCCCCGGCTGACGCGAACAGGCTGACGCCATACTGCCGGACCGATTCGAAGCTCATCAAGGCCGCGGCGGCGGTGAAAATCACCAATAAGGTTTTGGCGACTCGCTGCAGTATACGCATCTGCGTCACATGCTTGCGGGCGAGCAGGTTGTCCTCGGTGTCGGTGTGGAACCGGCGCAGATAGATCTCGACCCCGATGTCGAGCGCGATGCCCGCGGCCCAGCCGATCGCAACGACAAACGCTACCGCCAGCGCCCGCCCGATCGCGGCCGTCACTTCCCACGGGAAGCGCGCGCCGGCCAACCCAATACCGGCGACGACCGTGACGAGAATCAAGCTCACCGGGCCCTGACTGCGCGCGAGCAGCCGTGCCAGGAACGGGCTATATCGCGCCGCCACCCGCATCAGCCGGTGGATGATCCACCTGGAAAGCGCAAGGACTATGATCGCGGGTACGACGATCGCGGCGGCACCGACGAGCCAGGACGGCACCCAGGCTGAAATCGAATGGATCCAAGTCATTCGCACCTGCACGGTTGTTGAGTTAGCTGCGGTCTTTGCCGATGATCGCTCCGACTGTCCCCGCAAACCTAAGTGGGAGCGAAACCATGGGCGTCGAAGCGAAAACCGCGGTCATCGAACATCTTGGACGGCAGCATCAGGCGATGGTGGAGTTGCTGGCTGAGCTCGTGAACATCGATTCCGGC
>Ga0306920_100005562_pt1 | contig 16318 bp, 11 predicted proteins | sample flu12Cox44000170_FD_204666 | JGI IMG/M metagenome (GOLD analysis project Ga0306920, IMG submission 204666) | Lab enrichment of tropical soil microbial communities from Luquillo Experimental Forest, Puerto Rico - flux4day.12C.oxic.44.000.170 (v2)... | ecosystem: Environmental > Terrestrial >... | reverse complement strand
AGGACGCCCCCGACCTGCCCCGGCGCAAGATCAACCCGCGGACGGTCGGCAAGACCTACACCGCGCCGGACGGCAAGACCTTCCGCCCCTCCCTGTTCGTCACGCTGACCTGCCCGTCCTACGGACGCGTCGATGCCGACGGCACCCCCGTCGACCCCGGCGCCTACGACTATGACCGGGCGGCGCGGGACGCGCTGGCCTTCGCCGCGCTGTTCGACCGGTTCATCCAGAACCTGCGCCGCTACCTGGGCTATGACGTGCAGTACTTCGCCGCCATCGAAGCCCAGAAGCGCCTCGCCCCGCATGTCCACCTCGCCATGCGCGGCACCGTCTCGCGGGCCGAGCTGCGTCGGGTCCTGGCCGCCACCTACCACCAGGTCTGGTGGCCCGACGCCAGCACCATCAAGTACGACGGGGACCAGCTGCCCGTCTGGGACGAGGCCATCGGCGGCTACCTGGACCCGGCTACCGGGGAAATCCTGCCCACCTGGGACCAGGCGCTCGACGCCATAGGGCCGGACGATGAGCCGTGGCATGTGGCCCGGTTCGGGGACCGGTTCGACGCCCAGGGCGTGCTAGCCGGATCCAAGGACGCCACCCGGTGCATCGGGTACCTGACCAAATACCTCACCAAGCAGGTGGGCGACTGCCATCAGGCCGACACCGACGCGCAGCGTGTCCACGCGGGGCGGCTGGCCGAGGCACTGCGGTATCAGCCGTGCTCGCCGCGGTGCGCTAACTGGCTGCGGTACGGTGTCCAGCCCAAGAACGCCCGGCCCGGCCTGGTCCCTGGCCGGTGCAAGGGCAAGGCGCATGACGCCGATCACCTGGGCTACGCCGGGCGCCGGGTGCTGGTCTCGCGCAAGTGGTCCGGCAAGACCCTGGCCGACCACCGGGCCGACCGCAAGGACTGGCTTCTGAAGACGCTCGGTGTTTCGGCAACTGACCCGGCCCGGTACGCCTGGGAACCTGTGGCACCGGGCGACCCGGACCACATGGACCACGCGCGGCGGCTCCTGCACGCCGTCGCGGACCGTGCCCGATGGCAGGCGGCACTCGCTGAGGCCAGACAACGCGCGGCGGCCAGCGGTGTCATCTCGCCAGCTGGGAGGGCTGCTTTATGGCGAACCAGCGTGATGAGCTGCTGACGGTTTCTCAGGTACTCGCTGTGCTGGGCGATGTGTCGCGGCGTACTTTCTACCGATGGCGGGAGACGGGTAAGGCCCCTGAGGCGATCCGCCTTCCCAACGGGGAACTACGTATCTGGCGCAGCGATTTGAACGCGTGGCTTGACCGGCTCCGTGAGGAACGGGCCGCATGAGGTCTTATGACGTGAAGTTCTGGGCGATCCGGCCCGGCAAGGCGAAGACCAAGCGCACGTATGAGGTCCGGTGGAAGGTCGGCCACGTGCCTCACTCCCGCACGCTCGGCAACAGGGCACAGGCCGAGAACTTCCTGTCTGATTTGCGGCAGGCGGCCAGGAAGGGTGAGGTCTTCGACAGCGTTTCAGGGCTGCCCGATTCGCTGGTAGTGGTCAGGCGGGAGCGGTCCTGGTTCGAGTTCTGTCTTGCCTATGTGGACATGAAATGGCCATCTGCCGCGCCTAAGACTAGGGACGGCATTACCGATGCGCTGGCGGCGGTGATCCCGGCCGTCGTCGGCGAGCAGCTGCCGGACGGGCTGGACCTGGGTACATTGCGTTCCGCGTTGCGGCATTTCGCGCTGCCGCCCAGCTCGCGGAGCCTGCCGCGCCCTCCGGTAGAGGCCTCGGCATTGCGGTGGCTGGAAAAGGCCTCGCTTCCGGTCAGCGAAATCGGTAAGCCGCAGCATGCCCGCGCGACCCTCGACGCCATTTCCCTTCGGCAGGACGGCAGAGCAGCGAGCGCCACCACGATCGCGCGTAAGCGGTCGGTCTTCGCCAACGTGATCCGTTACGCAATCGAGCTGGGAGAGCTGCCTTCCAGCCCGCTGGATCGGCTGAGCTGGAAGCCTCCGAAGGTCTCTGAGGTCGTTGACCGGCGCGTCGTGGTCAATCCGCGCCAGGCTCGCGAGCTGCTGACAGCGGTTACCTACGTCGGGCAGAACAGGCGCGGCCCGTATGCTCGCGGCCAGCGGCTGATGGCGTTCTATGCGTGCATGTACTTTGCCGCGCTGCGGCCCGGTGAGGCTGTCGCGCTGCGAGTTCAGGACTGTTACCTGCCCGGCAGTGGATGGGGGCGCCTGACGCTAGAGAAATCCCGGCCCGAGGTCAACCGGCGGTGGACGGACACCGCGTCGGCTCACGATGAGCGCGGGCTCAAGCACCGGCCGGTGACCGAGACCCGACGCGTGCCCATCCCGGCCGAGCTGGTGATCATCTTGCGTCAGCACATCGACACCTTCGGCGTCGCGGCGGATGGTCGGATCTTCAGCAGTGACCGCGGCGGCGCGGTCGCTTCCACCGCGATCAGCGACGTGTGGGCTGAGGCCCGTACTCTTGCCCTAACGCCTGCCCAGGTGGCCTCGCCTCTGGCCCGGCGGCCCTACGATCTCCGGCACGCTGCCGTTTCGCTGTGGCTGAGCGGCGGGGTTCCTCCGGCCCGGGTGGCTGAACGCGCCGGGCATAGTGTCGAGGTCTTGCTCCGGGTCTACGCCAAGTGCCTGGACGACGGCGACCAGGCCGCCAACGCGCGCATCGACGCCGCTTTGAGGGATGCGTGATGCTGGTAGCTGACGGGCGCGTAACCAGGCCCTCTAGCTGGTCGGTTTGGCGGGATCGATCCCGCGTATATCCCACGGCAAGCAGCATCAGGCCGCCTCTGCTGGCATCTGGCTGCATAGCCCGGATACGAGCCAGGGACGCCGTGGCGTCCCTGAGCTGGTGTTCGTGGTGGTGGCAGGTGTTGGGTTCGAACCAACGTAGGCTGAGCCGACGGTTTTACAGACCGCTCCCTTTGGCCACTCGGGCAACCTGCCGCATGCCGCAGCGCTGGCGGCATCGCAAGGATAGCCCAAGATGAGACCGCACGGTAAGCGGGGCGCAGTTAAACGGCTGACCTCAGCTCATGGCGCGTTCGGCGTGACGGTCCGCGCTTGTCGCGTCTAGCCTTGGAGCCGTGGCAGCACAAGAATCTTCCTTCGACATCGTCTCCAAGCTCGACCGTCAGGAAGTCGACAACGCGGTCAACCAGGCGGCCAAGGAGATCGGCACCCGGTTCGACTTCCGCGGTGTCGGCGCGACCATCGCGTGGTCCGGTGAGCACGCCGTCGACATCCGCGCCAACAGCGAGGAGCGCGCCAAGGCGGTCCTGGACGTCTTCAAGGACAAGCTGGTCAAGCGCGGTGTCTCGCTCAAGACGCTGGACCCGGGCGACCCGAAGCCTTCCGGCAAGGAGTACCGGATGAGCGTGACCCTCAAGGAGGGCATCACCCAGGACAACGCCAAGAAGATCTCGAAGATCATCAGGGACGAGGGGCCCAGGGGAGTCCGGGCTCAAGTCCAGGGCGAGGAGCTTCGCGTCTCGGCCAAGAAGAAGGATGACCTGCAGGCGGTCATCGCGCTGCTGAAAGGCAAGGAGTTCGACTTCGCCCTGCAGTTCGTCAACTACAGATGAACCAGCCAGCCGGCCACGCGCCTGCCTGCGGCACCGCCTGGTGGCGTGCCCGGAGGTGCGGAGTGGCCCAAGGCGGGCCGGATCCGCGTTCCCGGGGTAGTGGCTACGGTGGATGCGATGAGATCGGCTGACGGTGAAGGGCTCAAGCGGCTCCTCGATGAGCAGGTCGCCTACTACCGGGATCTCGCCCCGGACTACCTGCACCAGGGCCTGGATGTGCCGGGCGCTGACGAGCTGACCGAGGCGCTTGACGCCTTCCGGCCGACCGGAAGCGTGCTGGAACTGGCCTGCGGTCCAGGTATGTGGACCGGCCAGCTTCTCCGTTACGCGACAGACGTCACGGCCGTGGATGCATCCCCGGAAATGCTGGCGATCGCGGCGGACCGGGTAGGTGACGAACGGGTGCGGTTCATTCGGGCCGACCTGTTCGACTGGGCGCCTGACCGCCGTTACGACGTGGTGTTCATCGGCTTCTGGCTCTCGCACGTACCGCTCGAGCGCTTTGCGTCCTTCTGGTCGCTGGTGGCTGACTGCCTGGAAGAAGGCGGCCGCGTGTTCTTCGCCGATGACGCGTACCGGACCCCCGATGAGCTCATAGAGGGCCCATCATCGTCGACCATCCGCCGACGGCTTGATGACGGAAGGTCCTACCGGCTCGTGAAGGTCCCCCATCGTCCGCCGGACCTCGAAGACCGGCTGCGGCGAATCGGCTGGAACATCACGGTAACGCCCACATCCGGGCCGTTCTACTGGGGAGCAGGAACCCGCGGGCCGCGCGGTCAGCGGCGGTAGCCGGCCAGGGCTTCCAGGCGGCGGACACGCTCGCCCGCGGGCGGGTGCGTGCGGAACAGCCGGGCGACGCCTTCGGGGCGGAACGGGCTCGCGATCATCAGGTGACCCACCGAAACGCGCCGCCCGTCGGGCGCGAGCGCGAGTTCCGCCGTCCCGGCGTCGATCTTGCGCAGGGCGCCGGCCAGGGCCACCGGGTCGCCGGACAGCAGGGCCCCGGCCGCGTCCGCCCGGTACTCGCGCTCCTGGCTCACCGCCAGCCGGACGATGACGGCGGCGACCGGCCCGAACACCAGCATCAGCGTGCTCTCGAGCGCACCGAGCGCCGGGCCCGAGCCGTGCGAGCCGGGCCGGGCGAACCGGGCCAGGCCGGCCGGGAACGTGATCACGGTGGCCAGGCCCGCGGCCACCGAGGAGCCCAGGACGTCATGGCCGGACACGTGCGCGAGCTCATGCCCGAGCACGCCGCGCAGTTCGGCCTCGTCGAGCACGCGGAGCAAGCCCTCTGTGCAGCAGATCGAGGCGGAGCGCGGACCTCGGCCGACGGCGAAGGAGTTCGGCTGGTCGGCCGGTGACAGGTACAACCGCGGCACCGGCAGCCGCCCGTCCTTGCTCAGCTCCCGCACCAGCCGGTAGAGCTCGGGATGTTCCACCTCGCTGACCGGGCGGGCCAGCATGGCGGACAGCGCCAGCCGGTCGCAGCAGGCGAAGACGGCCGCGACCAGCGCCGCCGCGAGCACGATCGCGACGACGGCGCCGCCCGCGCCGGCCGCCGCCACCCCGAGCAGGGCACAGCCCGCGATCAGCAGCAGCACGGATGTCACCGGCCCGGCGGCCGCGCCCGCCAGCTCGGCTGCCCGCAGCGCGTAACCGCGCACCGCTAACCACCTCCCCAGTGGGCACGTCAGCTCCCGGTAGTGGCATGATGACAAGATTCCCGTGGGCGCGGGACACCCGTCCCTAGCCGGCGGGACCAGGGGCCGGGCATGCTACGCAGGACAGCGGAGTACACGCTCACTCCTGGCGGCGGAGTTCCTACCGGAATCTGTCACAAACTACATCGGGTGACGCAATGGTCATACAGGCAGGGAATATCAGGCAAAGCATCGACGCTCCAGAGTCTGATTCAGCGTAATATTTGTACCGTCCTAACTCATGCCCCCGGCCGTGGGGTGGTGCCAGGAGAGCGCCCGGCCGCGGCGTGCGGAGGAGGTCTTCCAACTGTGACCAAGCAGGTCCAGCAGCTCGATCACGTCATCATCAGGTTCGCCGGCGACTCCGGTGACGGCATGCAGCTCACCGGAGACAGGTTCACCCAGGAGACGGCGGTCTTCGGGAACGACCTGTCCACGCTGCCAAACTTCCCGGCCGAGATCCGCGCGCCCGCCGGCACGCTGCCGGGCGTATCCAGTTTCCAGCTGCATTTCGCCGACCACGACATCCTCACTCCGGGCGACGCGCCGGACGTCCTCATTGCGATGAACCCCGCCGCGCTGAAGGCCAACATCAAGGACCTGCCGCGGGGCGGCGACCTGATCATCAACACCGACGAGTTCACCAAGCGGAACCTGACCAAGGTGGGCTACGAGGGCAGCCCGCTGGAGGACGGCTCGCTCGAGCCGTACCACGTGCACGCGGTGCCGCTCACCTCGATGACCGTGAAAGCCCTAGAAGACTTCGAGATCACGAGGAAGGACGCCGAGCGGGCGAAGAACATGTTCGCGCTCGGCATGCTCTCCTGGCTCTACGACCGGCCCGCCGAGGGCACGCTCGGCTTCCTCAAGGCCAAGTTCGCCAGCAAGCCGGAGATCATGGCGGCCAACTTGGCGGCGTTCCAGGCCGGCTGGAACTTCGGCGAGACCACCGAGGCCTTCTCGGTCCGGTACGAGGTCAAGCCCGCCCCGCTGGTGCGCGGCACGTACCGGAACATCAGCGGCAACACCGCCCTGGCCTACGGCCTCATCGCCGCGTCGCAGCTGGCCGGGCTGCCGCTGTTCCTCGGCTCCTACCCGATCACCCCGGCCTCGGACATCCTGCACGAGCTGGCCAAGCACAAGCGGTTCGGCGTCCGCACGTTCCAGGCCGAGGACGAGATCGCCGCCGTCGGGGCGGCCCTCGGCGCGTCGTTCGGCGGCTCGCTGGCCGTGACCAGCACGTCGGGACCCGGCATGCTGCTCAAGGCGGAGACCGTCGGCCTGGCCGTCTCGGTCGAGCTGCCGCTGATCATCTGTGACATCCAGCGGGCCGGCCCCTCCACCGGCATGCCGACCAAGACCGAGCAGGCCGACCTGCTGCAGGCGATGTTCGGCCGGAACGGCGAATCACCGGTCCCGATCGTCGCGCCCGCCAGCCCGGCGGAATGTTTCACCGCGGCGATCGAGGCGGCCAGGATCGCGGTCAAGTACCGGACCCCGGTGTTCCTGCTCTCCGACGGTTACCTCGCCAACGGCTCCGAGCCGTGGCGCATCCCGGACACCGCCAGCCTGCCCGACCTGAGCCAGGAGTTCGCCTTCGCCCAGCCGGGCGACCGGGGCGAGAACGGGTTCGAGCCGTTCCGGCGCGACCCGGTGACGCTGGCCCGGCCGTGGGCCGTCCCGGGCACCCCGGGCCTGGAGCACCGGATCGGCGGCATCGAGAAGGCCGACGTCACCGGGGATATCTCCTACGACCCGGACAACCACGACCGGATGGTCCGGCTGCGCCAGGCCAAGATCGACGGGATCGCGGCCGACGTGCCGCCGCTCGAGGTAGACGACCCGGACGGCGCCGCCCGCGTGCTCGTGCTCGGCTGGGGATCCACCTACGGCGCCATCGGCGCCGCGGTGAGACGGGCCAGGAACGCCGGGCACAGCGTGGCCCAGGCGCACCTGCGGCACCTCAACCCGTTCCCGCCGAACCTGGGGGACGTGCTCCGCCGCTACGACAAGGTGCTGCTGCCAGAGATCAACCTGGGCCAGCTCGCACTGCTGCTGCGCGGGCGCTTCCTGGTCGACGTGATCTCCTACAACCAGGTCCGCGGTCTGCCCTTCCGGGCGGCCGAGCTGGCCGGTGTCATCGAGGATGTGATCAAGCATGTCTGAGGCGAACGGCCACGGCCGGGCCGCCACCCAGCAGGGCGAGGGGCGCAGGCTGGCCTCGCTGACGCTGGTGCCGCGAGCCGCCACCCGTTCGGCTACTAAAGACTTCAAGTCGGATCAGGAAGTGCGCTGGTGCCCGGGCTGCGGTGACTACGCCATCCTGGCCGCCTTCCAGGCGTTCCTGCCCGAGCTCGAGGTGCCGCGGGAGAACATCGTGGTCATCTCGGGCATCGGCTGCTCCTCGAGGCTGCCCTACTACGTGAACAGCTACGGGATGCACTCCATCCACGGGCGGGCGCCGGCCATCGCCACCGGGCTCGCGGCGTCCCGGCCCGACCTGTCGGTCTGGGTCATCACCGGCGACGGCGACGCGCTGTCCATCGGCGGCAACCACCTGATCCATGCGCTGCGGCGCAACGTCAACATCAAGATCCTGCTGTTCAACAACAGGATCTACGGGCTGACCAAGGGTCAGTACTCGCCGACCTCCGAGCGGGGCAAGGTCACCAAGTCCACGCCGTTCGGCTCGCTGGACCACCCGTTCAACCCGGTGTCGCTGGCGCTGGGCGCCGACGCCAGCTTCGTGGCCAGGACGATCGACTCCGATCGCAGGCACCTGACCTCGGTGCTGCGGGCCGCGGCCGACCACCAGGGCGCCGCCTTCATCGAGATCTACCAGAACTGCCCCATCTTCAACGACGACGCGTTCGAGCCGCTCAAGGGGGCCAGCGCGACGGCCGAGCGGCTGATCAAGCTCGAGCACGGGGAGCCGGTCAGCTTCGCGGGCGGGACCCGGGGGCTGCGGTTCAGCGCGCACGGCGAGCTCGAGGCGGTCGAGGTGGCCGCGGCCGAAGGCCCAGGCAAATCAGACGCCGCGGCCGATGAGGACACGCTGATCACCCATGACGCGCACCGCGCCGACCCGTCCTACGCGTTCGCGCTGTCCCGGCTGGACACGGCGGACTTCCGGCACACCCCGGTCGGGGTCTTCCGGCAGGTGGAGCAGCCGAGCTACGACCAGCTGATGGCGGAGCAGATCGACGCCGCCCGCAGCCGGAGCGGCCCCGGGGACCTCGCCGCCCTGCTGGCCGGCAACGACACCTGGGAAGTCAGCTAAGCTCGCCCACGCCCAGCCGCCGGCGGACGATCTGCCGGGCCAGGTCCAGCACGGCCGGGTCGTCGTGCTCGGCGAAGTTGGTGTCGGCGGCCAGCATGATGCCGTTCAGCTCGAAGGCGAGCCGGTCCGGGTCCTCACCCTGAGGCAGCTCGTTCCTGGTCATCGCGGTGACCGCGAAGCCGCGGATCAACTCGCCGAACTGAGCCTGGCACGCGGCGATCATGTCCTTGACCGGGCCCGGGCGGGTCCCCATCTCCAGGGCGGCGCTGGCCATGAAGCAGCCGCCCGGGACCAAGTGCCGCTCCAGGTGCGCGAAGAACGCCTCGCAGACCGCGGCCAGCTGGCCAAGGCCGGGCGGGGCGGCCAGGGCCGGCTGCACGACTTCCTCGTCGAAGATCCTGGCCGCCGCGGCCACCGTCGCCAGCTGCAGGTCTTGTTCGGAGGCCGAACGGACTGGCGGGCCGCCCTGGCTCATGCCGAGCGCCGCGGCCAGCGTGCCGGCCGACGGGCCGTCCAGCCCGTCCTCGGTAGCAAGCGACGTGGCGGCGTGCAGGATCGCGTCACGCGACCGGTCCCCCGCCCACCGCGGCCGGGACCGGCGTTGGTCACGAGGCGCTGCTTCGCTCATCGTGTCGCAACCTAGCACGACCGCGCCGAGCTCCCGCGGCGCGGTCGGCCGGAGTCCGTGAAATGGCACCTGCCGTATCGATGACCGACACTGGAGACATGGAACTACTGGAGCGGGAGTCGCCGCTGGCCTTGCTGGCCGAGTGCGCGGCCGAGGCCCGGCGCGGCGACGGGCGGCTGGTCGTGCTCGGCGGGGAGGCCGGAGTCGGCAAGACCGCGCTGCTGGAACGGTTCCAGCGGGACCTGCCCGATGCCCGGTGGTCCTGGGGAGCGTGCGACGGCCTGTTCACCCCGCGCCCGCTCGGGCCGCTGTACGACCTCGCCGATCAGCTCGGCGGCGAGCTGCTCGATCTCTGCGCCCGCGGAGCTGACCGGGGAGAGCTCTTCCGCGCCCTGCTGCGCCAGGTCAGCGGGCCGGAGACGCACGTGGTCGTGGTGGAGGACGTGCACTGGGCCGACGAGGCCACGATCGACCTGCTCCGGTTCGCCGGTCGCCGGCTGCGCGAGGCCAGGCTCTTGCTCATCGTCACCTACCGCGACGACGACCTGGCGGCGGACGATCAGCTGCGGATCGCCCTGGGCGAACTGGTCCGGCACCGCTCCACCCGGCGGATCGGCCTGGCGGCCCTGTCCGCCGGCGCGGTCCGGGCCCTGGCCCGCGGCAGCGACCTGGAGGCGGCCGCGCTGTACCGGCTGACCGGCGGGAACCCGTTCTACGTGACCGAGGTCCTGCAGGCCGGGATGGCGGAGGTGCCTGACTCGGCGCGCGACGCCGTGCTGGCCCGCGCCGCCGGGCTGAGCGCCGGCGCCCGCCAGCTCCTCGAGGTCGCCGCCCTGACCGGCGCCCGGGCGGAACCGCGGCTGCTCGAGGCGGCCACGGCCTGCCGCCCGCCGGCCGTCGACGAGCTGCTGGCGTGCGGGCTGCTGGCCGCCGACGGCAGGTTCCTGCGGTTCCGGCACGAGATCGCCCGGCTGGCCGTCGAGCAGGCCATCCCGGTACGCCGCCGCGCCGCCATCCACGGCCAGATCCTCACCGCGCTGCGTTCGGCCGGGACGCCGGACGACGCCCAGCTGGCGTTCCACGCCGAGGGGGCGGACGACACCGCCGCGGTGCTGCGGTACGCGCCGGCCGCGGCGCGCCGGGCGGCTCGGCTGGCGTCACACCGGGAGGCGGTCGCGCAGTTCGAGCGGGCGCTGCGGTTCACGGCCGGGGCCGATGCCGCCGTGGTCGCGGCCCTCTATGACGACCTGGCCACCGAACTGGCACTGCTCGACCGGGCGGAAGCATCCGCCGGCGCCGTCCAGCATGCGCTCGAGTTGTGGCGCACGGCCGGCGACCGGCTGCGCGAAGGCGATTCGACCCGGCGACTGTCCGGCATCATGCGGCACCTGTGCCGCGGTCAGGACGCGGAAACCGCGGCCCAGACCGCGGTGGCGATCCTGGAGCCGCTGGCTCCGGGCGTCGAGCTGGCCCAGGCGTATGCGAACCTGGCTACCCAGCAGATGCTGACGGGCCGTTACGAGGAGGCGATCGAGACGGCCCGGCGGGCGCAGTCCCTGGCCGGCCTGGTGGGCGCGCCGCAGGTGCTGAGCGACGCGCTCAATTCCGAGGCCGTGGCCGCCGCCGTCCTGGGCCGGGAATGGACCGGGCTGCTGGAACGCGCCCTGCACACCGCCCTGGCCGAGGGCCTCCAGGCCGAGGCCGGACGGGCGTACACCAACATCCACGCGATGCACTGCGACCAGCGGCGATACGCCGACTCGAACCGGTACTACGCCGAGGGCATCGCCTACTGCGACGAGCACGACATGGCCACCTTCGGGACCTTCCTGCGCAGCAACCAGACAGGCGCCCTGGACAAGCGCGGGCGCTGGGACGAGGCGCTGGCCATGAGCCGGGAGATCCTGGACCGGGCCGCCCCGTCGCCCATTATCCGGCTGTGCCCGACGAACAGGATCGGCACGATCCTGGCCCGCCGGGGTGAACCCGGGGTCTGGGAATACCTCGACGACGCCATGGCCGCCGCGGACGGGACCGGCGAGCCGCACAACGTCGGACCCGTCCGGCTGGTCCGCGCCGAGGCGTACTGGCTGGAAGGAAGGACAGCCGAGGCCATCCGCGAGGCCGAACTGGCCGACGAGGCGGTAGATCCGCGGGACGCCTGGCTCTGCGGTGCGGTGGCGTCCTGGCTGCGGCGCACCGGATCCTCCCGGCGCCCGCACGGCGAGCTGGCCGAACCCTACCAGCATCTGGTCAACGGCCACTGGGAGAAGGCCGCCCAGCTGTTCAGCGACCTGGACTGCCCGTACGAGGCCGCGCTGGCCCATCTGGACGCGCCGGACGAGGGTGCGCTGCGGAAGGCGCTCGACGCGTTCACCGGCCTCGGCGCGACCGCCGCGGCGCGGCTCGCCCGGCAGAAGCTGCGCGCGCTCGGCGTCCGCTCGATCCCGGCCGGCCCCAGGTCCGCGACCAGGGAGAACCCGCTCGGGCTCACCCGGCGCGAGCGCGAGGTCCTCGAGGAGATCTGCGCCGGGCACAGCAACGCGGCCATCGCCGCGAAGCTGTTCATCTCGGCCAAGACCGTCGATCACCACGTCTCCGCCGTGCTCGCCAAGCTCGGCGCGCCGAACCGTAGCGCCGCCGCGGCCCAGGCCGCCAAGCTCGGCCTGATCCAGTAGGCCTCTGCTCCGGTCCGCCCGGCTTATAAGGCGTGGATGTCCCAGCCATGCTGTTGATACGACGTGGATGTGGCATCCACGCCTTATGTCAGCGGACTCGGGCGGGATCACAAGTCACGGTAGCTCACCGGGAGCACGGTGGCACCGAGGGTTTCACGGTGAGGGCGGGCTCACTGGCCATACCGCGCGAAATCACCGGTCGGATCGGACGCGGCGGGATTTCTTCCAATACACTGCCCAGGGTGTCCGGGCGACGGTGCGACCATCGGCGCTCTCGGGGGCGGGCGAGCATCCAGTCGGCACGCGGCTCGCATACCGGTCCGAAGTCGAATTGCCGAAGATGCCGAAGATGCCGAGGATGTCCTACGGGTAGATGACCGAAGATCCCATGCCAGCCTCCGGAGTCCCCGCTGGACCCGGGTCCCCGGCTGGCGCCGCGACGCGGCCCGCGGCAGCGGCGCCGCCGGCCGCTGCTGCCCCGGCGGCCGCAGGGACCGCGCGCGCGCTCCGGCGCGCAGCCGTGGTCGTGCTGGCGGCCGCGGTCCTGTTCACCTGCTACTGGCGCCAGTCACGAACGCAGCCGATCAGCTCGGACGGCGCGGCGAACGCGCTGCAGGCGTGGGACATGCTGCACGGCAACCTCCTGCTGCACGGCTGGATGCTCTCTGACGTGTCCTTCTACACCACCGAACTGCCGCAGTACATGCTGATAGAGGTAGTGCGCGGGCTGGGTCCCGAGGTGGTCAATATCGGCGCGGCGATGACCTACACGCTGCTGGTGCTGCTGGCGGGCCTGCTCGCGAAGGGCGACGCGGGTGGCCGGGAGGGGCTGACCCGCTTCCTGCTGGCCGCCGGGATCGTGCTGGCGCCGCAGCTCAGCGCCACCTCGACGCTGCTTCAGGCGCCGGATCACACCGGCACGGCGGTGGCGTTGCTCGTGGTCTGGCTGGTGATCGACCGGGCCCGCCCGCACTGGTACGTGCCGGTGGCGGTCTGCGTCATGCTGGCCTGGATCATGACGGCCGACCTGATCGTGCTGCTGACCGGCATCGTGCCGCTAGTGCTGGCGGCCGGCGCGCGGGCCGTCAGGGCGCTCGCCCGGGGCGGTGAGCCAAGCTGGCACGAGCTGTCGCTCGCCGGGGCCGCGATACTGGCCGCCCTGATCGGCTGGGCGGCACCGCTGCTCATCCGGGCGGCGGGCGGGTACACCGTGGCGCCGGTGCCACGAAAGATCGTGGGCATCCACCGCCTGCCGGGGGCGGCGCAGGTGACCTTCCACGCCGTGCTCAACATCTTCGGAGCCAACGTCTTCGGCGTGCACTCCGCGGCCGTACTGGCCTTCGCGGTGCTGCACCTGGCCGGGGTCGCCCTGGCGGCCTGGGCGGCCTGCCTCGCGGTGCTGCGGTTCTTCCGCGCCCGCGAACTGCTCGTCCCGGCGTTCGCGGTGGCGATCGCGGTGAACCTGGGCGCGTACCTGATCACCCCGCAGATCCTCGCCGCCATGCGGGAGATCGCCGCGGTGCTGCCGCTCGGCGCGGTGCTCGCCGGGCGGCTCCTGGCGGGGCAGATCCTCCGGCTACGGCTGAGGCCGGTGCTCATGGTGGTCGCGGCGGGATACCTCGCCGCGCTCGGGTACGCCGCGGCACAGCCATCCGTACCGGCCATGAACCAGCCTCTGGCGACGTGGCTGGCATCCCACCGGTTCAGCCATGGGCTTGGCGGCTACTGGCAGGCGGGCAGCACCACGGTCGACACCGGCGCCCTGGTCAGCGTGAGTTCCGTGGAAGTCAGCGGAGGCAGGCTGGTCCCGGGCACCTGGGAGACCAGCACGCTGGACTATAACCCGTCACGGCGATCCGCCGACTTCGTCGTCGTCCAGAACTCCGGGAACTATGCCACCCCCTGGTTGCGGGGCGCGGCGATAAGCACCTTCGGCCCGCCGGACCGGACGTACGTCGTGGGCCGCTACACGATCATGACGTGGCACGAAAACCTGCTCACGCGCCTCGGCAGGCCCGGCCGGTGACCCGGGTCAGCCGGTTCGCTTCTCCACGAAGTCACACAGGGCCAGGAAGGCGGCCCGGGCCGGCACGTCGGGCAGCGCGCTGATCGACGTCCGGGCCTCGCCCAGCCAGTTCAGCACGTCCGCGCGGGACTCCTTCATGGCGTGATGGCCGCGCAGCAGGACGAGCGCCTCGGCCAGCAGGGCCTCGTCGGTCAGGTCGGCCTCGGCCAGCAGCCAGCGCAGCCGCGTGTCGGCCGGTGACTGCACCGGCCCGGCCTGATCGACACAGCGCAGCGCGTAGAGCACCGGCAGCGTCCGCACCCCCTGGCGCAGGTCGGTGCCCGGCGTCTTGCCCGACTGCGACTCCTCGCTCGCGATGTCGATCACGTCGTCGGAAAGCTGCCAGGCCACGCCGATCTGCTCGCAGGCCGCGGCGATCCGGTCGGCGACCGCCGCCGGGGCGCCGGAGAACAGCGCGCCGAACCGGCCGGACGTGGCGATCAGCGATCCCGTCTTCTCGGTGATCTCTCGCATGTAGAAGTCGAGCGGATCCTGGCCGGCCCGCGGGCCGACGGTCTCGGCCATCTGCCCGGTGACCAGCCGGGAGAACGTCTGGGCCTGGATCCGGACCGCTTCCGGACCGAGATCGGCGAGGATATGGGAGGCCTGGGCGAACAGGAAGTCCCCGGTCAGGATGGCCACCGAGTTGTTCCACCGGGAGTTGGCCGACGGATGCCCCCGGCGCACCAGGGCCTCGTCCATGACGTCGTCGTGGAACAGCGTGGCCAGGTGGGTCAGTTCGATCGCTACCGCCGCCTGGATGACCCGCGGGTCCTTCGGGTTACCGAACTGGGCGGCCAGCAGCACGAGCATGGCCCGGAACCGCTTGCCGCCGGCCGCGATGAGGTGCCGGGACGCCTCGGTCAGCAGCTGGTCGTCGGGATGCGCCGTCGCGGTCAGCGACTCCTCGACCCGGCCCAGGTGCTCGAGTACCTCCGCTTGGAGAGCGGAGTTCGGGAAGTCAACGGGAACTGCGCTGATCAATTGCTCTCCACGTCGTCGGCACGCGCGAACGCCTCGAATTTTCGAGTATGCCTTACCTTTCCTGGGGGACGACCCCCCGGGTTCCCCCCGCGCTTCCCGCTGGCGGTTCCCGGCGTAGTATCGCACGGCCGGAGAGACCTGGCGGCCCCTCGCGAGCCGCGCGATGATCAGCCGACGAACAGCTGATTGGCCGCATGATTGGCCAGGCTCAGGACGGGTTCCGGCACGATGCCGAGCACGAGGGTCGCTACCGCGCCGACCGCCACCGCGGTGCCGGTGAACACGCTCGGCACGACGACCTCGGGGCCGTCGGGGATCGGGTCGCTGAAGAACATCAGCACGATCACGCGGACGTAGAAGAACGCCGCGATCGCGCTGCTCAGCACGCCGACGATCACCAGTGCCGTCTCACCGGAGGCGATCGCGGCCTGGAAGACCGCGAACTTCCCGGTGAAGCCGCTGGTCAGCGGGATGCCGGCGAACGCGAGCAGGAACAGCGCGAAGATCCCGGCCACCAGCGGCGACCGGCGGCCCAGGCCCGCCCACCGGGACAGGTGCCCGGCCTCCCCGCCGGCGTCCCGGACCAGCGTGATCACCGCGAACGCGCCCACCGTGGTGAATCCGTACGCGATCAGGTAGAACAAGGTGCTCGACAGCCCGGCGGTGCTGACCGCCATGACCCCGGTCAGGATGAACCCGGCGTGCGCGATCGAGGAGTAGGCGAGCAGCCGCTTGACGTCGGTCTGGGTGATGGCGATGACGGCACCGACCACCATGGTGAGGACCGCGACCACCCAGAACGCTGGGCGCCAGTCCCAGGTGAGGTGGCCGAACGCCACGTAGAAGACGCGGAGCAGCGCGCCGAAGGCCGACACCACCACGCAGGACGCCATCAGCGCGGTCACCGGCGTCGGCGCGCCCTGGTAGACGTCGGGCTTCCAGCCCTGGAAGGGCACCGCGCCGATCTTGAACAGCAGCCCGACGCCGGTCAGCGCGATGCCGGCGAGCAGCAGCGTCGAGTTGGAGGTGTTGCCGGCCGCGGCGGAGGCGATCGCCGACAGCCGCACCGAGCCGGAGAAGCCGTACAGCATCGCGATGCCGAACAGGAAGAACGCCGAGGAGTAGGCGCCGAGCAGGAAGTACTTCACGGCTGCCTCGTGCGAGATGAGCCGGCGCCGCCGCGCCAGGCCGCACAGCAGGTACAGCGGGAGCGACAGCACCTCGAGCGCGACGAACATGGTCAGCAGGTCGTTCGAGGCCGGGAAGAGCATCATCCCGCCGACGGCGAACAGCGTCAGCGGGAAGATCTCGGTGTGCATGATCCCGGCGGCCAGGCCCTCGCGCTCCTCCTGGCTGCCCGGCAGCGCGGCCGCCTGCGCGGCGAACG